>TARA_R110002110_G_scaffold414972_1_pt1 | contig 12619 bp, 12 predicted proteins | sample TARA_R110002110 | Tara Oceans TARA_R110002110 (sample SAMEA4397330) | marine metagenome | biome: Polar Biome; feature: [SRF] surface water layer (ENVO:00010504); material: water (ENVO:00002006), including particulate matter (ENVO:01000060) such as... | depth 5 m
TGTCAGCTTATCCCAGGAACAAGTAGGTAGATTTAACGCCGCTTACGGATCAACTGGATATTGCCGACAACACCATCGTTGTCTACTCGACCGATAACGGTCCGCATTACAACCAGTGGCCGGATGCGGCGATCACACCCTACCGCGGAGAGAAAAACACCAACTGGGAAGGTGGCTACAGAGTGCCAGCGATGGTGCGCTGGCCCGGGAAGATCGCGGCGGGGACTATCAGCAACACCATCATGTCTCATCTGGACTGGGTGCCCACGTTCATGTCGGTTGTGGGCAACGGCGCCATCAAGGATGAGCTCAAGGAGGGCAAGCGTGTTGGCGACAGGACTTTCAGGGTCCATCTCGATGGTTACGATTTTTTGCCCTACCTGACCGGGAAGACAGATGCCGGCCCACGTCGGGAATTCTTTTACTTCAGTGATGACGGTCTTTTGACCGGTACTCGTGTCGGTGACTGGAAACTGGTATACGCAGAGCAGCGCTCCAAACGCTTCGACGTCTGGCGCGACCCGTTTGTGCAGCTCAGGATACCCAAGGTATTCAATCTGCGCCGCGACCCCTTTGAACGCGCCGATACGGATTCCAACAGCTACAACGTCTGGTGGGACAAAAAGATCGGCTGGGCAGGCATGCTGGGGTCTGCGGCCGTCATGCAGTTTGTGGAATCGCTGCACCAATTCCCGCCTCGCCAGCGTCCGGCATCGTTCAGCGTCGACCAGATAATGGAAACCATCCAGGAAAAATAATCGGCGGACACAGTGCCCGTCGCCATACTTTTCCCCATCAAATGGATTGTGTGTCGCCGTGCTTGCTGCCAGCCAGACGCTGGCGGTGCCGGCGCCGTAGCCGGCCGGAACCTACCAGGCCACCGGCAACCTGGCGGGCCCGCGCAGAATGGCGCCCCGGGGCACGGCGGCCTCCGGGTCCAGCAGCTGCAGCCCGGGCAGGCGCTCGAGGATCACATCCAGCGCCACCGCAAGCTGCCGGCGGGCCAGATGCATTCCGGGGCACAGTCGTGGCCCGGGGCCGAAACTCAACAGTTTCTTGCTGCTGTCGCGCTGCATGTCGAATACATCTGGATGATCGAATACGGCCGGATCGCGATTGGCCGCGGCAATCGCGAACAGGCAGAAGGTGGCAGCGGGAATACGGGTGCCGTGAAATTCCACGGGACGGTTGGCAGACAGGCGCGGCAGCACCGCTACCGGCGTCTCCCAGCGCAGCAGTTCCTCTATGGCACCGGCGCGCAGGCCCGGCTCCGCCAGTAGCGCCTGCCAGCGATCCGGTTGCACCAGCAGCGTATAGATGAGGTTGCCCAGGGCGTCCGTGGTGGTGGAGGCGCCAGCACTGAACAGCAGGCGGATGTGGGCGAGGATTTCCTCGTCGGTCAGCTGGTGGCCATCGACCTCCGCCGCCACCAGGCCGGAGAGAATGTCATCGCGGGGTTCGCGTCGGCGCCGGGCCAGGATGGGCAGCAGGTACCGGGTGATCTGTTCGGCACAAGCGCGGGAGCGGGCGGGGTCGCGTGGAAACTCCAGAAACCCCACGGCCCAGTCGCGGAACTCGTCTTCCCGGTCGGTGGGAATACCCAGCATGCGGCTGATGACGGCGAAGGCCACGCGGTGGGTAAAGGCGCTGGCGAAGTCGGTGCTGCGAACAGTGCCAAGCCGATCGATGAGCTCGTGGGCAATCCGTGCCAGGCCCTCCTGCTCCATCGCCTGCACAGCCCGGGACTGGAAGGCGGGCGTGGCCAGGCGCCGGTACAGGCGATGCTGTTCGTCTTCCATGGTCTGGAAGGTCACGCCCTGTACCGGCTCGATGGTGATCCGGTAGGCGTCCGCGGGCGGAAAGCGGTCATTGTCGCGGAAGGCTTCGGCCAGCGCTGCGTGGCCACTGATGACCATTGCCGGCTGGCCGCCAAACAGGGCCGCGCCCACCGGCCCCTGCTGGCGTAACAATTTCAGGCTCTGGTGCAGCGCAGGGCCGGCAAAGTCCTCGGTGGCAAAATCGTGCATGGTGACTGGATGCCCGCTTGTTTGACTCTGAGTCAGCTTAGCAGGAATCGAGCGCGCACAAGCGGTAATGTTGGGTATTCCTCATGTCACGTTATACTCCCCCGTACGGCAAGCCTTGCCGGGCAATAACAACAAGAGGTGACCATGGCGCGGCGGCGGTCCGCAAAGGAAGCAGCAGAGAGTTCGCGCCGGGCACGCATTCGCTTCAGAGTCTGGCAGATCGTGGGCACCTACACGGTATGCGGCCTGCTGTGGATATTGTTCTCCGACGCGATTCTGGCGTCGCTGGTGCAGGATCCGGCCACGCTGGTCAAAGTCAGCGTCTATAAAGGCTTCGCCTTCGTGGGCATTACTGCCCTGGTACTGTATCTGGTGACGCGGCGCTCATTTGTTGCGGTTGAGGCAGGGTTTTCGCGGCTGCAGGCGCACAGGCGCGAGATCGAGCGTTTCAACCGACTGTACCAGGCCTTCAGCCGGATCAACCACGAAGTCCTCACCGCGGCCGACAAGGAGCAGTTGCTGTCCCGCGTTTGCCAGTTGCTGGTTGAGCAGGGCGGATTCCAGATGGCCTGGGTCGGTTGCCTCGGCGCCGACGCATCCTTGCTCAAGCCCGTGGCAGCTGCGGGCGAGGGCGTGGAGGCGGTAATCCGGGATCTCACGGATAAAGCAGAGGTGAGCACGGGCAGTGTCGGCTGGCACCAGGTTGTCGACGCCGCCGCGCCCATGATTTGCAACGACTTTTCCCGCAGCGAGGACATGCGTCACTGGCGCGACGTGGCCGAGGAACACGGTTTGCGCTCACGGGCAGCATTGCCGCTGCTGGAGCGCGGTGAGGTGGTCGCCGTTCTCAGCGTGTATGCCAGCGAAGTGGACTTTTTTCGCGACAATGAAGTTTCCCTGCTGCAGGAAGTGGTTGTGGATGTCTCCCTGGCCCTGGACAGATTCCTGTTTGCGGAAGAGCGCCAGCAGGCCGAGTTGACCGCCGCTCGCGAGCTCTCGTTTTCCCAGGCCATGATCGAGAGCATGCCGGGAGTTCTCTACTTCTATGATGAAAGAGGCCAGTTCCTGCGCTGGAATCGCAACCTCGAAATCGTATCGGGCTACAGTGGCGCGGAGGTTGCGCGCATGCATCCGCTGGATTTCTTTGCCGTCGATGAGCAGGGTTTGCTGGAACGGAGCATCGACGAGGCGCTGGATGCGGGCGAGGCCACTGTGGAGGCAGAGTTTCTTTCCCGGGACGGGCGCAGGACGCCCTGTTTTTTCACCGGCCGCCGGGTTGATTTTGATGGCGCCCGCTGCCTGGTGGGGGTGGGTATTGACATCACCGAGCGCAAGCGCGCTGAAAATGCCCTGCGGGAGTTGAATGATACACTCGAGCATCGGGTCGCCGAGCGCACGTTACAGCTGGAGTCAGCGGTAGTGCGCGCCGAAGCCGCGGATCGCATCAAGTCGGCCTTTCTTGCCACCATGTCGCATGAGTTGCGCACTCCCCTGAACTCCATCATCGGTTTTACCGGCATTATCCTGCAGGAACTGGCCGGGCCGCTCAACGAGGAGCAGGCCCGGCAATTGAAGATGGTTCAGGGCAGTGCGCGACATCTCCTCGAGTTGATCAACGATGTCCTGGATCTGTCCAAGATCGAGGCCGGCCAGCTGGAAGTGCGAGCGGAACCGTTTGCTCTGGAAGAGTCTGTAGAGCGAGTCGTGGCGTCGATCATGCCGCTGGCGGAAAAGAAGGGCCTGCGCCTGCTGGTTCGGGCCGGGTCTCCGCTGCCGGCGATGGTGGGTGACAGGCGGCGGGTGGAGCAAATACTTATCAATCTGCTCAACAATGCGATCAAGTTCACCGATAGTGGTGAAGTGAGCCTTGCGCTGGAACCGATAGAGGATTACTTTTCAGCGGCTGGCCAGGCGCATTGCAGGGCGGTGTGCATGCGCGTTCGCGATACCGGAATCGGGATCCGCAGGGAAGATCTGTCCAGGCTGTTCCAGCCTTTCACCCAGCTGGATTCCGGGCTGACGCGGCAACATGAAGGCACCGGCCTGGGGTTGATGATTTGCCGGCGCCTGGTTGATCTCATGGGTGGCGAGATCACGGCCCGTAGCGAATGGACCACTGGCAGTGAGTTTACCGTCATTTTGCCCACGACTATTCCGGTGTCGCAATGAGCAGAACCGTATTGGTGATCGAGGACAACGAGCAGAATCGCTACCTGGCGACATTCCTGCTTGAGCGCAGCGGCTTCACCGTGGCGTCTGCCGCAGACGGCCTCAGTGGGGTGCATATGGCCCAGACCCTGCTGCCGGATCTGATCCTGCTGGACATTCAGCTGCCTACCATGGACGGACATGCAGTGGCCCGGCTGCTGCGTGCGGATGCGACACTGAGCCGGATACCCATCGTCGCCGTCACCTCCTATGCCATGGCGGGCGATCGCGAGCGTTGTCTGCAAGCCGGTTGCAATGGCTACATAGAAAAGCCGATCAACCCGGAGACCTTCATCGCGGAAATCAGCGCCTACCTCGGTGCCCTGCCCGCCAGCCCGGGGCCGGCATGAAGCGCATCCTGGTAGTAGACGATATCGAAGACAACCTCTACTACCTGCAGGCACTGCTTTCCGGTCATGGCTACGAGGTGGCGGTGGCCCGCCACGGCGCGGAGGCACTGGCGGCCGCGCGGCGGGCGCCGCCGGACCTGGTCGTGTCGGATCTGTTGATGCCGGTCATGGACGGCTACACGCTGTTGCGCCACTGGAAGCATGACAAGCAGCTGAGGCAGATCCCGTTTGTGGTCTATACCGCCACCTACACCGAACCCGAGGATGAGCAACTGGCCCTGAGCCTGGGAGCGGACGGGTTTATCCTCAAGCCCCTGGAGCCGGAAGCATTCATGGCCCGTCTGCTGGAAATCGGGTCGAAAAAAATCAGCGATGCCGCACCCGAGCCGGCGCAGCCCAGCGCGGACATGGAGTCGTTGCTCAAGGTCTACAGCGAAACACTGATCCGCAAGCTGGAAGACAAGATGTTGCAGCTGGAGGAGGCCAATCGCGAGCTGCAGTTGGATATTGCCCGCCGCAAGCAGGCGGAGGACAGGCTGGAGCAGCTCGCCTTCTATGACCCCCTGACGGGCCTGCCCAATCGGCGTCTGATGGAAGACCGGCTGGAGCATGGCCTGGCATCCAGCGCTCGCCAGGAGCGCTACGGGGCCCTGCTGTTCATTGACCTGGATCACTTCAAGGACCTTAACGACAGCAAGGGCCACAATGTCGGCGATGCCTTGCTGGTGGCTGTCGCGAGGCGGCTTACGGCCTGTATCCGCGAGGGCGATACGGTGGCCCGTTTTGGTGGCGATGAGTTCGTGGTTATCCTGGAATCGCTGGGTGATGAGCTGGAGCACTCGGCGACCCGGGCCGAAGTGGTTGCGGAAAAGATTCTCGAGGAAGTGGCGAGCGTCTGTCTGCAGGAGGGCGAAGACTATCGGGGTACCGCGAGCATCGGTATCAGCATGTTTCATGGCAGGGGTGTCTCCGCAGAGGAGTTGCTGCGACGGGCGGATACCGCGATGTATCAGGCCAAGCGGGACGGGCGCAACACCCTGTATTTCTACGACCCGGGGATGCAGGCCGCACTGGAGACCCGGCTGCAGCTGGAGCGTGGATTGAAGCAGGCCCTGCAGCTGGATGAATTCGAGCTGTACTACCAGCCGCAGGTGAACGAGCTGGGCAAGGTGGTGGGTGCGGAGGCATTGATCCGCTGGAATTCGCCGTCCCGGGGGCTGGTGTCACCGGCCGAGTTCATACCGCTGGCGGAGAATACCGGGCTCATTGCCCCCATCGGGCTCTGGGTCATGCGCCAGGCCTGTGCCCAGCTCCGGGCCTGGGAGCGCAGTGCCGCGACGGCAACGCTGGAGCTGGCCGTGAACGTCAGTCCGCAGCAGTTTCACGCGCCCGACTTCGCCGGCCAGGTCCTGGGGGTGGTGCAGGAGAGCGGAATCAATCCTTCCCGGCTCAAGCTGGAATTGACTGAAGGGTTGATCATGACGGATATCGAGTCGACCATCGTCAAGATGAACGAATTGCGCCGGGGTGGGCTGCGGTTCTCGATTGATGACTTCGGCACCGGCTATTCCTCGCTGGCGTACCTGACGCGGCTGCCACTTGACCAGCTCAAGATCGACCAGTCCTTCGTCCACAACATGACCTTGAAGCCCCAGAATGCCGTGATCGTGCAAACCATCATCGGTATGGCCAGGAACCTGCACATGGAAGTTATTGCCGAGGGGGTCGAGACTGCGGAGCAATGCGAGTATCTTAGGCAGCACGGCTGTACGTTTTTCCAGGGTTACCACTTCGGCAAGCCGGTACCGATAGCAGACTTTCCCGCCAAATAGCATCGCTTCCGGAGTTGTTCCGCATCGCCATGGACATCAAGGTTCTGACCTACAACATTCACAAGGGCTTCACCGCGGGCAACCAGCGCTTCGTGCTGGGGCGCATCCGCGAGTTGCTGGAAGAGGAGCACGCCGATGTGGTGTTCCTGCAGGAAATCCACGGTTCGACCCGCCGTTTCCGCAAGAAGCTGGGTGACTTCCCCGACGTGCCGCATTTCGAGTATCTCGCCGACCGCCTGTGGCCCCACTACGCCTACGGCAAGAATGCGATCTACCGCAAGGGCCACCATGGCAACGCCATTCTCAGCAAGTATCCGTTCCGCTTCTGGGAGAACATCGACATCTCCAACCACCGCCTCGCCAGCCGCAGTATCCTGCACGGGATCGTGGACCTGCCCAATGGTCAGCCGCTACACCTGCTGTGCGTCCACATGGGCCTGTTCCAGGCCGAGCGCAGGCGCCAGCTGGATACCCTCGTGGCGCGCATCGAGAGCCATGTGCCCCACGATGAGCCACTGCTGATTGGGGGTGATTTCAATGACTGGAAAGTACGCGCCTCGCAGCATTTCGAGGACGATCTGGAAGTGCGGGAGCTGTTCACCGAGTTGACCGGCCGCCATGCCAGGACCTTCCCGGTGTGGCTGCCGGTGTTGCCGATGGACCGGATCTACGCCCGCGGGCTCAAGGCCCATTCCTGTGCCTGCCTCGCCAGTGGCCCCTGGCGGCAGCTGTCGGACCACGCCGCGCTCAGCGGCGTATACAGCATCGGTTCACGCTGACAGCCGGTTGCCCGCCCAGAGTCCGCCCAGCAGGCCGATGACCACCACCGCGGCGGGCCAGAAGCCCATCCCCAGGGCCGCCACCGCCGGGCCCGGGCAGAAGCCGGTGATGCCCCAGCCGATGCCGAACAGGGCGCTGCCCAGCAGCAGGGGGCGGTCGATGCCGCGCTGTGGCGGGGCCTCGGCGGGGGCGGTGTCGGTGGCGCGGCGCAGTGCCAGCTGCACACCCATCCAGGACACCAGGATGGCGCTCACCATCACCAGCGCCAGCGACGGGTCCCAGGCCCCGGCAATGTCGAGGAAACCGATGACCTTGGCGGGGTTGACCATGCCCGACAGGAGCAGGCCGGCACCGAACAGCAGCCCGGCAATGAGTGCCGCGAGTGTGGACTTCACAGGGGCAATCCCCAGGTCTCACGCCAGATGTAGACGGTGGCAAAGCCCGCCAGCATGAAGGTCAGGACCGCGGCGAGGGAGCGCGGGGAAAACCGGGCCAGACCGCAAACGCCGTGACCACTGGTGCAACCGTTGGCCATGCGGGTGCCGAGCCCTACCAGGAAGCCCCCGGCCAGCAGGCGCAGGATGTCCATATACTCCGCGACGGGTACGGATGGCCGGAACGGACCGATGGCGGGCAGCAGCGGCAGCAACAGCAGCGGCGCCAGGATGAGGCCGGCGACGAACGCTACCCGCCAGCCCTGCAGCCCGCTGCGCTGCAGCAGGTTGCCGAGAATGCCGCTGATGCCGGCGATCTGGCCGTTGGCCAGCAGCAGGATAGTCGCGGCCAGGCCAATCAACAGGCCGCCGGCGAGGGAGTGCCAGGGGGTGAAAACCGACCACGCAATTTCCATCAGGTCACCTCGTTTTCAGGGGGCGCACAGTATAGACAGATTCGTGGCGTAGAAAGAACCGGCGAGGAAGTTGGAGCGGGTGATGGGAACAGCACCCGGTTACTAGCTCGTTGATTACGAACGTCTTTTCCGATCCAAGCGTCACGGAATGGACTCGATTCTGGACTCAAATCTTCGGCCTGGTCAACGCAGGCCGTTGCGGGTGATCCAAAGCGAGCCAAGCACATCCATCGACAGCCAGAGCATCGGATTCATTCCGAAGTTTATCTGTCTTCTGGCACACCACGCCACAGGTCGCAACGGACAGGCGAGCTGCCGTCCTCAAAGGACTGGCTCATCATCGACCGGCGCAGCCCCGTCTTTCACCCGCTCGATGAACCGCTTCATGGGCTCCGAGGGTTCGCCCTGGCGGCGCAGCAGGTAGGTAGAGAGCATCGGTGGGGTGCCGGCCAGGGGACGAATGGAGATGTCCGGGCGCTGTAGCGTCTGCACCTGCGAGGCGATGGCGAAGCCGATGCCGTAGCCGGCGCCGACCAGGGTCAGCATCACGCCCAGGCTGGTCACGTCATCGACCAGCTTGAGTGGCGCGCCTGCATCCTGCAGCATCGCTTGAATCTGATGGCGGCAGCCCGATCCCGATTCGGGATGGCACAGAACCAGCGGGAACTTCAGGGCTTCGGCCAGCGGCACCTGCACGTGTGCCAGCAAGGGATGGCGTGCGGGCAGGATCACCGACAGCGGATCGGTCCACACCGGCTCGGCGACGACGCCATCATGCACCGCGTTTGACAACGCAAAGCCGATGTCCAGCAGATCGTTGTGCAGCACCTTGAGCTGCTGCGCGAACGGCAGCTCGACGACGCGAATCTCCAGCTCGGGCTCATCCTCGCGGCTGCGTGCCAGCAAGGTGGCGATGCGGGGTTGCGCCAAGCTGTCGCAGATGGCGATGCGCAGATAGCCCTGGTAGCCCTGCGCCGCCGCCTTGGCGCTCTTGACAGCCTGCTCGACAGTGGCCTGCACGCGCCGGCATTCGCCGAGGAACACCTGGCCGGCCCAGGTCAACCGCGTCAGGCGTGTGCTGCGGTTGAACAACTGCACGCCAAGCTGGCTTTCCAGGTCGCGCATCGCACGCGACACAGGCGATTGCTCGATGCCCAGACGCTCGGCTGCACGGGCCAGATGCAGTTCTTCCGCAACTGCAATGAAGTAACGCAGCAATCTGAAATCCAAGGCCGCCTCCTGTCCGTCTTATTCTGGTTCGGCCTATCCGGCGCCAACACCTCCATCCGCATCCCGTCAGCACCTCCTTCGATGGCATCGCGTCAAAGCCTCATGCCCGCTCGGAACCGGCCCATCGCCGACACACCCGCGGAGCAGGCCGGCGCACAGCCCGGGCATTGAATGCTGATGGCCAGAGCCTACTGCTGCCATGTCAAGGCTGGCAGACCGGCGACGTGGCGCAGGCAGTCCTCGGCTCACCGTTGGGCACGGCGCGCAGGCGCTCACGCGTGCTGGAGTCCGCGATCGATGCAGCCGACGACGACACGCCGACGTCACGGCGGGCGTGCCGATGCAGTTTCATGGGGGGCCTTCGGCTCACCCCGGTCGCCGCCCGGTTCGATCACGAAGCCCAGTTCCAACACCGCGGACTTCTGCGCAGCCGCCATCACCTGCGCGACGCGCTCGTAGGCCCACCTGGCGGTCGCCGCGGATGAAGTCCTCGGGCTGCGGCTGACGCGGCGCGAAGGCCTGCAGCCGCTGCGCGAACTGCTTGTCGCCCATGCGTTCGTCGTTCCAGAACACGCTGCCATCGGTGGTGACGGAAAGGTTCGCCACCTCGGGCTTGATCGGTTTTACTCCACTCAAATGCTAATGAGACTTATTATTGATTGTCCGTGATTTTGCCTGGTATGGCAACACCAATGGAATAACCCGGCCTTGCCTGGACACTCGCCGCCTTGTGCCGGCGACAGAAGGCCGGATGGCGGCGACTGGAAAGCCTCTGTGGCCGGCATCGCCACCGGGAAGCGCTCATGCGGCTCCCTACGGTCAGAGGAATGGACTCCATCTTCGAGGGAAAGTGCATGAACTTACGCCATCTTCGCTGTTTCATCGCCGTGGCCGAGGAGTTGCACTTTGGCCGGGCGGCGCGGCGGCTGCATGTGGAGCAGTCGCCCCTGTCGCGCACGATTCGCCAACTGGAAGCGGACCTGGGCGTGACGCTGCTGGACCGCACGCCGCGCGGCGTGCGCCTGACCCCGGCCGCGCAGGTGTTCCTGGAGGAGGCCCGGCGCGTGCTGCTGGCCTTTGAGCAAGCCCAGACCAAGGCGCGGGCGGTGGCGGCGGGACACCAGGGCATCCTGCGCATCGCCTTGGCCGGCGGTGTCGGGCGGACCCGGCTGTCGGCGCTGCTCGCGCTGTGCCGGGAGGAGGCGCCGGAAGTGGGCATCCGGCTGTTCGAGGCACCGCTGTCGCAGGTGGTGGGCGGGCTGGGCAACGACCTGTACGACGCGGCCTTTGCGATGGCCGGCGAGATGGAAACCGGGGTGGTCGCCAGGCCCGTGTGGCAAGACCCGCTGGTGGTGGCCATACCCGCGCGGCACCCCTTGCTGGTGCACAAGCGGGTGCCGCTGGAAGAGGTTATGGGCTACCCGCTAGTGCTGTGCCACCCGCAGGTGTGTGAGGAGTGCAGCCGGCAATGCGAGCGACTGCTTCGCCTAGTGGAGACGCCACCGGTCGTGGCCGAGTACGTGACGACCCACTCGCTGATGTTGGCCCTGGTGGCGGCCGGCTATGGCGTGGGATTTTCCAGCGCGGCGCACGCGGTGGCATGCCGGCAGGCGGACGTGATCGTCCGGCCGCTGGATGAAGACTCGGCGGCGCTGACGACCTACCTGCTACATCCCGAGGGCGCGATGTCGGAGCCGTTGCGCCATTTCATCGACCGTGCGCAGCGTGTCGGCCATATGCCGTTGGATACGCAACGGCCCGCATGAGGTTGCTTCAGGCGGGTTGGCCGATTCCATTTTGGTCAAAGCGCCAGACCTGTTTTGCCACAGCGGGACTCCATTGCCGCAGTGCACGGGTGCGTTGCACTCAGGCGTTGCTCGCGGTTGCGGTTGGCATCCTGCGATGAAACTCGCATGCCCATCGCGTCGCGTCACAGCGAAGACGCGCGGCGCAACAGTGCTTGTCGTATGCGCATCGGCTCTGGCGTGTTGAGCTGATCGCGCTTTACTGGGCCTTTTCCCCTGCAAAGACTTCGGCCTGGTTATCCGGGTCAGACATGGTGCCCGCGAATGACGCTGGTGACAGCACGTTTCGCGGCTTACGAATTGTGAGTGCTGGCGCCATGCGCGACAAGGCGCACATCTCGCAACGAAACCGGCGGCATCACCGATGCCACGGTATTCGCCGCTTCGCCACCTGCTCGTTTCGCCCGGAGATTCCTGGACAGGCACGCACGCCGCCTGTACGGCGGGTGCGCGTGCATGGACTCGGTGCGATGACGAATGGAGGCGCGCGATATGCCGAAGTCGAGCAGCATGGCCGATGGCGCCAAGACCTACTACCGCCCGATCGAGGCGGCAATCCGCTGGAGTGGATTGCTGCGCTCCGAGCAGCGCATCCTGGCGACCTTGAAACAGCGGCCTCTGCCGGAGGCAACGGAGTTTCCGCGCTGGCCGATGCTGCGGTTGAATGCCGAAAGAATCTTCGATGCGCTGGCCCACGGCGAAATGCCGTATGGCAAGGATGGCTTGGGGCGGGACACGCAGGGTCTGGCGATGGACGACCCGTCGCTGACCGTGCGGCACGTCGATCTGAAAGCCTGGATGGCGCACTACTACCCCGGCGAGAAACCGGTGTTTCTGTTCGATGAGATCGAGCGTGCGCTTCACCCGGCGATCAGCCTGAACACAGTGGGCGCATTGCTGGTCGAGCGGGAAGTGATCAAGGCGCGGCTGGCGGAACACTTGGGCGTGCACGAGACGCTGCGCGCCGAGCACGAGGCGCTGCTGAAAACGCACGCCGCCTGCGCGGCCGACGCGGAGCGTGCGAACACGCCGGGGCCGCGCAGCGAATCGACCTACCTGAACATCGTTGGCGGGTTACTGACGCTGCTGCTGGGCAAGTCGCCTAGCGGCATGCCGTATTCCAGCTTCCTGACGCAGGAGGCCATCATCAGCGCGATGGTGGCGCACCACGGCAACGCGATGGGCATCACCGAGCGCACCCTGCAGGCCAAGTTCGCACTGGCTCGGCGCAATTTGCAGAGCACAAATTCCTGAGCGATGCCAGACCGTATCTGCGGTCGCGGATACCGCATTTGCGGTGTCTTTCTTCAACGCGGCGTTTTTAATTCGAGTCACGCCAATCAGCGCCACTGAGCGTTAAGGAGTGACCCTCATGTCTTCGCAGACCGCCGCCACGGCAGCACCGACCGAACACCGCATCCTGCGCCGCGCCGAGGTCGAAGCCAAGACCGGCTTCAAGCGCGCGCACATCTACAGCCTGATGAAGGAAGGGTAAGCGGCGTTAAATCTACCTACTTGTTCCTGGGATAAGCTGACA
>TARA_R110002110_G_scaffold47080_1_pt1 | contig 12595 bp, 6 predicted proteins | sample TARA_R110002110 | Tara Oceans TARA_R110002110 (sample SAMEA4397330) | marine metagenome | biome: Polar Biome; feature: [SRF] surface water layer (ENVO:00010504); material: water (ENVO:00002006), including particulate matter (ENVO:01000060) such as... | depth 5 m
CAATGAGCTAACGAAGTCCCATAAAAAAACGAATAGCGGTATTAACCTGAACTCTTAGTAATTCAGAAGTAGTACGGGCTGTTGTGTCTGTAACAAAGCGTTCAATTACACGGCTTTATTGATGAGGGGATAATTGACTTTTTACGTGTGTACATTATAACTAATTTAGTACCTTATTTAACTTAGGAAAATTATCTTCTTACAAAAAAAGTAAAATTAAAATTGTCATTTAAAACCAAAAAAAGTCTCGGGCAACATTTTCTTACTGATGATAATATCATTTATAAAATCATTAATGCTATTAAGGCAGAGAATACCGACCGTATTATTGAAATTGGCCCTGGTACCGGAGCACTTACAAAATGGCTGGTTCAAAAGTATGACGATGTTCATGTAATAGAAGTTGACCAAAGAGCAGTAGACGTTTTGGAACAAGAGATTGAAGGAATTACCATTCATAAGCAAGATGTACTGAAAGTTGATTGGAATGAACTGGTATCCAAAACAGGAAAAACTTTTGTAATTGGGAACCTTCCTTATTACATCACAAGCCCCATTTTATTTTCTTTGCTGGAATTTCGACATTTGTTTGAAGACGCTATTCTAATGATGCAGAAAGAAGTTGCTGAGCGACTTGTAGCTACTACATCCACAAAAGCATACGGAATTCTTTCTGTACAAACTCAATTAATGAGTACTCCCAAAATTCTTTTTGATGTATCACCGAATTCATTCAGCCCGCCTCCAAAAGTAAATAGCTCGGTGCTTCGATTAACTTTTGATCAGCCTAAAATGGAATGTTCGGATGCCAATTTAAAAACAGTGGTAAGAACAGCTTTTAATCAAAGAAGGAAAAAAATCAGCAATTCTTTAAAACCGGTATTGGATGATTATCAACCGGAAGGGTATGACTTTAATCTGAGACCTGAGAATTGGGAGCCTGCCATATATGCAAAATTGACAGCCCATTTGGAGAGCATTGGAATGATGGAATGACTTGGTACGGTAGTTGCATTAACTCAGGCAGATAAGAAGAAGAGCATCTGCTCAAATTAACTACTAACACAAAATAAAGAGGAGTCATAAACATGGCTAGTATTAAACCTTTAGGCGATCGCGTACTTGTACAAGCGGACGCAGCTGAAGAAGTAACCAGCTCTGGTCTGTACATTCCGGATACAGCTAAAGAAAAACCACAGCAAGGAACAGTAATAGCTGTAGGTGCAGGTAAAGTAGAAAATGGAACTAAAGTTGATATGACTGTAAAGAAAGGCGATAAAGTTCTTTATGGCAAATACGCAGGTACTGAAGTAACTCTTGACGGAGACGAGTACTTAATTATGCGTGAGTCTGACATAGTTGGAATCCTATCGTAAGTAATCAGACTAAAAAAGAAATTAAAAATCAAAAAATTAAAAGAAATAAAATACTATGTCTAAGTTAATACACTATGATGTGGAAGCACGTGACGCTCTAAAAAAAGGTGTCGACAAACTTGCTGACGCTGTTAAAGTTACGTTGGGACCACGCGGAAGAAATGTTGTAATTGAAAAGTCATTCGGATCACCGAAAGTCACCAAAGATGGTGTTACTGTAGCTAAAGAAATCGAACTTGCTGATAAGGTCGAGAATATGGGTGCGCAGATGGTAAAAGAAGTAGCTTCTAAAACCAACGATAATGCCGGTGATGGAACTACAACTGCGACAGTACTTGCTCAGGCAATTATTGCGGCAGGTTTAAAGAATGTTACTGCGGGTGCAAACCCAATGGATCTTAAAACCGGAATTGAGAAAGCGGTAGCCGCTATTGTTGAAGGTTTAAAAGATGTGAAAATCGATATCGATAAAGACATCGACAAATTGAAACAAATTGCTACTATTTCTGCAAACGGTGACGAAGAGATTGGTGCTCTTATTGCTGAAGCGTACGAAAAAGTAGGAATGTCTGATGATGGCAAGTTCAACAACACAGGTGTTATTACTGTTGAAGAAGCAAAAGGAATTGAAACTACGCTGGAAACTGTAGAAGGTATGCAGTTCGACCGTGGTTACCTTTCTCCTTATTTCGTGACTGACTCTGAGAAAATGACTACAGATCTTGAAGATCCATATATTTTGATCTTCGACAAAAAGATCTCAACGATGAAAGATCTTCTTCCAATTCTGGAAAAAGTAGTTCAGTCAGGTAAACCATTATTAATCATTGCTGAAGATATTGAAGGCGAAGCATTAGCTACCATCGTAGTTAACAAACTTCGTGGTTCATTAAAGATCGCAGCTGTTAAAGCTCCGGGCTTTGGTGACAGAAGAAAAGCAATGTTAGAAGATATCGCTATCCTTACTGGCGGTACTGTAATCTCTGAAGAGCGTGGATATAAATTAGAAAACGCAACGCTGGATTTCTTAGGCCAGGCAAGCAACATAACTATCGACAAAGACAACACAACTATCGTTGGTGGTTCAGGAAAAGCTGATGACATCAAAGCGAGAGTAAATCAGATCAAAGGTCAGATTGAAAATACGACTTCTGATTATGATCGTGAAAAACTACAGGAGCGGTTAGCTAAACTAAGCGGTGGTGTTGCAGTATTGTACATCGGCGCAGCTTCTGAAGTTGAAATGAAAGAGAAAAAAGACCGTGTTGAAGATGCACTAAATGCAACCAGAGCTGCTGTGGAAGAAGGAATTGTTCCGGGTGGTGGCGTAGCTTACTTGAGAACACTAAGTGCTCTTGATAAACTAAAAGGCATCAACGAAGACGAAGAAGTAGGTTTCCAAATCGTTCGCAAAGCACTGGAATCTCCTTTAAGAACTATTGCCAATAATGCAGGCGTTGAAGGTGCGATTGTTGTTCAGAAAGTACTGGAAGGAAAAGGTGCTTATGGATACAATGCACGTACTGAAGTATATGAAGACTTAATTAAAGCCGGCGTAATTGATCCGACAAAAGTAACAAGAGCGGCGCTTCAAAACGCAGCATCTGTTGCCGGATTACTACTAACCACCGAAGCTGTAATTTCTGACAAACCATCTGACGATGATGGTGGTGGAATGCCAGGCGGTATGGGTGGCGGAATGCCGGGAATGGGAGGCATGGGCGGAATGATGTAATTCATCCCTCAAAATCCTAATACCGATGGTCTCCGTCGGCACACTCGTTACAGCCCAAAGTGTTGTAACGATAAATCAGATTATAACCCTTGTTCATTCAGTTGAGCAAGGGTTTTTTGTGTTTTTGAATTAGAAAAAGAAATCGAATATTGGAAAATGATTATTCTATCCTATTTTAAGAACAAATAAAATTAGATTGCATAGATGGTAAAATTTATTTCGGGTATATTGGCATTGCTCTGTCTGATGGTAACCAGCGATGCATTTGCTCAGTTTAAAATTGAAAACTGGACGGATGAAGACGGACTTCCCGATTCAGAATTATTTGAGATAATTCAGTCTAATGATGGGTTTATATGGGTAGGAACTGAAAGTGGCCTATCTAGATTTGACGGCGTAAAATTTAAAAACTATACAAAAAGCAATACGGAAGGTCTTTTAAGTAATAGGATAAGGGTGCTTGAACAAGGACCGGATTCTTCTATTTGGATAGGTACATTAGGCGGGGGATACTCAGTATATAAAAATGGAAAGATATCGCATCCCGTTTTAGAGGATGATGAGAATAATAATTATATCACATCGGTTGCTTTAGATTCTTTAGGAAATACTTGGTTTGGTACTGATGGACAAGGTTTAATAAAGGCCGATATAAATTCATTTAAGCGTATTAATATGGATACGGTTTTTAATAGCAATCATATTTTTAGTGTTGGAGTAGATTTAGATGGAAAGTCATTGGTTTTAAATGCCGTTAACAATGGTGTAGCAATTTGGGAAAGTGGTGTAAAAAAAGAGTTTTATGGATTTGAAGAAGGCGACTTTCACAGATATAATGTAGTATTTAATACTGCACATGATGGTAAGAATCTGCTATTAGGAACGAATAACGGGATATTTGTAAAGACTGAGAAAGAGTTTCAGCATATTTGGTTAAATGAATATGCTCCGGGTACAAGAGCAGTTAGAGATTTTTTGATAGATTCGAAAGGACGTTATTGGATAGCAACAACGAATGGTATTAGAGTTTCGAACTCGTTGGAAGGTCCATGGGAACCAATTAAAGGAATGCCAACGGTTAGTTCCTATTCCATTATTGAGGATAAAGAACATAATATTTGGGTTTCAACCTTTGGTTTGGGGCTATTCAAGTTAAGTGATTCTGCATGGAGTTCAATTTCAGAAGAGGACGGACTTGACGTAACGAATACTACATCTATAGCAATAAATGATGATAAAGTTTATATAGGAACTGAAGAAGGATTATTTCTCTATCAAGATCAAGAGGTTGAGAAGATAGATCTGCAAGAAACTCTAAATGACAATAGCGTGCAGGCCTTGTTTACAACAAAGTTAGGTAATGTTTATATAGGAACATCGAATGGTATTCCAGCGATGGTTAAGGGGAATAAAATTGAAAGAATAAAACGATTTATCCCAGGTACAAATACAAGATATTGGCAAGTTTCCGCTATTTATGGAGACTCAAATTCTAATGATATTTACATGGGAACCCTGAGGCAAGGACTTCTAAAATGGGATGGTGAAAATTTTATTCAATGGGATGGAAGTAAAGGATTATCAAACGACCGTATAATTGCAATTACACAGGATCATGAGGGAGGAATTTGGGCAGGTACCAACTACGGTTTAAACAAATTAAAAGACGATAGTATAACTGTTTATGGATTTGATCAGGGACTATTAACCCCATTAACTGTTTCTCTTTTGAGCGATCATGAAAATCAAACAATCTGGGTGGGTAGCTATGGAGGAGGATTATTTAGGTTTAAAAACGAACATTTTTTTCAGTATAAAGAAGAGTATGGATTTCCTTTTGACGCAGTTCTACAAATGGTGGAAGATGATTTCGGTTATATCTGGATGACTACTCAAAAAGGAGTATATAGATACAAAAAAAACGATCTTCACAACCTTGCTGATAGTTTAATTTTTAAGGTTGAGTATGAATACTATAACCAACAAGATGGCCTTTTGTCTAACGGATTTGCAGGGCTTCAGCAGCAAACAGTTGCAAAAGATAAAAAAGGAAATATTTATTTTGCCACAAATGAAGGAGTTTCTATTGTTGATCCTGCTAAGCTTAAAGAGAATGTATTCCCTCCAATTCCTTATATCCAAGATTTAAGTATCGATTTTAATCCTATTGAAAAAGCTTCAATCCTTAAAATTGAACCTGATCAACAAAGTTTTGAAATCAACTATACAGCGATAAATCATACAGCTCCAAATGAAATTAGTTTTGAGTACCAGCTTGAAAATTTCAACCAGGATTGGCTATCAGTTGAAGACCAAAGAACTGCATTCTATACAAATATTCCACCAGGTGAGTATTTATTTAAAGTTCGAGCCAGAAACAACGATGGAGTGCTTAGTAAAACCTATGCAGAATTGCCCGTATATGTGAAACCGATTTTTTATGAAACTTGGTGGTTTAGAGTGTTCATTCTTTTATTGGTTACAAGTTTAATAGTAGGGCTTTATCAATATAGAATGGCAAACTTTAGAAGAATGGAGGGGATTAGGCTTCAAATTGCCGGAGACTTGCACGATGAAATAGGAAGCAATCTTGGTAGTGTGATTTTAAAGAGTCAATTGATTAGTAATAAGATTCAACTTCAGGATGAAACTGTATTAAAAGGATTGAATGAAATAAGGACAATCAGTAGGAATACATCTCAGGCAATGAGAGATATAGTTTGGATGATAAACCCTAAGCACGATGTTGTTGAAGATTTGGTGTTACAACTGAAAGAAATTGCAAACACAATGCTGGAAGACATAGATTTTAGATTCGAGTCGAACCAGGAATTTAGTGAAGAAGCCGTAAGTCCTGAAATACGAAGAAACGTTGTGCTAATACTTAAAGAAGTTCTTCATAACATTGTAAAGCATTCGAAAGCTACGGAAGTCTCTATTATATTTAATAAAAATGACAAAGAGTTTAATATGTTTGTTTCTGACAACGGGGTCGGATTTAATCTAGAAAAAATAGAAGGCAGAAAACACTATGGTATCGATGGGTTGTATGCTAGGGCGAAAGAGCTTAAGGGTTCTTTGATTGTAAATAGTAATCTATCGAAAGGAACAGATATTTCGTTAACTTTTAAAAACTACGGAAGCTCGTAGGTGTTATGTATGATTCAGGTATCTATCCTTATTCATGCAGTTTAACAATGTGAAGCAAATGATAGAACGCTACCCAATGCCTGGAAGTAAAATTATAAATATATGGCTCGTTGAAGATAACGAACTATATAGAAATACTGTGTCTGATCTTGTTAATGAACTTGATCAGGTTCAGTGTTCAAGAAGACTTGCTTCAGTTGAAGAAGCACTTCATGAGCTTGATCGGTCAGATAAACCAGACTTAATTTTCTGTGACATTGGGCTTCCAGGATTAAGTGGTATTGAGGGCGTAAAGAAATTCGCAGAAATAATTCCCGAAGTCCCAATAGTTATGATTACAAATTTTGACGGAGATCAGCAGGTTTTTGATGCAATTTGTGCAGGAGCTATTGGGTACTTATTAAAAACTTCAACGAATCGAGAAATAAAGGACGCTGTTTACGAAGCTATCAATGGAGGGTCTCCTATAAATCCTAAAATAGCACATAAGATTCTAAAGATGTTCTCAAAATTTAGACCCCAGAGTAAGGACTATAATTTAAGTGATAGAGAAACAGAAATCCTTAAGCTTATAGTAAATGGAAAAACCTACGAAGCTATTGGTGAAGAACTTTTTATAAGTTATCACACTGTAGATTACCATATCCGTAATATATACAAAAAACTACAGGTTCATTCCCGAACGGATGCTGTAACTAAGGCACTTAAAGAAAATCTCATCTAGTATCTTATTAAAACTACGAGTTCTCGTAGGTTTATAGACCACCATGCTTTAGTAGCTTAAATCCAAGTACAAACATTTGGATAAAACATTCGGTGGGGGTCATGCATCAATCACACTTTTTTAAACTAAGACTACGAGCTTTTTCGAGTTTTCTTTTCGGGGTACTATTAATTTTTCTTTTGGCGAGCTCTGTATCCGCATTTCAGGCAGATTCGTTGGCAATAGATACTACATTAACAGGAGTCCAACTAGGCGCAACCGCCTGGGGAGATTATGATAATGATGGGGATTTAGATGTAGTTATTACAGGAACAACAAACGGAGGAAGTTCTGGGGCAGTTGCAGAAATATGGGATAATGACGGTTCAGGTAATTTTACAAAAAATACTTCTGTTTCAAGTTCATTAACCGGAGCTTATCGAAGTGGCGCTGCCTTTGGCGATTACGATAATGATGGATTTCTTGATCTAGTAATTATCGGATACAATACTTCGGGAACGCCAACCACAACGTTATATAACAACGACGAAGATGGAACTTTTTCAACGGTAAGTGGAACCGGGTTTACTGATGGTTCGTGGGCATCTGCATCGTGGGGAGATGCAAATAACGATGGTTATTTAGATTTATATCTAGGTGGGCTTCCTTCTTCAGGAACTAGATTTAATACCATTTATTTGAACGACAAAGACGGAACATTTACGGATGCCACTGCTGGAATTTTAGGATCAGCCGGAGGCGATTTTGTGCATGCTGATTACGATAACGATGGAGATTTAGATGTAGCTATTGCCGGTTATACCAACTCGGGTTACGCCCAATCAAAATTCTTTCGAAATGATAATGGAACCTACAACGAAGTTTCCGCAATAAGTTCGTTGTTGCTTGCAAATGACAATGCAACGATGGAATGGGGAGATTTTGATAATGATGGTGATCTTGACCTATTTAACTCAGGTGGAGGAAGTGCTAAGATCTTAATTAACGACGGAAGTGGTGGACTGTCAAATAGTGGATTGTCTTTTAGTGGAGTCTGGGATGGTTATGCAGACTGGAGTGATTATGATTTAGATGGAGATGTTGATCTGCTGTATATCGGCAATAACAGTGGTTCTAAATCATTTTTGTACGACAATGACGGTGATGGCACATTTACCTTAAATACCGATTTTAGTTTAACCATTGCCGAACAGGGAACGGTTGATTGGGTAGATGTTGACAACGACGGAGACGCTGATCTATTTATTACCGGTTATTTAAGCACTGGAAGTAGAACCGCATCACTTTATAAAAATAATGAGGTTACAACCAATACGGCGCCATCAACGCCGGTTTTAAATAATATAACATTTAACGGTAGCGAGACCATTCTTTCGTGGAATCCATCTAACGATACCGAAGGTGGTACCCCAAGTTATAATGCTTTTTTGTACAGCTTAACAACTTCTCAGATGATTGTAGAGCCTCAAAGCGATACAACCAGTGGTTTTCGGAAAGTATTGGATATGGGAAATATGCGTTTCGATACTTCCAGAACATTGAGTTTAGCAGAAGGACGTTATTCTTTGGGAATACAAGCTATTGATGCTGCCGGAAAAACCAGTGTATTTGCAAAATCTACATTTGAGGTTGTTTTCCCTGATCCGGTTGATAGCCTAAGAGGAGAAAGAGTGAATGATACCTTTACATTAACCTGGGATCCGACAGTAGGCGCCACTAGTTATAAAATTTATTTTACTACTGATACGACCAGCCAAAGTACATTTACCGCATCCACAACCGATACCAGCTATTCGGGAACAATCTATCCGGGTTCTACCATCTTTTATAGCGTTAAAGTAGTAGATAGCAATAACGTAGAAAGTGTTGCAAGTAATTATGTTGAAATTGAAAACCCGTTTAATTTTCAGCTACATTCAACACACTCTAATCAAATATTGGATATTGCTTCAGGTCCTTCAGCAGTTAGGCACAAAAGCGATATCGATTGGGTTGATTATGATAATGATGGCGATCTGGACGTTAGCATAATAGGTGAAGGAGGTGGCTATACAGGAATAATGGCAATTTTTGAATATGATGCTATAACCGGGTTTACTCAAGATAAAGATTTTGTAAATACGGATATCATCCTTGATTTTGGAGAAGCGGATTGGGGGGATTATGACAATGATGGGGATTTAGATTTTGTTGTAGCTGGTTACGACGATGTTGAATCTGCTAATGTTGCAACCGTGTATAGAAATAAAGGAAGCGGAGTATTTAATGAAGTTACCGACATTAAAATTGCCTTGTCAGCACAAAGTTTACCTAGAGCAAGCATTCGCTGGGTAGATATAGATAATGATGGAGATCTGGATATTTTTCATAATGGTGTTACAGGCATATCTAGATCTTTTTTATACAGAAATAATGGAAACGATTCTTTTGTAGATGCAAATTTTACCTTTAATACATTATTCAATTCATCCACGTTACATCTTGCAGTAGATGAAGGTGAAATTGAATTAATTGACATTAATAATGACGGTTACATTGATGTTTCTGGTACGGGGAGGATAAGTATTGGCTTTCCGTTCACCGGGATATCTATAAATTCGAAAGATAATCAATTTACTGATTCCGGAAACTCCTTAACATATTTTGCTGATTCCTCTTTAGAATGGGGTGATTTGGATGAGGATGGGGACCCGGATCTTGTACTTATGGGGTATGATTCCGGTAACAGTGCTTTAAAAACAGAGATTTATTTAAACGATGGTTCAGGGAATTTAAGTCTGCACAGTACGTTGGATGGATACCGTAGGGGAGATATTGCCTTGGGAGACATCGATAATGATGGAGATCTGGATTTAGTAATTTCAGGCTTAACCAATAACACAGATTATAGCACAGCCGGGAATAAAGTATTTTCAAATGATCTTTCCAGAAGTAATACTTTTATTGAACTCACAGGTTCTACTTTAGCTGGCTTAGGTAGAGGCAATCTTGTATTTGCAGATTACGATAAAGATGGCGATCTGGACCTGATAATGAATGGGCAAGATGCAAGCGGCTATAAGTCTTATATCTACGAAAATACAGTTGTCACAGCAGGCACAGCTCCGGGTAAACCATCTAATTTAAGCCTTGTTGTAAAGCAAGAAGAAATAAGCATAACCTGGAATGCCGCCACTGATGCAAATGGTGGGCCATTACACTACGAAGCGTTTGTATTAAAGCCGGATAAAACTCCAGTTTTCTATGCAAAAAGCGATATAAGCAATGGTTTCCGACAAGTTTCAGCGCTTGGTAATGCCGGATACAACAACTTAATTACCTTAGATGTAGCAAACCTAGAACGTGGCAATTATACTATAGGCGTGCAAGCAATTGATGCAACCGGTTTGGCTGGTGAGTTTGCCATCGAACAAATACCAATTCGTGCTTATTTCACCCCATTTGGTATTTCAGCGTTAAAAGATACAGTTACAACCATTCCCCTTAGTACCTTTCAAAGGCATTCGTTTCTGAATGATTCAACGTTAACGCTTTCCCTACGCTCGGCACCAAATGCACAGTTATTTATTGATGCAGACAATGATTATGTCATGGATGCAGGCGAGGTTAAGCTGGACAGCACCGGTTTTAATCTGTCGTTGTTGGCTACCGATTCACTAAGAATTTCATCCAATACTACAGGATTTGAGGATATCATTCTAAAGATTACAACTCCAAGCGGTTCAGTAGTGGATAGTGCAACCATTCAATTAGCAATGTTTGAGTCATCACCATCCATAAGTGGAACAGCAGACACAGGAGGTTGGTATTTGATGGCCAATCCTTTACAAACGACATTGGGATCACTGTTTGGTACTATTTGGACTCAGGGCGCCATTAACGCAGATTCAGAATCAGGCACTCCAAACTTGTATTTTTTTAATCCTGACAGTGCCAAATATATCGCCATTACTACCGATTTAGATACTACAAAAGCAAAAGCAGGGCAAGGAATTTTAGCCTACATATTTCCAGATGATAACTATAACGACGCCATTGATCCGGTAGAAGGCGGATGGCCCAAATCACTGATTAATTACGGTGAGCCATTCAAAGTTAATGAACCGGTGGTGATTAAGAATACCGATGTTGATGGAAATGGGTTTACGTCTGGCAGCGAAGGTTTTGTGCTTATGGGCAACCCATATGGTCTTCCTGTTTCGGTGGATTCTTTGATAGCTGAACTCGTCAAAATCGATCCCTATGCGAACCGATACGTATATCTTTGGGACCCAATCGAAAAACAATACAATTTAAACTTAACTGGTTTTGTTAATGCCTACGAATCCTTTTTTGTTCGTACCATCCAATCAGGAATTAGCGGAAGTATGGTTTTTGAATACGATGATGTTCACGAATCGGCTAGGTTAAAGCGAACTGAAACAACGAATCCTATCGAATTGAATTTGTTTGCAGGTGATTTATCCACAGGTGAATATGCCATCCGGCTTGGCGAAGAAGCGGATGTAGCCATCGATCCTCTGGACGGATATTATCTTGGTTCCTTTGCTTCGAATTTTGCGAATCTGTATTCCACCATTGGAGATCAACCACTCGTACTAAATAACTTGCCGATTGGATTGACAGAAGAATTGGAAATACCCTTGTTTCTTCATTCAACAGAATCTGGTGAGCATACTTTAGAGTGGTCTGTTAATGATCTTCCAAAAGACTGGAGAGTTGAACTGGAAAATCCTGCAACTGGCGAAATTATTAAACTGAGCGAACAGAGTTCTTATACCTTCGAATTTACAAGCGGACAATTCAAAGCTAAAAGTACAAGGGAACCAACCCCTGAGCTATTTGCTTTCCATGCAGCCAAGATGAAAACTAAGGCATCGCAGTCGGATCTTATTTTGAGAATAAATCCGGGTGTAGCTACCAGTGGAGAAAACGATCTCGATATTCCCAAGGAAGTGGAGTTGTATCAGAACTACCCAAATCCTTTTAACCCAACCTCAGTGATTCGTTTCGGAGTACCAGAACAGAGCAATGTAAAACTAGAGGTATTCGACATTCTGGGAAGGAGAGTAGCAACGCTACTTAACAATGAAATAAAACCTGCGGGTAGGTATAACATTTCTTTTGTAGGAAATAACCTTGCTTCAGGTATGTATTTATATCGCTTATCAGTAGGGAATAAAGTGATCGTTAAAAAGATGACGCTGATTAAATAACAATTGGTTATAGAAATTTAGTTGTAAAAATGAAACTTCAAAAATCAGCGAGTATAAGGCAATGTTCTTTTTGTAAATCAGAAGAAGGAAAGCTTCGGCCAATTGGCAACTATGTGGTAGAACTAAAGGAAATTGAAACTTCAGATAAAACTGAACTGGTTTGCCAAAGCTGTTATTTGAACTATAGAAAAAGTTTGGAAAAAGAAAATTCTAACGAATCAAATATGAAAATGAAACTTATCAATACACTTAAAAAGATGCTATTTGTTCTGGGCATTTTGGTCATAATCACATCACCGTTGCTATATGCACAAGGTGCCCCCGGCCCACCAGGATTTCCGGATTCACCTGATCCAGCTCCCATCGATGGCGGCCTTGGACTTCTAGCTGCTGC
>TARA_R110002110_G_scaffold25106_6_pt1 | contig 12593 bp, 12 predicted proteins | sample TARA_R110002110 | Tara Oceans TARA_R110002110 (sample SAMEA4397330) | marine metagenome | biome: Polar Biome; feature: [SRF] surface water layer (ENVO:00010504); material: water (ENVO:00002006), including particulate matter (ENVO:01000060) such as... | depth 5 m
AAGTGGAGAAGGAGATGGTTTGTTGATGGATAAAGGTAATATTTTATATTCGTGTGAATAAACTCAAACTTCCCCCTCTTTTTTGGTCTGACGTTCGTAAAGTAAGATTTTTTAAAGCCTTCTGACCCTTCAAGATCTGCGTTTGAAGTTGTCCCGAGAACGCCGCAATGTGGATTGGAAGAGAACTTCAGACTTTCGTTATGTTTAAACGCAAAATGCTTGTTTCTTATATAGATCCCATCAATGCTAGAGGCTGAACATATTGCTAGAATCCCTTTTAAGTTGTCCCCAAACTCTTCGCTAATCCTTTCTTGATCGTCAACAACAAGAAACCAATCACCAAACTTAATTGGACCAGTAAACAGTCCTAAATTTCGGCTAAAGTCGAACCTATTACACCACTTGGCATAAATTATTTCTCCATCACCTTTGACAGATTCCAAATAATCTGCACCTTCATCCTTTTCGCCATTAAAAACCCAAACAAGCCCATCAAAATGATGTTTGATAGGCTCGATGAGTTCTTTTAGGTCTTCTAGTTTACCCTTGCACGTTAAGCCTGTCAGCCATAGTTTCGCCATGATAATATCATAAGGCTTAACGTGTGGAAATCAACCTTCGCATGAAGAACAACCAAGAATACTCCTAGCTAGCATCTGGGCGGGGTTGCTTGATCTTTGGTAATAAAGCCCCTTAACGCCCTGTTCCCAAGCAAAAATCATCAACTCATTGATCTCTTTAGGCTTCGCGGTAGGAGGTATCATTAGGTTGAGGGATTGACTCTGATCAATGAACCTTTGACGAGCAGAAGCTTGGATGATAATTTCCTTTTGAGAAATTTCGCCAAACGTCTTAAACACATCTTTTTCATCTTGAGATAAGAATTCAAAATGTTGAACGCTCCCTCCATTGAGAAGGATCGACTGCCAAGTTTCCCTAGTATTTAGTTTCTTCTTTACTAACAGCTCTTTTAGATCTGGGTTTTTGTAAGTGAAGTTTCCTTTCGCTAGGTTTTTAACAAAGTAGTTAGAGTTCAAAGGTTCAATCGAGGGCGAGACTTGGCCTAGAATGAAAGCACTAGAAGTAGTTGGGGCGGGGGCTAATGTGGTAGAGTTTCTTCTACCATAACCTTTTAGAAGTTCAGGTTCTCCAAACAGGACGGCTAGCTTTTCAGTTGCGTCATCTGCTTGTTCGCGAATCTTACTCCAAATTTTTGTGTTGAGGAACTTAGCCTCCATAGATTCCCACGCAATCATTTTAGATTGGAGAAGGGAATGCCAACCTAGACCGCCGACTCCCAACGCTCTTTGAGACATTGCGAATTTACGAGACGCTTCCATAAAGTCCATATCTTCTGTTTTGTCGATGAACTCAGTCATAACAGCGTCAAGGAAGAAAACCAAAGTGGCGACTGCATCCGTGTCTTTCCAATCTTCCCAACGTGCAAGATTCATTGACGAAAGATTACAAACAAATGACTCGTCTTCGGAATTTGAGAGAGCAATCTCGTTGCAAAGATTTTGGTTGTTAATCTTAAGTCCTTTATCCTTATAGACTTGCGGGGCATTATTGTTGATGGTATCAATGAAGGAGATGTAAGGATAACCGCTTTCTGACCTTCTTTGAATCACTTTTGCCCAGACTTTACGACAACTTTTTTCGCCGCCAATCATTCTAATCATAAAATCGTCTGTGACGTTAACGCCAATAGACAGATCTTGAATAGAATCTCCATCAGACTTGATTTTCAAAAACTCTTCAATATCTGGATGCTCAATTGGCAAATAAGCTGCCATGCTTCCTCGTCTAACGCTACCTTGAGAAACAACTTGCATAAGCTTGTCGAATATCTCCATAAAGTGAACAGAACCAGTAGACTCTCCACCAGAATTGATAGGTTCTCCCCTACCTCTGAGATCGCCAAAATAAGCAGATGTTCCACCTCCAGCTTTAGTCATCATCCCAATTTCAGCGCATTTTCTAAGAATCCCACTCATGCTGTCTGGGATATAACTCCCAAAACAAGAAATAGGTAGACCTCTTTTTCTTCCAAAGTTGCTCCAGATGGGAGAAGAAAGGGAATAATACCCAAGCTTCATATAATTCTCAAATTTATCCGCAAAACCTTCGATTGACAGGAGTTTTTCTGCTCTTTCAGCAATGTCTCTTATTCTCGTTTCGGGAGCTTCGTCTTTTTCGAGATAACCTCTCTCAAGGAATTTTCTTGAGTCTTTATTTAGCCAGTAATAGGGTTCGTTCATATTAAAATAAGTCGTTTTCGTCAAATGATTGGTTCTTTTTAGAGTATTCTGTAGGGCGACCATGAAAGAAATCGGTCATTGAGTTCCCCAAAACTTGCTCGTCAAACCAAATTGTATCCTCTAATAGAGTTTCGTCAACCTCAAATACCTTGCTGTAGCCGATTTGAGCTAATGACTCGTTAATTCTGTTTTTTACGAACTCTTTAAGAAGAGGGGCAGACAAATGAGGCTCGTCAATACCGTTAATCATCCAGTCAATAATTTTAGCTTCAGCCTTGTAAGCCTCTTCTGCTTCGTGCCTGATTTTCTTCTCAAACTCGTCATCAAAGATTTCTGGCATTTCTTCTCTTATCGTGTTGATAATCTGCACACCGACAAGAAAGTGGATGGTTTCTTCATTTCTCGTATAAGCTACTTGCTGATTCGTGTCTTTTAGGACGTTTTTGTAAGTGTTAAACCAATTAATTACGTAAAATTGTGAGAAAAGCGAGACATTTTCAACAAACATTGTAAAAAGGATAATTGCGTAACAATACTGCTTCTTAGAGTCTTTGTAGAATCTGTGAGTATACTTCTTGAGGTATTTAACCCTTCCTTGAACCCATTCTAGCTTCAAATTCTCTTCAAAAACCTCGTTGAGATCCAAAATATCCAGAAGTCTTTCGTAAGCATTATTATGGATGACCTCAGTGTTTGCCATAACATATCCTAGATCTTGTAAAGAAGGATGGGGCAAATTATCACCGAGTTTAGCCCAAAAGCTTTTTGGAGCAACTTCAACTTGGCCAATACAAGACAAGGTTCGAACAACAATGACTCTATACTGCTCTGTAAGCTCGACCTTGAACTGTTGAACGTCAGACTTAAAGGAGAACTCCCTGTCAGTCCAGAAGCCATCGTGCATCGCCCTAATGAACGGTTCTGTCCACGGGTAGAGATTCGGTTTGCGGCTGGTCTGCTCGTCAAAAATAGTCAAAGCACCTTCTTTCCCCGCCAATTTCTTGTTTGGTGGGGTTTCTTTTTTCTTTACCATCTTACTTTAACTTTCTAGGAGATTAAAAAGGAGATAACTTGAAATCTGTGATCCCAAAAATCGGGCTAATCCTACGTCGTAAAGCTTTAAGTGTTTCATTGCTGTCATCTTTACACATGATGCTTCATGTTAGGGACGACTTCAAGAAGAAAATTAGAAAAAAAAATAGGAAAAATGTTTTTCCATTAAATAAGGTAACGTAGTGGACTTATTTAATACGTATGCATTCGACTTAGCAAGGACGTATGCATTCGTCTTTCTATTATATGGGCGTTTTATTTTTGGTCAAGCAAAAAATGAAAAAAGTTTTTTGTTGAATTTTAGCATCTATTAGCGTATCCTATGTAAGAATATGCAGCAATTACAGAATGAAGCCGACTCTACTCTTGCAGGTATGGTTAAAGAATCCAACGATGAAAACGCTCTTGTTGAACTGATTAGTAGACATTCAGGCATTTATGTCAGCATGGTTTCTAGGTTTGGTAAGAAAAGCCTTTCCCCTTTTCAAATCCAAGACATTTTGGACGATAAGGATCTGATGATTTACAAAGCAGCACTCGATTACGATGAGGTTAAAAGTAAATTTTCAACTTACCTCGCAAATAGAGCTAGATACGTTTGTCTTACCCAAAAAACTCAGAACAAGAGAAACACTCGATTTGTTTCCATTGAAAACGTTGAGTTCTCTCTTAAGGAGGAATCTCGAAACCCATCAGACAGTTGTTCTTTCAACGATTCATTTGAAGGTTTGATTGACAAACTCTTGAGTCATAGCGATAAAAGGGTCAAGACTATTTTTTACGAACGTTATTTCAATGGAGAAAAGGGCAAGCTTAAACCTTGGAAGCAAGTAGCCTTAGAAGTAAACCTGTCAACTCAGGGTTGTATTAACGTTCACGACAAAGCCTTAGACGAAATCAAACACGAAGTAGAAGACGAAATCAAACAAGAATCAGAAGATGAAATTAAATTTTGAAGCACCAATCAATTCCCTAAGTTTAGGAAATGTCTCATACAACTTTTTAAGAGAGCTTTGGAGGAAAGAGGTGAAAACCTCCCTATTTGCGGTTGGCGATCAGGCTGATCTTGCGGCTTTTGACAATATTGACAATTCTTTCGTAGAATGGCTCAAAGAAGCTGGAATCAATCGTCTGAAAAACTTCAACGCAGACACCTCAACTTTACGAGTTTGGCACATCAATGGCTCAGAAAAGAGAGTAGGCAAAAGGCAATTTCTTTATACTTTTTACGAAACAAATAAACCGACCCAAGAAGAAATTTCAATTGTGAACTCTCAAGAGCATACCTTCTTCTCTAGCTCAGAGTCTTGCAGGATCTTTAAGGAGGCTGGTTGCAGCAATACTTCATTCGTCCCTCTCGGGTTTGACGAAGACTTCCATAAAACGGGAAAGGATTATCTGAGTGACGATGTTATCCATTTTGGCTTGATCGGAAAATTCGAAAGACGAAAGAATACTCAGGCTATCATCAATTTGTGGCTCCAAAAATACGGAAACAACCCAAAGTATCAGCTAACTTGTTTAGTTAATAACCCCTTCTTAAAAGAAGATCAAATGAAAAATGCTTTCGATGTAGCAAAAGAAGGAAAGCATTGGAATAATTTGAACATCCTTCCTCACTTAGATAAAAATTCAGAAGTGAACGAGCTTATGAATGCCATCGACATTGACTTGTCAGGCTTGTCTAACGGTGAAGGCTGGAACTTACCCTCTTTCAATGCTACCGCCCTTGGAAAGTGGTCTGTCGTATCTAATTGCTCTTCTCATATAGATTGGGCAAACACAGAAAATAGCGTGATGGTCGAGCCTGTTGGGGAACAAGATTGCTACGATAAATTCTTCTTTAAAGAAGGTTATGCTTTCAACCAAGGCCAATACGCACTCCTTTCTCCAGACTCGATTGTTGACGGCATGGAAAGAGCAGAAAGATTGGCTAAAACACCAAACCTCCAAGGCGAAAAGCTCCGCTCAGAATTCACTTATTCTAAGAGCTTAGATCAAATATTAACAACACTATAATGGCTATCTACCTTTATCAAAATCCAGAAACAGAAGAAGTCAAAGAAATTTGGCAAGGAATGAATGACGTTCACGAATACTTTGAAGAAGATAAAAAGTGGCAACGTTTGTTTACTAAGCCGTATGCTAGTGTAGATGGTGTCCTGTCTAACGTTTCTCAGGCTCAATTTTTAGAGAAGACCTCCAAAATGAAAGGAACAGTCGGAGACATGCTAGACTATTCAGCAGAACTATCTGAAAAAAGATCTGAAGCTAACGGCGGAACTGACCCCCTCAAGAAAAAGCATTTTGCTGATTACAAAAAGGAAGTAGGTAAAGACCACCTCTCTGATAGACCAGACAAGATTGAAACCAAAACTGCGACAATCGAATTTTAAGCCCAAGTGCTAGCACCCGTGAATCTTATCCATCCTCCTTTTGGGCCAGCGGGTAAAGTTCTCAGGTATAGCATTTGACCAGAAAATGTAGGGGTTCCTACGTTGGCTCCCGTGTAAAGCGCAGTGGTCATTTCTTTTACTATCATTTGTGCAGAGCCGAGTATCCCAGATAATGTCTCTTGTTTAGAGTTAAGTATCCCAGATAATGCCGTTTGTTTAGAATCGAGAACGCCAGATAATGTAGTTTGTCCAGTGGTCAAAAACCCAGATAGTGCCGTTTGTTTAGAGTCGAGAACCCCAGACAGTGCTGTTTGTCCAGAGTCGATAACGCCAGATAATAATCTTTGTTTATAGTCGAGAACGCCAGATAATGCTGTTTGTCCAGAGTTGATCGCGCCAGAAACAGAAAAAATACTAGAGACTATTTCTCCAGTAGTGAACATTTCGGAAGCGATTCGGGAACCTGTTAGGTATCCGACTCCTAAAACATTGAGGTCACCAGAGAAAACTCCAGACGCTGTGGAAGAGACAAAAAAGTTATCTTCAAAGTGAGTCTCGTTTTCAATAAACAGCCCACTATTAAAATTAATAACAGCAGTATGACTCCCTCTAGCAGAAGTCGAAGAATATTTATCGGAAAAAATCGCTGCTCCAGTTATCCCAGAATCAAAAATGCAGTTAGCCCCACCAATAAGAACGTTATCTTTAGACCCTGAATGGAAAATACTAGAAGAACCGTTAAGGTCTACATTGTTGACTCCGTTGATTGTTGAAAGTCTAGAAGCTACCGCAGAACAATAAGAGCCAGAGACAACGTTGTCCGATCCGCCTAAAGCAGAATTTCCTGATTCGGATGAGAAAAGGTTGGTTTCGTCCGTGGTCAACAAACCTCTAGAATTTACAGAAAAACTCCCAGTTATATCAAAATCTCCAGTAAGATTCCGACTTAAATTGAAGTTTATTCCTGTGTCTGTATTCTGGACAATAGCGAAATCTCCGCTATCGCTAAAAAACGTTGGTAATTGGATCTGTTCTGGTTGAATTTTCGTAAACATCGCTTACAATAGTGCTGTAATAGGTTACACTTAAGAAAACAAAAATGAAATATACTATCTATAAACCAAACGCAAAGAATTCAGGATCTGCCTTTTCTTTCGATCTAACTACAGGGAAAAACGATACCCCAGTTATCTTTGTTAATATGATTCTCCAATATAGCTGGAATGATCAATATAAAAACGGTTCTTTCAAAGAAAATGCCAAAAACCCAGAAAAAAGTGCAGTATTCGCGCTAACTCCAACAGAAGCAGGAGAAATTATTTCTTCGGTTCGATCAAGGGTTCCATTTACAGCGTTCCATAAAAAAGACGATAACACTACAATTATCAACTTCACCCCTTGGGATAAGAAGAGGAAGATTCGCGGTAAGGACGGAGATCAATTTTTCGAAACACCAGCGTTTGGTCTGTCAGTCGCTAAGAACTCGTCACAAAAGTTCTCCCTTCCTCTTGAAGCTGGAGAAACCGAGATGCTAGTCCTTCTTCTAGAAGAATATATTAAGTGGGCGTTTGACGCAGCAGCAAGGCAATACAAGCCTAGAGAAGAAGGCGGCCAGTCTAACAACAGCCAGTCTAATAATTCAAAACCTCAAGAAAAAACAAAGCTGGACGACGACTTCGAAGATGATGGTGTCCCCTTCTAAAATTAAGGTTGTATTTCATTCGAACTACAGCAGGATGAAGACGGGGTTTGGGAAGAATATGAGAAATGTTCTTCTCGCCCTCCACGATGACCCCGACATAGAAGTTATTGAAGCTTCTAACGGGGCATCATTTGGTGCGGATTTAAAAACCCCTTGGAAGTCCTACGGGACCCTCCCATCCTGCCCTTCTAAAATTGCTGAAATAGGAGGCGACAGCGGCAAAATGTCTCTTGCTTCTTATGGCTATTACCAAATTGATGAAATCATAGACGACTGCGACGCAGATGTTTATGTCGGTATTGAGGATATTTGGGGCTTCGGCGGTTTTGGTCAAAAGAAATTCTGGAACGAGATTCCTACTGTAATTTGGACTACACTCGATAGTGAACCAATTGTGGAAGAGGCATTTGAAATGTCTAAAAACTGCGATAAACTGTTTGTTTGGGCTTCTTTCTCTGAAAAGATCCTCAAGGAAAAGGGCTATCCAAACGTAGAGACGCTTCATGGAGCGATTGATTATTCATTTTTTAAACCTCTCCCTAACAAGAAAGAGATAAGAAGAAGTAAGGGTTTAGATGATTGTTTCCTAATGGGCTTTGTCTTTAAGAACCAACTCAGGAAATCAGCCCCAAACCTTATTGATGCATTCATCAAGGTAAAGGAGAGGAATCCTGAAATTAACCCAAAATTACTCCTACATACAAATTGGGGAGAGACTGATAGGGGTTGGGATATTCCAAGATACATTAAGGAGAAGGGACTTGATCCAAAAGACATCTTAGCTACTCACATTTGCACGAAATGCGAAGACTATGTAATCTCAGAGCATCACTCAGAAGATAGGGACTGTCCTTCGTGCGGTAGTAAAAAAAGCTTAAAGCAAAAAACCTCAGAATTGGGGCTTTCAGAAGAGAAGCTTAACGAAATTTACAACTGCATGGATCTATACACTCACCCGTTCACCTCTGGTGGGCAGGAAATACCCATTCAGGAAGCTAAGGCTGCTGGCTTGGTAACTCTAGTCACTGAATACTCATGTGGCCTAGATTCGTGCTACGAACACCAAGGCGGGATTCCTCTAAAATGGCATGAGTATCGGGAAATCACATCTCAATTTATCAAGGCATCTACTTGCCCTCAAGACATTTGTGATAAGGTAGAGATGTTTTTAGCTATGAGTAAGCAAGATCAGATTGGACTCGCTGAAAAGGGGGAAGCATACGTCAAAGAAAACTTTTCTATCAAAAAAATGGCAGCAAGGCTGAAAGAAACCATCTTAGAACTTCACTCTACAACGGAAAAGGTTAAAAAGGAGAAGACTGAAGTCTCTCCCGTTGATTATTGGGATACGGTTTTAGACAAAGAAGCGAGCGACCGCATATTACTAGTCATGCCAGAATCTGCTGGCGATGTATTTATGATCACTTCTCTGTTTCCCTCGATTAAAGAATCTTATCCAGACAAAGATTTGTATTTCGCGACTAAGAAATCTTTCTTCTCGATTGTCGAAGGGAACCCTTACGTCCACAAAGTATTGGAGTTTAGCTCTTCGATGGAAAACCTCCCCTTAATGGAAGGAGCAGGAAGTCAAAAAGGTTACTTCCACCTATGCTTCCTTCCTCACATCGGGACTCAAAGAATGTTAGATTATCTCCATCAGGGAGATGGCGACAATATCATGTTTGACATTAAAACAGAAAACTTTAAAAATACACATGTTTCATAATTGTGCATTTTTACCACGAAAAAAAACAAAAATAAAGGAAATATTTTGCACCTCATAGAACGATACGCCCTCTCCACTGGACTAAAAATTGACTTGCCAAGCATTACCGACCTTTTTTACCCAATAGTTGCGGACAAATATGTAGTTTTCCACACTTCAAGCAAGGATAACCTGAGAGATTACGATTATTGGGAAGAGGTAAAAGAGATGTTGCAACCCTTGTTCAATAAGTATAATTTGAAAACAGTTCAGATTGGCTTGGAAAAAGATCCAGCGATTAACTGCAATATTGATGTGCGAGGCAAAACATCCATTAACCAAATGGCTAACGTAGTTAGGAATTGTTCTTATTTTATTGGAGTAGACTCTTTTCCTGCTCATTTGGCTGGATTTTACGATAGAAAGATGCTCGCAATTTACTCCAATTCGTATTCCGCCTCCGTTAGACCTTATTGGGGATCTAGAGACAATCAGAAAATCGTAGAAACTCACAGACCAAATGGAGAAAAGCCATCATTCTCTTTCAACGAAAAACCAAAGACCATCAACAGGTTGAAGCCAGATGAAATTGCATCTGATTTCAGTGAGCTTATAGAAAAAGATTTCGAAAGCGAGATTCCAAATGTGTTGTTCGTTGGGGAGTTCTTTAAAAAAGATTGCATTGATTTTATTCCTAGTTCGTTTTCTCCGTTTAAACTTGAGAACGTAAACGTCAGAATGGATCTCCACTTTAATGAGAAGGTTTTGAGTGAGTGCTTGCAATATAATGATTGCGAAATCACTACCAACAAACCAATCTCTAAGGAAATCCTCAAATCTAAGAAAATAAGGCACGTAAATTATCTGACCGAATCTTTTGAGACTGGTTTTGTTGATGATTTGGTTGAATTGGGTCTACCTAACACCCTAATGTGTTCTAAAAAGGAAAACCTGCCTCGCGAAAGAGCTAAACTCTTCGATCATAATATCCACTTCTTTTCAGAAGACAACCTTTATGAGAAAAACAAGAAGAAGTTTGGGAAAAGCATAGAAGGAATCAAAATTCGTAGTGCTAAAAAGGTTTTGATTGGAGATAAAGTATTTGAATCTCGCTTTGATGCATTTAATCGTGAAAATGAGTATGACTTTTATGTTGACTTGGAGTGGCTTTTCGTTTACGATGTAGGGCAATGAGTCATCCAACAGATAAGCCAAGAAGAAAGCGTAGAACTAAAGACCAAATCATTGCTGATAATAAGGCTGGACATGATGCTACGACATCTGTAGAGAAACCTCAAACAGACAACAACACGGTAGAAGATCAAGAAGTCGCTAAAAGGGTTTTTGGCCCAGATATTTATAATCGCGACAAACACGGGCTTTTGAACTGCGTCGAATACGCCTTCAATGAAGACGGATCTGTTAATTGGAGGGCAATGGTTAATCCAAAGCACCTTTACGCAAACAAAGGTTGGTTCGAAGCTAAAAAGAAAGCGATCCCAAGCTCAATAGAAGGCCTTTCAGACTCTCAACTGCTAATCTCCCTTTCTGGGATTAAAGCTTTAGCTAAATTGAGGGGTTTCCATAGCGTAGATTATGATGTTTCTCACCCGTTTGAAAACCACGTTACGTCAAGATGTTCTATTAATTGGGAAGCGAATTACGAAACTATAGGCGCGGTTCGATATTCTGAGTGCGCTAACGCTACCTCGGACAATACAAACGTTTTTTGCGATAAGTTTTTGGAAACTATCGCTTGCAATAGATCCTTTGTTCGGTGTGTTAGAAACTTTTTAAATATCTACATCGTCAGCGAAGAAGAAATCGACATGTCCCCAGAAAAAATGGCAGAACCAAACGACTCCCGCTCAGAAATTACTCCACAAGGCACTCTCAAGAAGATCGTGAATCAAGTTTATGGGATTGATGACTTTGAAGCCTTTAAGTCCACTGTTCTTCGTCCTTTCTGGGTTGACGAAACATATAGGCCTAAGAATGGAGGCACTTGGGATTCTTTCGATTCTATTCCTCCAAAGTCTTGCCGCGAATTAATGGCTATAATCAAAACAGAAGCTAAGAAGAAACTATGAAAAGTGTATTGGTGACAGGTTCAAGCGGCTTCATAGGTAAGCACTTAGTAGAGTATCTTATGCGTAGAGGTATCGAAGTCTCTCTTTACGATACTAAAACCCATACGTCTGTGCCTAACTTGACAGGCGTGGATGCAATCATCCACCTTGGAGCCAACAGCGATACTCGCGAAACTAATATTCCAAAAATAGTAGAACAAAATTTCCTAAAGTCCTGCCTATTTTTCGAGGCCGCAAAAGGGTTAGGAATCAAGTTCCTTTATGCTAGTAGCGCATCCGTGTATGGCGACAGCAAGACTTTTACGGAAGAAGAATTTTGCTCTCCCAAGAATCCTTACGCCATGTCAAAATACATGTTCGACCTTTGGGTTAATACTCAAAAGTATCCCTATCAAGGGTTTAGGTTCTTTAATGTCTTTGGTAGTGGGGAAGAGGAAGAAGGAAAAGGGGATCAAGCCAGCCCATTCTATAAGTTTACGAAGCAAGCTCTTAAAAAAGAACCTATTAGAATATTTAGGGGCAGTGAAATGATTTTTAGAGACTTCGTTCACGTTTCCGATGTTTGCGAAATTCTTTTTCAGTCCCTTTCTTCTGATTTCACTGGAATAGTCAATGTAGGGACAGGCAAGCCTATTTCCTTCTCAAAGATAGCTGACAAAATAGCAAAAACACACAAATCAAAAGTCCAAACAATCCCCTTCCCAAAAGACTTAAAGAAAGGATACCAAAAATTCACTTGCTCAGATAACTCTAAGTTTAATAGTATTTTCGAGGGCTTTGAATTTAAAAACCCATTAGAAATATCATGAAACTAGTAACAAGCATTTTTAGACTCCTTGAGTCTTATCTATCCCTAAAAAATAAACTACATTACTCAAAACTTTATGAAAACCATAGGAAATATGAAGAATTCTATATCAAGGAAATTGAAAAGAACAGGACAAATAGCACTAATGAGTCTGCTGATCGTGCAGATCTCTTGCGTGAAAGATACATTCAAGAGTGTAGGGAATTTGAACATTTATCAGCCCTCTATTCTAAATCTCAAGGAGGGGGTTCCCATTCAGACGATTGAAGGCAAATATACACCACAAGTAAACGAAACTTGGCATTCAGATAAACGCTTTCGCCTTCTTGAAAGAGAAATTTACGGAAAGCACGGGGAACTTTAGAAGCCTATGGTGTAATTTACACCAGAATGGCATCCAAACAACTATCAAAATCGGCATTAGGTATAGACGCTTCTTTAGCGTTGGCTGATACATCTATTCAACCTTCTACTGTTAAAGTAGAGGGAGGTGGTGTTGTAATTATTGGAACTACAGACCCTACGAGTGGGGGAGCTAATACAGGAGTGGATTCTGTTATCAGTGGCAGCACCAACCA
>TARA_R110002110_G_scaffold197254_1_pt1 | contig 12588 bp, 9 predicted proteins | sample TARA_R110002110 | Tara Oceans TARA_R110002110 (sample SAMEA4397330) | marine metagenome | biome: Polar Biome; feature: [SRF] surface water layer (ENVO:00010504); material: water (ENVO:00002006), including particulate matter (ENVO:01000060) such as... | depth 5 m
ATGACTACCGCAGCGTTTGAGCCGGTTGACATCGACACGATGCAACTGGCAATCAACGAGGCGCAAGCTGCGCTCGAACACGACGACGTCCCGGTGGGCGCCGTTGTGTTGCGAGGCGGCAAGATCATCGCTGCTCGACACAACGAGCGTGAGCTGACTGGCGACCCCACGGCCCACGCTGAACTGTTGGCGCTACGCGATGCTGCTCGCGAGGTCGGGCACTGGCGGCTGAACGACTGCTCGCTGTTTGTCACCCTCGAGCCGTGCACCATGTGCGCAGGCGCCTGCGTGAACGCTCGATTGGGACGGCTGGTCTATGCAACGCCCGACCCCAAAGCAGGTGCGTGCATGAGCAACTTCGGCATCCACGACGGCCACGTGTTGAACCACCGCGTGCCGACGACGACGGGGCCGTGCGCCGACGAGGCTGCGGAACTGCTGCGCGCATTCTTCCGCGCTCGCCGCTGACTCCCTCTGACGCAGGCTGCTGATCAAACGGCGGAACACACCTGAACGTCCATCGTCGTCCTCGTCGTCCTCGATCGGCACAACCGATGCGGGCCCTGAAAGGGTCCTTCAGTGGATGCTTCGCGGCCTGGCGCCGGGAATCCGAACGGCTGTGGCGCAGCATTCATCGATGCGACGGCTACTGGAGTGACAAATACGACGGTCCCTGTGTCCGGCGGCGGGGGGCCGGCACGACCGGCGGCGGGGACGGTACACAAATCTCGTCTGCGTCCCGCAGCGCATCTTGCGAGCCATCGACAGAAAGCAGTATGGCACCCTGGCCATCGGGCTCGATCGGATGATCCCATTCGATCGAGACATCGTCGACCGGCTGCAGATCGGCGATGTCGGGAAACCCCGTCGCAACCGGGTTGACGACCTGGGCAACAGCGGCGGCGGGAGCGAACTGAACCGACGGTCCTGCGTACACGAGCCAGCGGTGGACACCCGACGCGTGGTGACGGTAAGCAGTGACCGAGAAGTTCGTTGCGGGGCGGTTGGCGATGGCGGCAATCGCATCGTCAGTGGCAAGTTCGAGGGCGACCATCACCGAGTCGCGGTCAATCGAATTATCACGATCGAAAAGGCGGCCGAGATGTTCGACGTTGCCGACACGGACGGTGCCTCGTTCGATCTGCGCTGGCACGACAACGCCGGCCTCGACGAGTTGCTCGGACAGTGCCCGGTCGCCCGGAGAGACAGTGTGATAGGCGATTCCGTGGTCGAAGTAGACAGCCATCTCTGGCTGTGAGTGGAAAACGATCTGGCCCGTGAAACGTTCGTCCCGAGCACGGTTCAGAACGACCCAGCCAGGCTGCGCGCCTGCTGTAGCGAGCACAGGCAGCGACAACCCAGCGTCGATGGTGGAGTTGAAGTGATGGCTCATGTCAGTTCAGGAGTGCGCCGCTCGTGGCGGACTTGGGAGGTTTCGATGTGGGAGAGGAGCGAGGCCAGGATCTTGACGATGACCGTTCGCTCCGAGTCTGGTTCATTGAGTTGGCACGGGACAACCGGGTAGTCGGGCGACGCACCGATCGATCGGGCGATCCGTTGAGCAACTTCAAGCTCGTCGCAACGGTTCACCGCAATTACTGCTGGAACTTCCAGGTAAGCCATCATAGATCGCAGTTCGACACTGGCGGACGCGTGTGTTCCCGTCGCTTCGGCGTCGATAACAAAGGCCACGATGTCGACGTCACCCTTCAAGATGTTAGTCATAAACCGGAACCGGGGTTGGCCGGGCGTGCCGAAGAGCAACAGGCGGACATCGTCGTCCTCGATCGGATAGGTACCGAAGTCCATGGCCACCGTGGTTTTCGCTTTGACGTCGCGGCTGGCGGTGCTGGTGGTGGCGGCGGCCACGTCGGTCGAGATCACCTGTGTCTGTGAAACAGATTGGAGTAAGGACGTCTTGCCGGCTGTGTACGGCCCGGTGAACAAAATCTTGGGGGCTTGTTCGATCATCGCGGTTCACCGGCGAGCCAATGCGCCTTGGACTGCACAAATCCACGCAGGGATTGCTGGTCGACCTTTGGGCTCGTGAGGATCGCCAGAACGCGCTGACTGCCAAGTGGCCACAGCAGCAGCAATCCTTGATCGTGGTCGATCACCAGCTGACGCAGTTCGATGCCACCGCCCATGGCGGCGAGCTGGTGGGCCAGACCCATCGCCGCAGCGAGCACTGCTGCATGTGCAGCAGAGTTGAGCATGTTCGTGCTTCGGGCCACGGCGAACCCGTCGACCGATGCAAGCAGCGCACCGTTGACGCCGTCGACCACAAGGATCAGTTCATCGAGAATGATCGCGAGCGACGGCGCCGGAACGTCGAGGGCCTGGTTCGGTGCCGATCGCAGTGGGGCCAGTGATCCGGCAATTGGCGCGACTCCGCTGGCGATGGGCGCCACGACCACCATCGGCACACATAGCTGCTGTAGCGGTTGTGAGTAATCAGCCGACACAAACATCGTGTCGCTGTTCCCACTTCTGCCGTGCTTGACCGAACGCATACAAATTTATCGGTCCGCAACATCGCCAGCTTGAACAGAAGGTTTGTGGCGGCGCCGAAATCGATGATGGATATTCGCACGCGGATTCCGCTCGAGAAATTTCACCGCTAACCTTGACAGTGGAAGGCTGCCAGAGCGGACGAATGGGACAGTCTCGAAAACTGTTGAGGTCTTCTGGGCCTCCGTGGGTTCGAATCCCACGCCTTCCGCCAGTACGTCCACGGGCGTCCATGGAGATCCACGAAAAGCCTGCTGAGCAGAGGAAACGTGAATCGAGATCCATGGACGCCCGTCGTCGTTTTCGGTGTGTTGCTCGCAGGGTGCGTCTCAACGAGCTGCGTCGCGCCGAAGGCTGCGTCGAAGCGGCGGCGCACGATCACCCAAGAACGCGCTGACCTGGGATGCGAACAATTCATCCAACCAGCCCCTGCTCCGGCGACTCGAGGGGAACGCTCGAGACACAACAGCGATCGAGATAAGTCAGGAGTGCAACGTCTCAACCCTTCGGGTCTCAGTGTGGTGATCGTCAACGATTTCCCTGAAGGCAAAGCTCCGCAGGCCAACACATGGGTGTACGCGCTCACCGCTGGTGCACTGTCGTGGCGTCATCCTCTGCAGAGCAAACACGGGCGAGCTGGGTTCTGGTGGCGAAATCAGAAACATCGGTGGGGGCGTTGCGGAGACGTTTGGTTCAAGAACGGCCACCACAACCGGAACTTCGGTCATCACCTCGCAAGTCTTTTCTAGCAACGGCGGCCTGGCTGCTGTGACTTTCGAGTGCACAGAGAACCAGTACGACTGGCCACCAGCTCTCCGTCACGTGGCGTCGTGTGCAGCGAACAATAGGGAACGACCTCAACACGGAACAGGTTTCCATCTGCATCGAGTGCCGACTCGATGGCCTGACGGCAGCACGTCCCCGGACGTCAATCATGATTCAACAAATGCCTCTTGAACAGGGGCAACGTGGATTGCGGCCCCTGGCCGTCCGTCGTCTTTTCCGGTGCGTTCGTGGCGACCGGCGAGAGCAACGTCAGGGCTTTCACTCCCTGAGTGGTGGCCCGACCACTTTGTCAATGTTATGTCAATTACTTTGGTACTTCTTGTGTTGTGATCAAAACTCCGCCACGGTGACCACAGCGAAACTTCCTGTGTTACTCCAAAACGAAACCCGCCACCATCAGAAGGACGGCTACCACATGAGATTCCAAAAAAGTACAATCGCCGCAGTGGCAGTGCTTGCCACCGGAGCCATGGTCGCTTCTATGTCGACGAGCGCTTCAGCTGGACTCACCATCCAGAGCTTGCTCAGCAAAGAAATGCAGCAGCAGCAGATTTTCGCTGGCACGTATATGACCGGTGGTGCCACCTCGACAATCTACGGCAACATCATTGCCGGCACATACGTGACCACCGGGGTCGACACCACGGTTGACGGCAGCACTTCATCTGGGACCAACACCACGCTCGGCGCCAACTCAACTGTGAGTGGCAGTGTCCAGTCTGCAGGCGACTCGACGCTCGGATCGAATTCGGTCGTTGATGGAAACGTCAACTCCGGTGTCGTCACCACCTTCATCGATGGCGCTAGGTCAGCAACAAAGTCGAACAATTTTTACTCTGCGGCAGAGGAAATCGAGAAGGGGCGGAACGAGATCACCGAAGTCCAACAGTTCCTGTTGCGGTACGAAGGAAACATCACGCTCCCCGAGGCCGCGATCGCCACCGACACGACGTTCTCGCAAGGGATCTACACCATCACCGGCTACATGTCGGTGGCTGCCGACATCACCCTCACACTCGACGCTAACCACACCGACAGCGAGTTCATCTTCAATATCAGCAAGTACTTGTCCTTCGGCGAGAACGTGCAGGTCCGAGTGATCAACGCCACTGAAAACGTCGTGGTCATCTGGAATGCCGGCGGTGGCTACGTCAGCTTCGGGGCAAATGCCGACGTCGTTGGCAACGTCTTGGCCCAGGAGTACGTCACCATCGGCGCTCAGGCATCGATCCTCGGTATCGGCGCCGACTGCGGCGGGGCTATGTACTCTGCCACTTCCTACATCACCATCGGCGCAGGCGCCATCGTCGGTACGGTCGACGACAACGGCGCCTGCAACACTCCGTCCACCGAGTGGATCAAGAACTGATCCAGCTGGGGCGGGTCGAGTGACATGTACCTCTCAGTTCCTTCAGAACGCGCGCACGGAAATGTCGCCATGACAGCAGCTGGTAGAGCGCGGCGCGCCGACCGAGGTTTCACGCTCACCGAGGTGCTCGTGTCGATCGTGCTGATGGGCACCGTCATCACGGTGATCCTGTCGGCGATCCTCACGCTGGTCCGAGTGTCGAGCAGTACGAGTGACACCGCCAAAGTCGAAGCCGTTTTGACCAGCGCTGCTGACCGTTTGGCAGGCTGGGCGTACCTCAGCTGCCCCGAGGCGAACGACAGCGGTTACGACGTCATCGTGTCGGCCGCAGCTGACGACGTCGACTGGAGCCACGTTGACGCGGTGGTCATCACGTCAATCCGCTATTGGGATCCTTTGCTCAACGCCGACGCCGACGCCGCGGCCGATCCGCACCCCGCTGACGGTGGGTGGGCTGACACCAACGCACTCGTCGGCAGCGACGGCTGCGGCGAGGACGTCAACTTCACCACGACCCGCACACTGCAGCAGGTCACGATCGAAGCTCGTTCCCCCGACGGAGAGGTCGTGCGCCAGCTCGAAGTAGTCAAGAGCAACGTCGGCGACCGGATCGAGACAACCCTGTGAACAATCAGCCCGACACGATTCTGCCTCGGAGGTCCGATTTCATGCGTTCACCAATCGCCAGCAGCGGCCGCTTCGCCCGCCGTAGATCGACCAACGACGACGGCTTCACGCTGCCAGAGTTGCTCGTCGCAATGACGCTGTCCGGCGTCTTGATCGCTGCAATCTCGTTGTCGATCAGCGTCATGCTGAAAGCCGCGCCTCAAGCTGAAACCCGACTCGCCGAGTCGAGTGACATCACATTCCTGCAGACCTGGGTTCCCGTTGACCTCTCGTCGGCTATCGACTCCTACGACGATCCTGACGATGCACGGCTCAAAGAAGACATGGCAGCCGGCGATCCGTCGGTGAGCTACAACGCGCCGCTCGAAGGAACCAACGTGCTGACACTCGTGATTCCCGACCTCGCTGCGGGTGACTGCATGCAAGTCGTTGGAGCGCTGCCGTCGTGCCACTACAAAATTGTCAGCTACCGCTACGTGCTCGTGAAGGGTGACTGGTTGCTCGCCCGTTTCTTGATCACAAACGGAGGAACCGATGCCGAAACGACGTCACGAGTTGGCGTCGCGCACGAAGTCAACGATCCGCCAGCCGATGGCAGCTGGTCACCTGGTATGGCGCCAGTGCACGCCTTCCAAATAACTTCGAGGAACCAGGTCGTCCTGCGACCAATCGGCGAAAACATCACTGTCTTCTTCAAGAGTGGGAATGAGTTCTCGACCGGCGGCGCTGGCCTCTCAGCAGAGCGCGACTTGGTGCCCAACGACCCCGTCACATTGCCCGACCCGACCGCTCCACCGACACGGTGCGGTGGTCGCGTGGCGTTGGTCATCGACACGTCATGGTCGGTTCCCGGCTTCAATGGCGGTTACGACTTGGAGTCAGCCGCAATTGATTTCATCGACTCGTTCCAAGGCACACCAACAGCGCTGACGGTAATGGGTTTCGACTCAATGGCCTATCAGCTGTACCCGAACCTCAACGGTGTCCGCGGCGAATACATCGACCTGCTCGACCCTTCGAGCGATATCGAGAACGCGAAGACGAACATCCGTGAGCTACCGAACGTCGATACCCAATACCCCGCCGCCAATCCTCAGCAGTACGGCTTTGAAAAGGGGGCTGGCCACTACGTGAATCCGACGGGTGTCGGCGTCGGAGTGGGCGACGACACCATTGGCTGGTCGAAAAAGCGTGAATCCGAGACTGGGCGGACAAAGCGAGGCGGAACGAACTGGGAAGACGCACTTCATGCCCCGTTCTTCCACGAAGGTACACAAACCGAGTCTGGCGAACAGCGGGCCCTGACGCCCGAAACGGTCGTGTGGATCACCGATGGCCTGCCGACTATGGATCGGGACGAAGCGCTGTACGACTTGGTCGGTACGGACTATCTCGCTCCAGCCAAGATCGCAGCCAATGCTGGCCGTTCGACCGGTGCCCGAATCATCGGAGTTCTCGTTGGACCCGGCGAAGCAGATCTTGAACAAAGCCTTGCAGACGTCGTTGGCGGAAACAAGTGGACGGGCAGCGTCGACCCAGCCACGGGTGAGATTGACTTGCAGAATGCCGTGTCGGCTGACTACTTCGCAAGCGACTTCGAACAGCTCGGCGATGTGCTCCGTTCGATCATGGCAGCGCAGTGCGGTGGCACTGTGACGGTTCAGAAGCAAATCATCGGCGAAACCGCCGACGGCCTGTGGACCTATTCGACCAACACCGGTGACAGCACCCTCGACCTCGACCTGACCTCGTCGCTGACATTCGACTTCACCTTCGCTCGTGGCGAAAGCGCACGCGACGTCATCATCCACGAAGCAGCCCGTCACGGCTACACCTTCTCCCATGCCGCATGCACTTCCGGCGGAGTTCCCATCGACGGTTCGAACATAATTCAGAACCCCGATGACGTCCCCGGCGTGCTCCTGACGATCGAGCCCGACCAAGCAGTCAGCTGCACAATGTTTTCCAACCCGGAGTGAACAGCATGATCAGCACACGCACCGTGTCTCGGACTTCCCGCGGCCGCTTCGATCGCGGCAACATCTTGCCGATGACCCTCATCATGATGGTGCTCGGAAGTCTGATCGTCACCGCACTGATGGCCTTCGCCATCACCATTCTGCGGAACCGTCCTCCGCTCGAAGAACGCAGCGATTCGCTCGAGGCTGTCCGCTCCGCGATGCGTATCGCCATCGTGATGCAGCGCGATCATGGCCCGGACGGTTGCTTCGAATCGAGCACGTCAACGTTCCGGGTCAACAACCGCGATGTGGTCATCACGTGCGAATCGCTCGCCACAGAAGACGACAACGGTGGGCGCTTTGGTCTGATCGCTACGTCGAACAACGGCAAGGGTAACGGCGCTGCACCGGGCAATGAATCCATGCGTGTCGGCGACGTTGACACGCAAAAAATCATTCTCAGCTCGGTCTTCGTGAACGGCGGCAACCTCGGCGGAAACAATAGTGGCCTGACAATTAACGAGGGCCAAGTCATTGCCTCGTCGTACTCGTCGGCCACCGGAACATCGATCCACCGCTACACCACACTCGATCCGGCCATTGACATCGAGGTCGATCCGTTTACGACGTGCCAGTCGCTGTTCGGCCCCGACGTCCAAGAGACCGACATCGACTTCAACAACCAAGCCGATGGACCGCTCATCGCACCAGACGCCATTACCGAAGTCGTCGGGGTCATGTACTCCAAGGGCGGCGCACCTGACCCGCCGCCACAGTGGACACTCGACCGCTCGACAACGGATACCTCGACCGACCTCTTTGACACCCTCCCACCACTCGGCCTCGTCGCCGACCCTGACGCAGAAGCCGACCCGGACGCAGACCCAGAAGCCGACCCAGACCCAGAAGCCGACCCAGACGCAGACGCAGAAGCCGATGCGGGTCCCACAGAAGACTTGCGAATCTGTTTCCAGCAGGTACCGAGTACCGACCTGAAACACATCCCGGAGTGGCTCACGTTCTGCGATTCGCCGATCATGGCTCCCGAGACGTTTGACCAGAGCGCCGCCACCGCCACGCGTGGCGTGGAATGCCGCAACGAACCGTGGTGGACCTACGCCGGCTGGAAGCCCAACCTGCGTCCCGACTACATCTACCCGTACCTGCCGCAGATCCCGACGTATCCTCGGTCGTCGACTCCGGTCCCCGTCGGTTCGACGAACTGCCACGTCTTCTACCCTGGCCGCTACGAGGACGCCGTCACCCTCGACGGTGTTGCGGATAACGGCGGCACTAAGCAATACTATTTTGCCTCGGGCGTCTATCTATTCAACAAGCCGTTGACCATCACCAATGGTGCATCCGTTGTGGTGGGCGAAGGCAGCTATAAGGGATGCGCATTCGATGCTGACGCAGCATTCCTCGCCGGGTCGCCGCGCAACCACGAAATCACCGGCAAGGGTGCAACGATTTTGCTCGGCTCAGACGGATCCGGGTCTTCCAGCTTGATCGACAACGGTTCGATCGACGTCATTGACTCCTCACTTCGTGTGAACCGTCGGATCGCGACCAACGCGACTCGGGCAAGCTCGGGCATCAGCGTCATGTCAATCAACCTTGCAACGGGTGGACCAGGTCCCAGCGATGTGGAAATTCCGGCCGACGCCGAAGTGCTCCTGCCTGGCTGCCTCGCATCCGAAGTGGTCGGTGACCCATCCACGACATCCGACGACCGGCCAGAGTGCGTTGAGAGCATCAGAACGTACACGTTGACGCCGAACGGATCGGGGGCCTATTCCACGGCCCTCGCGTACGCGCCTTCACGGCTTGGACCTGACGCCGCAATCATCCACGCCGAGTTGAACGGTTCGGAGGTGACGCACAACCGAGTCCTTTTTGGTGGCAACGTGTTTGTTCCGAACGCCCGAATCGACATGAATACAACCGAGACAAACGACGAGTACGTCGTCCGTTTGCGCAACGGAGCCGTGGCATCGAGTTTCAATTTCGACTTTCCGACCGGTGACGCGACCAACTTCCTGATTGGCCAAGAGACCGTCACGGTCTACGAGAAACTCAAGCTCGCTGCAGTCACCACCTTTGACGACAAGGACTTCCGTTCTGTCGCCGAAATCGAGGTAGACACATCGAACCGGTACGCCATCAATAACTGGACCGTCGGCTCAGGCTCCGACGACACCATATCGACCACGGTTCCGCCGTCGACCATAGTCACCGACGGTGGAACCACCACGATTGCACCGGACGGTGGAACCACCACAATCGCGAGCGCAACCACAACCACAACCACAGTCCCAAGCGGCCCAACCACGTCGACGGCGACGACAATTCCTGCGACGACTACGACCACCTCGACGACCACGACCACCCTCTCGCCGAACGAGCCACATAACTACTGCACCTCTGTTGGTCCCAGTTGGAAACAAGATTTGGGCGATGGCGGCCAATGGGATGTCGAGTACCGCAACGTTCCGACGTTCAACCATCACCCGAACGACCCCTTCGACGGAGAAGCCGAAGTTACGGAGAAGAGGAATGAGGTGAATTTCGACAATGGGGAGGGACAGATCCATCCCGATATTGATAAAGACTTCTTCACTGCACGCTTCACCCGTACGGTGAACTTCTACGCAGCGTGCCAGATGTTCGTGGCCATTGGCGGCGATGACGGCATGCGCCTCTACATCGACGGAGAGGTGATTCTCGGCGATTGGACAAACCACGGGTTCGTTTGGAAGTACGGCACGCATCAGTTCAGCAGCGGTGAACATGAGCTCGTCGTCGAGTACTACGAGCACAAAAACAGCTCGGCGCTGGTATTCCAATGGGCCAACTGATCGGTTCGTAACGGGACTGGGCCATCAGCGGGTGACCCACTCGGCGACTCGCTGACACAACAGCAGGCTTGGGTTACTGTCGCAACACGAGCCAGATCTGCGTGAGCAACGCCCAGTTCCAAACAGTGTTCACCCGTCTATTCGATCGGATCGGGATCGACGACCCCGATCGGATGGACGAACTTGTCGAGCAGGAGATGGTGGTCCGGTTCCGCCTTCGAGAGCCCAACATCGACTTGGGGATCGACGGACGAGCAAACCCGGCGCAAACATCATTCGTTGCACAAAAATTCGAGAGCCTCCTGCACACCGTGCCGGCCAACTACCACGAGTTAGTCGACGCGAGATAGCCGGATTTGTCGGGCCGCACTCATGCGACCTGATTCGCTCAGGCCCGGAGGTCGGAGTCGGCGAACTGTTCTTCCGTCATCGGCGTGTTGATGACGTCGAGTTTTTACCAGAGTCGTTGCGCTTGAGCCCGCCGTCAGCCGCAAACAGTCTCAGTGTCTGGGGCCTCGAGCTGAATCAGGTAATTGTGGATGGTGTCTTCAATGCAGCTGTTGACCCGGTATCCGGTGTGCTGGTTTGCCTCGACGATCACGAGGCGACCGTCTTCGAGCGATGCTGCCATGCGCCGACTGCTGTCGAGCGGCGTACTCGGATCACCAGTCGTGCCGACCACCACGATCGGCCCCGCTCTCACGCCAGTGACGTCGATCCGCGGGTCAAGGGCGGCAGGAAAGAAGCTGCACGTATACGACCCTGTGGTGTACGGAAACAGGCGGGGTGCGGCCCCGATGCGGACCTCAGCCTGTTCATCGGCTTCTTCAACGGTCAGCCGCTCCGGATCATCGGCACACGAAATCGCCTGAAACGACTCGAGCAAGTTGCTGTAGGTCCCGTCGGCGCCCCGCTGGTAGTAGGCGTCTTGAAGTGCAAGTAGCCCAGCTCCGTCGCCGGATTGGGCGTCATCGAGTGACCGTTCGAGGGCTGGCCAGAACCGGTCCGAATACATCGCCCGCACCACGCCGGTGACCGCAACGCCGAGGTTGACGTCGGCTCGACCTTCGAGCCCGGGAAGCGGCGACTCGTCAAGTTGTACGAACAGCGCGTCGAAGGCGCTCTCGGCGTCGCCGTCGTTGTGGAATGCGCACGACGTAGTAGCACTGCATTCGGCGAGGAACGTGTTCAGCGCATTCTCGAAGCCGATCCACTGTTGGAGCGTGGTCTCGGTCGAGTCGGCGTTCGGGTCAGCGGCTCCGTCGAACACTGCTGCCCGCACCGTCGTTGGGAACAACGTGGCCCACACAGCACCGAGCTCGCTGCCGTAACTGAATCCGAAGTAGGACACCTGCTCTTCGCCCAGCGCCTGACGAATTGCATCCATATCGCGCGCCGAGTTGTTGGTCCCGATGTACTGCAGTGCCCGGCCAACCCGTTCTTCACAACGCGTCGCGAACTCTTCGGCGAGCCGAACGAGATCAGCCTTCTCGGAAGTGTCGTCCGGGGTGATGTCACCCGCCGCAAAAAACTCGTCGTACTCTGCGTCGTCGATGCAATCGACGGCTCCGCCGCTGACTCCGGTACCGCGCGGATCCCATCCGACCACGTCGAATCGTTCGGTGATTGCGGGAAGGAACCAGCTCGTTGCGTTGATCCCCATCGTGCTTGCCGGCGAACCAGGACCCCCGTTGTTGACCAGGAGGGAACCAATCCGGTCGTCCGGGTCAGCTCGGTGACGCGTGACATACAGCTCGATGGTTTCGCCTTGAGGATCGGCGTAGTCGAGGGGGACCTCAAGCCGTGCCTCGTCGACGTTCCCGCCCAGCTCGGTCCACTCAATTTCGTAGTCGAGCGGCGCCGGAGTGTCGCCCGGCTGCGCCGTCAAGGGTGTTGGCATCGTGGTGCTCGTCGGGATCGCGTTGATTTCGCGAGTCTTTGGTGCCGGCGGAGCATCGCTGCCAGTACAACTGGCGATCACGACCACAGCCGCAAGAAGTGCAGAGGTCCACCGCATGGCTGCTCAGCGTACGCGCGGCTCCGTCAAGCAACATCTTCGTCCCCCATCATTCCGCAAGCGACACGGCGAGTAGAACGGTGCGCTGGCAGGCGGGGCGAGCGGCCAGATAACCCTTAGCGTGGTCTCCATGCGGATGTCCCCCCACCAGATGATGCCCGGCGACAAGGGCTCGCTCGACGGCGTCAAGCTGGCCAACGGCACGCTCAAGCGTGTCTGGGACTTCGCTCGCCCCTACCGGCGAACGATTTCTGTGTTCCTTGCTGCCATATTCGTTGCGGCACTCCTCGCCTTAGTGCCTCCATTCGTTGTGCGAGAAATCATCGACAACGCAGTACCGAACAACGATCGCGACGCAATCAAAGTGCTGGCGGCGATCGCCGTCTTCGCTGCACTCACCGACGCCGGGCTCGCCATCGTGCAGCGCTGGTGCAGCTCACGGGTCGGCGAAGGGCTGAT
>TARA_R110002110_G_scaffold104994_2_pt1 | contig 12580 bp, 10 predicted proteins | sample TARA_R110002110 | Tara Oceans TARA_R110002110 (sample SAMEA4397330) | marine metagenome | biome: Polar Biome; feature: [SRF] surface water layer (ENVO:00010504); material: water (ENVO:00002006), including particulate matter (ENVO:01000060) such as... | depth 5 m
TGAGATCGACAGAGAACTTCTCCAAGATCTTACAAATGGTGCAACCGCTGCTACACGTTACTGGGCACGAAGCCCCGGTCTGTTTGTTAACAGAACCGATGGCACAGAAGTTGGTGCTTCTGCGAAAGCTCCTGACTTCACTGGTACTGTTTCAGAATGGTATGAGACTTTGGCTGAAAGCATCAACGATGTTTCCGCTGAAATCCACAGAAAAACTCTTCGAGGTGGCGCAAACTTCATCGTTTGTTCTCCCGAAGTTGCTAACATTCTGGAATTCACCGCTGGTTTCCGAGCTAGCTTGGCTGCTGATACCGCTAAAGGCACCATCGGCGCTCTCAAAACTGGAACTCTCTCGAAGAAATTCGACATTTATGTAGATCCCTACTTCCACAGAAACGTAGTTTTGGTTGGTAGAAAAGGTTCTTCATTCCTTGAGTCTGGTTATGTGTACGCACCTTATGTGCCACTGCAAGTCACTCCCACCATCTTCGGTATTGAAGATTTCGTACCTCGCAAGGGTGTGATGACTCGATACGCTAAGAAAATGGTTCGACCTGACATGTATGGCTTGGTCATCATCAGAGGACTTGACGGCGAAAGTGGACAGTAATTCAACACTTTAGTTAAGTGTGAGTGAACACTCTCTGGAAACCCCGGATCTTTTTATAAGGTTCGGGGTTTTTTGTTTTTTAAAATACTAATTAAAGATAACAAGGCAAAAAACTCAAGAAGGAGAACTAAATAAATGTCGACAGGAAGAAAATATATTGAAAAAATGATGGAAGGGATTTCGAATTTTGATATGGCAGGCGGTACTCTGTTATATAAAAGAAAAAGAGTTAATGTAGGCTCAGACACAACTTTAACAGAAGCTCAATCGGGCGCCCTTGTCACCATGATCGGCACTGGTATCACAGCTTCATTGCCGCAAGCAACCAGCGCCAATGAGGGTATTTTTTATCATATTGCAAATGGTGTCGCCGCAGATACGGCAAATTTGTTCATCACAGCTTCATCCGGCGGACAGATAGTTGGAAGTATCGGTGCAGCCGCCCTAGGAAATGATGGTGCTCATGCGAGTGTTTCCGCTCCGAAATATGGCATGAAAGCTTCTTCCTGTGCTATCGGAGACTCTGTTGAAGTTACATCGGTTGGAACTTTATGGGTTATAACCAACTCAAATGTATCTGGTTCAACTTGGGAGTTATTAGGCGCAGGCGCAATTTAAAAGATAAAAAGAATATTGCATTTCTTTACAAAACCCCAACTCTTTCAAAGTGCTTGGGGTTTTCTATTATCCACAACTATTTACTACAAGACCCTTTCTGTCACAGGAGAACCCAGTGAATGGCTATACCTACATTAACGCCCGTAAGCCAAACAAGTACTAATATACTTCCCGCTACCGGAAGTACGGCGAATGTTACATCAACTGCTGTTCCTTTTGGCATGTATCTAAACTCCACTGATTTTATTTCAGGCGCAGCGACACAAGTAGCATATACCTATAAAAAGCTCGGCGGAGATTTATTAGAAGTAGAACTTTCAGAAGAACAAGTCTACACTGCTTTTGAAGAAGCAACTTTAGAATATTCATACCTTGTCAATATTCACCAAGCGAAGAATTCCTTGGGAGATGCTCTGGGTAATTCAACAAGTTCTTTTGATCATTTGGGCGAATATAAGGCGGGAGCATTATCTTCTAGCTTATCTGGTGGAAACGTTGCTTTAAAATATACAAAGTTTGATTATGGATACACCAGAAGATTCGGTGATGCCGCGTCTGCCGAGGCAACTGTCGGTGGAACACAGCCTTTTTATTCGGCTTCATTTACCTTGGTAGATGATACTCAAGATTATGATCTTATTACGGCAGTCTCGGAAAGTGTTGCATCCGGGAATCTACCCTCGACTGTTGACTATGACAATAAAAGACTTCTTATTCGACGTGTTTATTATATATCTCCTAGGGCAATGTGGAGATTTTATGGCTATTATGGCGGTTTAGGAGCCACAGGAAACTTAAGTACATATGGACAGTTTGCTGATGATTCAACTTTCCAATTGGTTCCCGTTTGGCAAAATAAAGCTCAGGCGGCAGGGTATGAAGACGCTATTAAAACTAGAACGTCTCATTATTCGTATGAGATTCGAGACAATAAAATAAGAATTTTCCCAATTCCGCCAAGCCTCTTGAATAATAAAAAGATGTGGTTTGAATTTACAGTCGATTCAGATTCGTGGGATTCCGATTCCACTAGACCAGATGGAACTGATGGTGTTAATAATTTAAACACTATTCCATATGCAAACATTCCTTACGAAAATATAAACTCTATTGGAAAACAATGGATTCGAAGATTCGCTCTCGCGCTCTCTAAGGAGATGTTGGGGCAAATACGAGGTAAGTTTAGCACAATACCAATTCCGGGCGACAGCGTTACTCTAAATCACTCTGAACTGCTTTCTCAAGCTGCCTCAGAACAGGAAAAGCTCCGTGAAGAATTAAAAACAATTCTAGATGAAATGACATATGCCAAACTGATCGAATCCGACGCCAGCATGACAGACAACGCACAGAAAGTCCTAACAAGTGTACCAAACTACATTTTTGTAGGCTAGGAGATTATAAATGTCGACAAAAAATAAATGGACACAACCGGCCGCGCCTCCTCCTCCAATGTTTCTCAACCAAAAAGAGAGAAATCTTGTAAAGCAGGTAAATGACGAATTAATTGAAAGAGTCATTGGACAAACAATTGCCTATTATCCGATAGATATTGAATCAACAAATTTTCACCCTCTTTATGGAGAATCCATGGAAAAAAGCTTTCTTCCTCCCATTAGAGTTCATGCAATGGTTGAATGGGGAAGTCACGAGACAACAGCTACTGGGTATGGTATCGACCGCCTGCAAACAGTAACTGTAACTTTTCACAAAAGAAGGTTAACAGAAGATCAAGATCTTTATGTAAGAGTTGGCGACTTTGTACTATATGCAGATTTATTTTATGAAATCACTTCCCTTTCTGAGCCAAAGTGGCTATTTGGAAGAGGTGACAAGTCTTTTGAGATAGGGGCAACCTGTATTAGAGTTAGAGAGGGAACTTTCAATGCCCAATAATATGGACGACAGCTTAGAAAACGCAGAAGTTGTATATCTTCAGCCTTCAAATTTAGAAAATATTGATGCGTCTGTCTATGAATGGGTTGACGATCACTTAAATATAAGTACAGATACTCACGAAGGATTTAAAAAGACACCGGTTATCTGGGTAACAGCAGAAAGATCTTTTCAGATTAAGAACAGCGAAGACCTTCATGATTCAGATGGAGCATTGGTTTACCCCTTGATTACTGTTGGTAGAACAGGCTTTACAAAAGATATGGCAAAGAAGGGGGCTATTTATGCGCCGATTCCGGAAGTCGATGACTATAGAGGTGGTGCAATTAAGATATCTAGACAGATTAATCAAAATAAAACAGCTAACTTCGCAAATGCCGATGCCCTCAAGGCAAGATCAAGAGGTCAGATAAACTTCCCACTCCCAAAAACCAGAAATAAAACAGTTTATAAAACAATTACTATTCCTATTCCAGTATACATTGAAGCTACTTATGAAATTGGTTTAAAATCTTATTATCAGCAACAAATTAATCAAATGGTTTCCCCATTTGTAACAAATATCGGCGGCTTGAATTACTTTCCGCTAAAAAGAAATGGTCATTTTTATGAAGCTTTTGTAGATTCTAGTTACACGACCAGTAACAATATTGACTCAATAGGCTTAGATGAAAGAACCTTTGAAACTACGATTAGTATAAGGGTATTGGCTTACCTTATTGGCGATGACGCTAATCAAGCTAAACCGTTTAACGTTGTGAGGGAAAACCCTGTCGAACTTCGCATTACAAGGGAAAAATCTTCTTTAGGTGAAAAACCAGATCATAACTTTGTAACCAAAAAATATAGAGAACTTGGTGAAAATCCAGAAACTATTAAGTGAATACAACTATTATTCTTCCTTTTCAATCATTTCAATCTATTTATTATAAGTAAAAGTATAAACATGGTATAGGAGATAAATGCATGTCTGCTAGAAATTTTAGGTTCAGGTCTCCCGGTGTAAGAATCGAAGAGATTGACGAAAGCATTATTGATGTTCCGGTTCTTTCTGAGGTCGGACCGGTTATCGTAGGGCGCTCTCAACATGGTCCAATGTTGAAGCCCGTCACAGTTACATCTGTGGATGAATTTACAAACATTTTTGGAGTTCCTTCCGCTGGAGGTCCTGCTGATACGGATCTTTGGAGGGGAGAAAATACAACAGCGCCAGATTACGGCTCATATGCCGCTATAGCTTACCTTAGAAATTCGGCACCGGTGACTTTCATTCGTTTGGGAGGAACTGAACATCCAAATAAAACAGATGACGGAAGAGCAGGTTGGCAAACAACAAAATTAGATGCTTCCACAGAAGTTAAAGAGAACGGAGGAGCATATGGATTATGGATGTTCCCCTCTGGTTCTACCGTAGACCATGGCACGGGATCCTTGGCCGCAGTTTTCTATATAGATTCTGGTTCAGCAATTCTTATGTCCGGAGCCGGTGGCTTCCAATCAAAAAGATTATGCCAGTTTGACGGAACAATGTTAACATCTGAGTTCAAGCTTAGGCTAACTGCATCGAGCATCCCCACAGGCTACGGCTATAATACTTCCGGAGTTAGAGATGTTGCTGTTAAGATGGATCCGGGAGCAGGAAACTTTATCCGTAAAGCGTTTAATACCAGTCCAATTCTTGCAAATGATACCACAAACGGCGTTCAATATCCTGAAAATTATTTCCTAGGTGAAACTTTTGAAGATTACATTTTAGCTAAACATAATGCAGCAGGAACCTATACGAAAACTCTCGCTTTCCTTAGCCCCTTGAAAGGCGGAAGTGATGTAGAAAAAGCAAATTACAGATTCCCCTTCCAGCCGGCAAAGACAGGTTATGTGTTTTCGCAGGATCTAGGGGCATCAGCAAGTTTTGATCCAATTGCTTCAACTCCTCAGAAACTTTTTAGAGTTGTGGGATTGACCGAAGGTTCATGGGCTTCAAAGAATGTCAAGATTTCTATTTCTAACATTTCCTATACGGCAATCGATCAGGATGCAGACCCTTATGGAACTTTTAATTTAGAAATTCGTGCATTGCAAGATTCTGATGATAAGCCAATTCTTTTAGAATCTTTTGATAATGTTAATTTAAACCCACGTTCAAACAGATATATTGGAAGAGTTGTTGGAGACCAATATCTTAAGTGGGATGATACAAATAATAAAATTGAAGTATATGGAGAATACCCCAACCAATCACGATATGTGCGCTTAGAAGTACATCCGAGTGTAAAAGTGGGTGGCGCGGATCCAAAGCTACTGCCGTTCGGTTTCTTAGGACCAGCGAGAAGGAAAAAATTCCAAATTATTTCTGGTAGTAGCGACAGAACCCTTATAGACACAAGCTATGTACCACTGGCTACTTCCTACACTCATGATACTGTATCATTTGGTGTTCCCGGTGCAAACTTAGGAGATGGTATCTTCGGGACAGAAATAGGCAGTGCTGTGTTCACAGCCTCTTTGGAATGGCCAGATTTCAATCTTCGAGTAAGTGCCTCGAACGGTACTCGTGGGCTTTCTAGAAATGCCTACTTTGGAATTAGAACTTCCAGAACAGATGCAGGAAGGTTTTATTCCAATGCCTATGTAGACTTGGCTTATCCTCTCGAAGAAGGCGTAGATCCATGGGAAGCTGGTACTGCCACGGCTCATGCTTTTGCCTTCTCTTTGGATGATGTACGGCAACTTTCAAGCTCTGATAAAGGATACCTAGACGATGCCGCTTATGAAGCTGCCACTCGAAAGCTTGATTATGTAGATAAAGAAAACAAGGCATCAATTACTGCTCGTGGCGAATATTACAAAGCTGAAGGAGCTAACGTAACTGCTGATGCACGGTATTCCGGTACCGGTTGGAAAGTTGTTCTAGACGCTGGATATAATTCATTTACAATGCCAATGCATGCCGGCTTCGATGGTATCGACATTAAGCAGAAAAACCCCTTCTCCATCTCTAATGTCTCCGGCGGAGCAACTACAGATGGACGTGCAAACTATGCTTGGTTTTCGGTTCTAACTGCTATTAAGCAACTTAGAGACCCGGAATACCTAGACTTCAACTTGGCAGCAGTGCCCGGAGTTGTCGATGCGACATTGAACTCAAAACTCGGAAACTACTGTCAAGAGCGTGGAGATTCTCTGGCGCTTATAGATTTGGATTCTGGATATAGACCAATAGAAGATATTACAGCGAACAACATTAGTGCCACATCAAACAGAGGTACGGTTTCCGGAGCAGTCGATTACAGAAGAAACAGCATTTCAGATGTAATTCACAGTTATGCAGCTACATTCTACCCATGGGTCGATATTGCTGACGGAAGAACAAATTCCGTTGTCTCCTGCCCTCCCACGGTTGCGATGATGGGTGTCTTCGGAAGAGTTAAACAAGCTTCAGAAGTTTGGTTTGCTCCCGCAGGATTTCAAAGAGGTGGTCTATCAGATGGTTCAACTGGATTGAGAATCCTGAACGTGAAAGACAGATTAACTTCCTCAGAAAGAGACGAACTTTACGATGCAGGAATTAACCCAATTGCAAACTTCCCGGCAGAAGGAATTGTTGTTTTCGGACAAAAGACCCTGCAACTGCAACGAAGTGCTTTGGATAGGATCAATGTTCGACGACTTATGATTTACCTTAAACGGCAAATTGGCGGAGTTGCTTCTCGAACACTGTTTGAGCAAAATCTCAAAGCAACTTGGGACAACTTCACAAGATCAGCAGTTGGAATTCTAGAAGAAGTAAAAGACGGTCTCGGGCTCGTTGATTACAAGTTTATTTTAGACGAAAGTACTACAACGCCAGACCTTGTTGACCAAAATATCCTGTATGCTAAGTTATATGTTAAGCCTGCAAGAGCGATTGAATTTATCGCACTTGATTTCATTATCACACGAACCGGGGCAGAATTTCCCGAATAAACTATAAATAAAACTATATAATAGTAAAGCATAGGAGACTATTATAAATGAGTAGAAATGAATTTTGGCATATGCGCCAAATTGAACCAAAGAGACAATTCCGATGGATCGCAACCATTGGAAATGGCGATGTAATTTATAAGTATGTTGTAAGAAGTGTTGCGAAACCAACATGGACAACTACTAACAAAGAGCATAAGATCTTAGGTCATACATTCAACTTTCCGGGACCAGTAACATGGAATCCGATCGATGTTAAATTTGTTGATTTGGCTGGACAAGAGGGCGACGTTACCAAGGGAAATGCCGCTTTGTTCCTACAAGAAGCAATCTATGCAGCAGGATATCAGTTTCCAGTAGGGATCGGCGATGCGACCTTGGGCGTTACAAAAGCAAAAGCCGCTTCTGCTTTAGGTGGGCTGAGAATTGATCAGCTAGATTCAGCCGGACTGATCTTGGAATCATATACATTTCATAATGCTTTTATCGAAGTTGTTAATTTCGGAGATACTTTTGACTATGATTCAGAAGAATTTGTAGAAGCAACATTAACTCTTCGATATGATTGGGCTAAAATTGATAAAGGCTCAGGATTAAGAAAAGAAGACTTAAGTAGCAATGCCAGTAATCGAGCCTCCACTAGTGCCAACCTTTCCGGTGAAACAGGACTCTCATACAGTTCCCGACCCAAAAACAGTTCAGGTGGTTCCAACACCTATTAATACCGAATGAGGTGATAAATGTCAGCAAGAAATAATGAAGAACGTCTCGGCGCAGTTCGGAGCGAAAGCTCTCCTGCGCCTTCTTCAAATGTGAGTGACCCTTTAAATTTTATTGTTCCAACAATGCATGTCGATCTTCCATCTAGAGGTAGATACTACCCGGAAGATCATCCTTTGCACAACCAAGATTCTATTGAAATACGTTTTATGACAGCAAAAGATGAAGATATTTTAACTTCTCCAAATTTGATAAAAAAAGGAATTGTCTTAAATAGGTTGATTCAAAACCTGATTGTTGATAAATCTATCAAAGTTGAAGATATTCTCCTAGGCGACAAGAACGCTATACTAATCCAAGCCAGAATTTCAGGATATGGACCATGGTATGAAGTATCTATTGATTGCCCCTCTTGTGATGAAAAGCAAGAAGAAGAATATAATCTTGAAGAGTGTACTGTCTTAGATGAAGGAAACGTAGATCTGGAAGATGTCACACTTTTAGATAATGGGAATATATCCGTCAAACTTCCAAATACAAAGTTAGACTGTGAATTGAAATTTTTAAGCGGCACAGAAGAAAAAGAAATTTTAAAAAATATTGGAAACCCCGAAGGTCCAGAAGGTCTCCTCAGCTTGCAAATGAAATTAACTGTGAAGTCGGTTAATGGTCATATGCAGAGAGAAGTGATTGACTATTTTATAGAAAATATGCCAATTCCAGATGCAAGAGCATTGAGGAAAGCATACGATCAGGTCAACCCAAATGCAAAATTAAAGGCAAATTTCAATTGTCGAAATTGCGATTATAAAGAGGACGTGGAGGTTCCTCTTACTGTCAACTTTTTTTGGCCTAACAACTGATTATATCCAAGAAGTATATGAAGAACTCTTTCTCCTGAAGTATCATGGAGGGTGGAGTTTCTTTGAAGCATACAACCTACCTATTACAATTCGTCGCTGGTTTTTGAAACGTTTGGCAAAGCAAATGGAAGACGAATCCGAGCAAATCAAAAAAGCATCTTCAAAATGATGATTAATTGGTATCCTGCCTAATTATTGTGTATGCCTATATTTTATGGAGATGTATAAATGGCGAACGGAAATACACCAGCCGAATTACTAGCTATAGCTCAAGCCAACTTATCACTAGCAGAAGCTCGAAATGAAGCCGCTCAAGCAGGAAGAGAAGAAAACGAAGTTATAGCCGCTAAGTTGGCTCTCGATGAGCAAGTATTAGAGACCATGAAGGCTGTAGAGGCTGCGGGGGGGAAACTAACAGAATCCGACAAGAGAAGAAGAGTAGCCCTTATACAGCAAACAGATGCCCTAAAAGATCGTGAAAAAGAACTTGAAAAAGCCAAACAGCTTCAGAAAAAACTAATTGAGCAGGGAAAAGAGGTTTTCAATGTAGTAAAAGATGTTGCACTTGCCTATGATACTCAAAGAGCAGCGTTAGCAAAACTATTCCCTGCGACATCAAAATATAATACTGAACTTGCCGCTGTGATGAGAACAGGTGGCGAAGCAAGACTTACTTTCGCTGAAGCAGCCGCAGGGTTTCAAGATTTAGCAAAAAACTTTATAGGATTTTCTGAAGTTTCATCAGAGGCTAGGAAAAACTTGGCAACATTAGCCGGTGGCTTTAAAGCCATGGATATTCCAAACTTTTCAGAGAATCTGAACATGGCAACATTTGCTATGGGAATGAATGCAAAAGCCGCTGGACAACTTCAGTTAGATTTAGTTGGGACAGAAAAAGCATTACAACTCCCTGCCGGAACAATAATGAAAGAATTTCTTCCCGCAATGGAGAAATTAACACAGTATACCAATGACGAAGCAATAAGAGTTTTCCAAGCACTGGCGGCACAATCAAAAGCAACCGGCATTGCTATTAGTGGCTTGATGGGAATTGTTGCAAAATTTGATACTTTCCAAGGTGCCGCAGAAGCCGCTGGAAGATTTAATGCTATGTTGGGAGGGGATTTTCTCAACTCAATGCAACTTTTAAATGCCACAGAAGAAGAGAGAATTCAAATAATAAAAAGCGGATTCGACGCTTCTGGTCGAGCATTTTCTGACTTAACTCGTTTTGAAAAACAAGCTGTTGCAACTTCTCTTGGTTTAAAATCTGTGGCTCAAGCACAAAAGCTGTTAGGAACAGAGTCTGAAAATCTTAAGATAATGGAAGAACGTGCCAAAAAAGCCGGCATGTCAGTTGAAGAATTTACAAAAGCACAAGAAGCTTCGAAAAAAATCGGAGACAAGTTAACCGTTCTTTATCAAAAATTTACTCCACTTCTTAGTGATGTTGTAGATGTTTTAAGCAAGGGTGTGGGAATGCTTACAAAATTTGCAGATTCAATGGGAGGCGGAACAAGGGCAGTTTTAGGATTGGTTGCTGCTTTTGCTGGCTTAAAGATTGGCTTTGCAGTAATTGGTGGTCTTATGGCAAAGTTTGCAGGAGGTGGAATACTAAGCATGTTGTTTGGTGGCATCACCGCCACCGCTGGTCTAGGTGCCTTGAAAGTTATGGCAGTTATAATAGGGTTAATTACTGCTAGTTTAATAGGGATTGGAACCGGTATGGCAGTGGCAGGCGCAGGCTTCAAGGTCTTTGCAGAGAGTATGAAAGCAATTCAAGATCTAGATTATAAGAAAATTCTCAACAATACATACCAATTGACAAAAATGAAGATTCCTTCGTCAGCGGTTGTTACAAGGGCAACCCAAGGAGTTAAAACAGGATTATCAAATGCGGTCCCATCCGGAGGATCCCAGACTATAAATCTTGTTATTACGCACAACGATGTTGAAAAGACCACTGGCTCGATCAAGGACAGTCTCAAGAAAATGAATTTAAAAATTGGAAATATTGAAAAGAAAGTTGGAAGAGTCCAGACCGCCAAGTAATGATGTGGAGAAGATAAATGGCTAAATTTAATGATGGAATTAAAGCTTCTGAAATGACAAGAAGCACAGACAAGTTTTGTAATGAAAGAGGAATTTTCATTGAATTTTACCATTTGCCAAGTAAGCAGACAGTTTCTTTCAAGGCATATGTAACACAGTTTGCGGATAATTATGAAGTTCAGTTTAAGAAAGAGGACGTATATGGTCGCTTAGATCCAATTGCTATTTATCAAGGGACTAGTAGAAATATACAATTAGCGTGGACTTTGGTCGCTGAAACTGAGCAAGAAGCATATGAAAATCTAAGAAAAGCTCAACAATATGTTCAAATGTTATATCCTTCTTATAAGAATTTTATATATGGAAAGACAAATACGAAAAAGTTTTCTGCCTCAACGCTTTCAACGCCTCCTTTGTTAAAGCTGAAATTTATGAACTTAATTTCTAAATTCGATTCAGATGCGGATAGAATGGAGGCAACAATCCTCAGAAGAGAGAAGCAACGCGGCACGGCATTGAACACAGAGGGTCGACAATTGGAGCGGGATATAACAATTGATTTCGGCGGAACTGGAAACGCTAGGGAAGATGGCTTGCTCGTTATCCCCGGAAATATGACAATGGATCCGCAATTAGCAGATCGTGGCGCTATGATCAATGGAAAAACGGCTATTCCATTTGAAATTCAAATGTCTTCACAATATACTGTTCTTCATGAGCATGATCTGGGCTTTAGCAAAGATTTTAAATATATATATGGAAATACTCGCTCTGCTCGACAACTATCTCAGATAAAGGAATTGAGAAGGAGGATGCGCAATCCGGATGTCAGCCCATCCGAAGTTCAAAAAGAATTAAAAAGGATGTCAAAACTTGAAGGTTATACCGGATCCCTCACCGATGAAGCAAAGGCTACACAAAGGGCTAGAACAGGAAAGTCAGCAGCTTTAAGAAAAGCGTTGAGAAGAAAGAAAAAAGAACCCGGACAAAAGAGAGTACTCAAAAAGATAACTGAGAGAGATACAACAGGAGTCTTCGATATCTTCCCATATGGCTCAACGCCAGCCGTGAAAGAGGAATAAAAAATGTCAAGTAGATATAATAGTAGAGGCAAGGTGTTTGTTACCAAGAGGGACATGTTTAAGCAATTGAAATCTAATAGAAAGATAGATTCTGCTCAATTAGTTTCAACAGCAAAGTTTAATCGTATTACACAAGCCGATCTTGAAGACTTGCAGTATGACCCTTATATTTGGTCTAGAGGTGATCGGTTTTATAAATTAGCTGCGGATTTTTATGACCAAGCTGGTTTATGGTGGGTAATTGCTTTGTTTAACAATGCTCCAACGGAGCAACATCTAACCTTGGGAGAGGAAATCTACATACCTAGAAATCCTGAATCTATTGCTTCATTATTTGGGATTGTGTAATGGCTACAAAAACTGCTAACAAAAATCAATATTCAAATCGCGTGAGAAGAGCCGAGCAATGCTGGCTTATTGCAAATTTAGATCGCATTGTTGATGATAATCAAGATCAGTCTTTAACAAAAACTCATAAACATTCTTTTAATACGCACCATATAAGCTTGGGAACTTCGACAACAGTTTCAGAGATACTGGGAAAGCATTTCATTGGTGAAGAAATTGCCGAATTGCTTAATATTAAAACAGAGGAATTGTCTGCTTTAGTTCCTTTGATTAGGTTATTTCGTGTTGAGTTGGAAAAAAATGGAAAAGTAAAAACCGGCGGTACTAAAGAATTCTTTTTCCCATCACATGTTGAGAGTTCACAAGTTGAAGATATGATCAAGGGAAAGCATGATCGTTTTGGCGAAGCTGGAATATCTTCTGTC
>TARA_R110002110_G_scaffold184441_2_pt1 | contig 12569 bp, 10 predicted proteins | sample TARA_R110002110 | Tara Oceans TARA_R110002110 (sample SAMEA4397330) | marine metagenome | biome: Polar Biome; feature: [SRF] surface water layer (ENVO:00010504); material: water (ENVO:00002006), including particulate matter (ENVO:01000060) such as... | depth 5 m
AGCCGTGTCCATCGTGCAGACCTGGCCGCTTGTGCGGTCCCCGATCAGGTGCTGTCCAAAGCCGTAGCAATGGCTCCGTGGTGCCCAGACATCGAACGCCCCAGCGTCGGCATCCCACACGCCGCGCTCATGCCAGAGGCCCGTGGTCAGGTCGAAGGCCCAGGTGGCACCCGCCGTGGGGAAGGTGAGGCAATAGAACACATGCCCAGCTTCCGAGTATACGAGCGCCTCCGCGTCGGTAATCATGGAGTCGCGTGCATAGCGCGCAATGGCCGTCTCGACCGCGTAGGTGCTAATGCGCTGCGGCACGACGCCCTGTGCCGCCACGACGATGCCTGCCCCGTCTACGGTCTGCGAAAGCCAGCACATGGAGGTGCCCGCCAATTTGACGGAGAAGGGCGCTGGCGTCCCATAGCCGAAGACGGCTCCAGGCACGGGTGCGAAAGGAAACGGGCTGGTTCCGGCGTCATACCAGACTTCGCCCGTTTGCTCGCCGATGAGCCAGATCTGTCGGCTGCCATCAACGACCATGGCTTTCCACGGGTCTGGAGCAATGCTGCGCTGAGCATACTGGGTCGCGTCCCACGACGTGCCGTCATTGAGCGCACTGATAAAGAACTTCGAGGCGCTACTGTCGAAGGCCAGGAAATACCCGTCGATCATGCCCGCCATCGTGCATTTATTCGCCAAGGCCGAGATGGTCGTCAGCGTATTCGAGGCAATCGTGAGGAGGTAGCCATTGCCACCCGAGGCAATAAGCAACTCGCCCCCGGCATCGCCGTTACTGGCAATCTGGGCTGGATTCGGGTCGTTGGCGACCGTGCCGTCTGTGACGACAGCGGCGCTGTTGGTCGCCGCAAACTTGTAGACCTTGTTGCCGATAACCCCGTAGACACGGCCACCCATCGAGAACAGGGCGCGAGTATTGACGTCAGAAACCGTCACATATCCTAGGAAGCCAGGGCAGGGATAGAGCGCGGCACTCCATGGAACCGACTGTGGCTCAATCGGCTCTGGATACCAGTTCACCGTCCGCTCAAGGTCCGCAAACGGACTTTGCGACTCGTAGCTGCCCGAGACGAAGCCTGGATACAGCATCTAGGTGTCCGAATAGATGTTGTAGTGCGGTCCTGCGCCCCCGAAGAGCACGCCAGCCACGCCAGATGACAGGTCGCTCAGGCGCATATTCGCTCGCTTAATGTCGGACTTCGCCTGATTCGCGGAGACTTGCAACTCTGGCGTGAGGCCCGCATCAAAGGCTGAGGACAGCTCTTTGGCGAGGCCCAGTCGAAGAAACCGGCGATAGCCCGGTGGGAGGGCAATCGTCTCAGACAGTGCCGAGAACTCCGAGACAGGCGTGTGCGTGTAGATGACGCCCTGTAGTGTCGCGCTCGTCGGAATCGGATACGGAATAAGCACGCCGAGTCCTGCGGCAAACGTCGGATTGTAATACCAGTTCTGGGGATAGACCGAGGTGAGCGCCTTCTGGGCAATGGCCGCGTATCCATCTTCCGTTAAGACTGGCCCCAAGTTGTATTCCATCGTCGGAGAGACAGAGGTATCCTGAAACCCAATGTTCTCGATCGACAATGGACCCGTGGGTCGGGCCACATCCACTGCGCCACCCGTGCCGATGGTATAACTCGCCGCCGTCGAGAGCGTCCAGATCGTGCGCGTGATCGTATAGACCGTCAGATTCTCAGTCGCCAGCCCGTTGATCCAGTCGTTAAGACGCTCAAGCGCAAAGGACGAGTCCTCCGACGATGCCGTCTCTCCGGTCTGGATCACCCGCAAGTCTTGCAGACTTGCCGTGATGAGCTGCTGCACAGTCATGGGACTTAGATCTGATACATCGCGTTCATGAGTGTCGCCGTCGTGTTGGTGCTATTGATGCGGATGCACCTGAGTGGAAGCATTGTCCCAGCCAACACCGTGAATGGCGCGATACTGCCATCGGGAAAAACCGCCACGACCACGCCTGCGCCACCCACGAAGATCGCGTCTGCGGTAATGGCCTTCGTGCTCGCATTCGCGGCGTAGGTGCTGCCATCGAAGTTGACCGTGTCACTCTTCGTGGCGACGACCGCTCGATTGTAGGTGCCACTCGATTCTGCCATTAGTTGGGGACCACGACTCTCTTCGGACGACCGCGCTTCCGCTTGGCCGGGATGGAGGGCAGATGCACATGCGTGGCGTCATCGGCCACCTTGGCTTCGCGCTGTGCGAGGTCGCTCATGCGCGTGTCGCTGAAGTGGCGCATCGCGGCAATGTCAGCCATGGACTTCTGGGTCTTCTCATACCCGTCCATCGCCTCTGTCGGCGTGGCATACCAGCCCTGCTTCACCGAGACATCCACTTCGTCCTGGTTCTGCACGATCTTCTGGCATGAGCGCGAGAAGGCTTCGCCGACCGCATCGCCGACAGCCGCCAGCGGATCGCCGCACATGACTTTGCCGTTGTCGCGTGCTCTGGCCTGATAGACCATCTTCGGAAACTCTTCATAGCCGTCCGCGCCAAACCCGCCGTGGCGCTTCTGGGTGTTCCACTTCTCAAGCTCTCGCGAATACTCGCTGTCGGGGTTGTGGATGATCGACATAGCTCCTCAAAGGAAAAGAGGAGACGGCGAGAGGCCGCCTCCCCACATTGCGCGTGTTACGCGATCGCGACATCGATGGCCGACAGCGTGCCGCTGAACGGCGAGGGGCATGGCACCCAGATGCTGTTGGCTGCCACCATCAACATTGAGCACTGACCACTGCCATCGAACGTGCCTACGTCGTACCCAGATCCCGCATCGCCAAGGCCCGCCGTGTAGGTCACGGTATGGGCCGCTTTTCCGTTCCCGACGATATTCAGATAAATACCGTCCTGTGAACTATCAGGGTTAGCGAGCGTCATCGCCAGTGCATCCGTGCCGTTGATGACCGCCGTCGTCCACTGCGCTGCACCGAAGGCGACGGCCCCGGCTGCGGAGTAGGACGTGGTGGTGAACGCGATCAAGCCCGGCTTGAGATTCGCGGTGCCGGGAGCCGCAACCGTGAAGTCCGTTGCATCCCCGTGCGTGACATTCGCGGAGGCCACATGGGTCGCCGTCGCGGTGCCATTCTGTCCCCGCATAACACCAACGGTCGTCCCGCTGGTGTAGCTCTGGAGGACTTGCATGAACTCGCCATCGACGAGCACGATGCGCCCTGCCGCCACGGAGGTAGCCGAGGCAACAACGATGTCCGTGTCCGTCACGGTGACAGCGGAACTGAGTGTGGTAGTAGCTAGTGCCATGATTAACCCCAGACCCGCGAAGCCAGTCGCGCCTGAATGGTGGCTGCGCCGATCAGAATGTCCAGTCTGCTGGGATTCTGGTCTGTACCGATCTGGTACTGCTCAACCATCCGAATGGAAAATCCGAGCGACTTGCTCCGCACGGTGGTTGACTCTGCGCCCGCACCGGGCTTCATCAAGTCAGCCATCACGAACGCGAAGGCGTCGGGGTGATAGACAAACGACTGCGGACTCGATGTCGTCGCCAAGGTGCCACTCGCCGCCGCCGTGGCTCCCAGGACGGTGATCACCGCGTCATTAGCCGGGGAGGCATCCACCGTCTGAAGCTGTCCAGAGGTGATGATCGACGGGCTGATCGGCAACGTCGCCATCGCGCCCGACGCATCAGAGGTGGTCGCCGTCACAACAAACTGCTGCAACCGTCCCGTGGACGAGTACGACAGCGGATTGACGGAATTCACACCCGCGACGGTGAAAATGTCGCCCTTGTTGAGTGTGGCCGCCCCGCTCGCCCAGCCATTGGTATTGAGGGTGCTCCCCGTCTGGCTTGCGCCGTTGACGAGTGGAGTGGACGCCGTGAAGGTGCCAGTCGTGTGCGTCGGTCGCACCGGGTCTTGCAGCCACTTGTCCACGCCCAACTGCTTCCGACCAAACATGCCCTCTTCGTAGTTCTCGGAGATGACGGCTGTGGGGTTGAAGAGTGAGGAGGTGGTATTCGCCAGCGTGCTCATCGCCAGCGGGTCCAACACCGCCACGCGGCCCCGCAGCGGGGTCGAGAGGTCCGTCAACTTCACACCGGCCTGAAGATAGGTCAGTGTGGTGGTTGGCGTGGTGCCGGGGGTGCCGACAGACGAGTAGATGTCCCGGTAGACGGCATTAAATGCCAGCACTTCGGCGGCATTCGCCAGCGCCTCTGACCCAGGATTGACGTACCGCGCTCGGATATTGTCCAGCTCAGTCGTCGCCTGCTGGCTCGAATAGCCGAAGGCCACGTTCTTCTGGTTCGTCAGCGAGATCGGGACGGTCTGGTCGTAGAGGTTCTGGAGCTGCAACGCTTGGCCGTCCGTCACGGTAAACCGCTGTGGGAGCCGCGCATTGACCGTATTGCCGACTTTCGCACCGGCAATTTCGTACTGATCGTCGTAGGTCCGGTTGACGTTCGCAAGAAACACGAGCTTGTTAATAAAGCCGCGTGCAACTTCCTTGGTCGTCCAGGACGGTGTGGCAAGGGTATTTGCCATGGGTCACATCCTTTTGTGAAAGATTTACAACCGTCCGGTCGCTCGATCTGCCGCATTCGCTCGACGAAAGTGCTCGTCAAACGACATATCGTCAGTAATTTCAAGCTGATCGGACATATGAGGCGAAGTCCCGAGCGGCCTAATCGGGGATTTCGCGCTACTAACGGCTCGGGCTGAGGCACGCGGAGGAGCAGCTTCGAGTCGGGCTTCGATCTTCCCCATTTCCCGGTATGTTTCTGCCGGGTGCAGCGTGGAGATGCGCTGAGATTCGTTTGGATTATCGGAAAGCCACTGGAGAATCTCTATCCCCTGGGGACTTTCCATCGCGAGATGTTGCATGGGCAGCGACATGGGCGTATCCGGCTTCAACGTGCTGTCAAAGTCAGGGTTCTGCGCCCGTGCTTCGCTGAGTCGTCCATTCCATGCGGCGGTCTGTGCGTCCTGGGACTGCTGCTGCTGGTGCGCCTGATACGAGGAGGCACGCTCGGCATCCCGCTCGTGGTGGCGCACATCAGCCACAAACGCCGACATCGCCATCGAATAGTCTTCATAGGCGTCGAATTGGTCCACCGTGGGCACGCCTGGGATCTGCTTAAACCGCGCCCAATCGCCACCGCCAGGTGTGGGTTCAGTCGTTACCGGCGTGACCATCGCTTGCATCTGAGCTTCAGCGGCTTCGGCTCGACGCTCCGCTTGACGCTGCTTTGCCACCGCCGACTTGACCGCCTGCGTGGGATCGCTCCTCCGCTTAGGCTTTGGAGGAGTAGCCGTATCAGCCTCTATTGGCGCTTCCTGGCTCGATGTCTCGTCCGAAGCATCGTCAGATGGAGACGCCTCGACGACATCAGGGGCATCATCCACGATAGCCGCCTGGATCTGCTCAACCGTCTCGTGGTTGCTATCAATCGTGATATCGCCGTCAGTCACTTGCCCAGCGTCTGTGTCCATCTAATTTCCTAATATAGCACTAATAACGTATGCGTAACACGCATGGACCGTTATTGCTCCAGTATATTCCCCATCGTGCCTTGCAATTCAGGTGGCGGCTCGATCCCAGCCTCGCGCATCGCGGCCAGAATTGCCATGAGCGGCAGCCCTTTCTTGATCATGGCTTTAATTTCAGGCGTGAGCTTGGTGACCCATGCCGGGTTTGGCGACCCCGAGACGGCGCTGCGCTCCACCGTCCCGCCCATCGGCTTGACGATCTTGCCGAGGCGCGAGGGGAGCAGGTTGTCGTAGAAGGCTTCCATGCCTTCGCCGCCGACTTGGAGGTCTACCCCAGAGAGTGTCTGTAGCGTGCCGTTCCGTGGCTGTGCGAGCAGGCGTTCTGCCGCTTCCTTGCCTATGTAGCCAGGAAGTTCGGCCCTTGTAACGCCAGCCTGACTGATAACCTGCTCTCCGTTCAGGTCGAACGCTGCGAGGTTCGTTCCCGAATAACTGACTTCGCTGATCTGCTTGCTCAGGTCATACCGATCCGCCTGCGTCTTCCCACCGGTAAACGCTAACGCGTCGATGGAGGGGTCGTTCGCCGCGTCGATCAGTTCGCGCTTCAGGCCGAGTTCGGGCCAGGATTCCTTGAATGGGGCATCGGGGACGCCGCCGAATACTGAGTTAGGTTCGCGCCTCTCTAGTAGTTCCGCTGCCCGAATACCCTCGGGAGTATTGTAGAATCCTGCCGTTTGCCTAGCGTTCACCATTAAACCGTCAAGTTCCGCAGTTTCGGCATCTGTCAACGCCACCGGCTGTCTGTCGCTGCGATACCCCCTCTTTTTCCCCGCCTGATGCCAGTCGCTCTGGACTTCCTCGATGAAGCGCCCGCGCTCCCCTGTGCTAGTGACGTTGTGCCACTGGTTGTCATCGCCCAGAAACTCCAACTCCGACGCTGGGGTGGATGATGTCTTATAGAGGTCGCCGGTAGACTCTCGCTTAACAGCGGCGGTGCGCTTCGTCCGCAGGATGACGGGTGTACCTTCTTCCGGCGCGAACTGCCAGAGGTGTTCTGGCTCCGCGCCGAAATACGCACGCTTCTGCTGCGACCCATCAGGCCATGTGCTTTGGTCGGTGAACTCATGCGCCCGATGCGTGTTCAAGCCAGATGACTTAATGTCCTCCAGGTTCGAGGCGTTCGTGGCGTGGTACACGTAGGCAGGATCTCCAGTGCCAAGGCCGGGGCCATCGACCCTACGCGGGGGCGGCACGGGCAACGTGCGCTCGTTGCTGCGGGTGTGGACGAGGATGTTGGGTTCGCCTGGGAAATGGGGGTGGGTGAACGCTGTGGGGTCAGACGGCACATCGCGCTCAACCATGCGTATCTGCGCTTCGGTATTCCTAATCTGTGTCTCTAGCCCAGGAAAGTCGTTTGTACGATCGACTGGACGCACGATAGGCTCGCTCCTCCGCCGACGAGTAGATACCAGCCTCTCCCGACGCGCTAATAATTCCCTTAAGCGGTTATCCCGTGCAGCCGTCGCCGCCGATTCGTTCACCGGCATCTTCTGCAACGTCTCGCGGTAGTTCTCGCCGCCGGGGACTTGGAGGTTGCCACCGCCGTGCTTGGTTGGAGTATCCCATGCCAGGCTCTTTAGGTGGTCGTATCGAGCTTGCTGACTCGCATTGAGCGTATCGAGTTGCTCTAGCGAGAATAACGCGTCATTAACGTCAACCTCGGTTAGACCGCCCATGCCACCCAATTGCTTCACCTTTGGGAACGGGGCCGGATGCGCCTCCAGATGCGCGGCCAAGGCTTCCGGTGTGACACGATCTCCCTGCGTCTCTAGGAAGTCATCGACCCCGCGATAGGCTCGCTCCTCTGCCGACGAGTTATCCCGTAGGATCTTGCGTGCCTTATTGGGGTGGACACCCTTCTTGGGAATCAGATCGAGTGCCTCATCGAGACGGGAATAGAGGCCACCGACGAGTTTGCGGCCACCCGTGGTGAACTTGCCACCAATGTCCGGCATCATGCCGATCTTCAGTACCGGGTCGCTTCCCTCTGGTGCATCCACGTCGAGGCCCAGGAACGGCGCGGCCGTCTTCACGAGTGGCTGCTTTTTGATGCTGCCCAGAACATCCCGCATGTTCCCACGGAGCCGCTCGGCACCAGTTTCTGGTCGTATAATTGATCGCCGCGTGGCGTACTTGCCTGAGGCATAATCGTCGTGGAGCCTCCCAGCATATGCTGTCGCCTCTTCTGGCGTCTCAAATGTGCCGAGATGCTTCCCCGTGCGATAGTACTTATCTCTCGCCTCGTCCTTAGTGAATATACGTCCTTCATCTGCGAGAGGGACCAGCACCTCTTGCCCATATGTCTTTGATGAAGGCTTTTCGTCTAAAAAGCTAAAAGAATATACCGTGCTCATTCCACCCTTATTAGGGATCTCTGGACGGCCAATTAGGTCGATATTACCAGGGTGAATGGCGGGAGATGGCGTAGTGGTCGCTTTCTGATATTTATGCTCCGCGACGGTCATGTCTGGCGTCAGCGCCTGTACCTCTGGGGGCAGATTCGCCATTGTCCTGTCTCTGAAGCCTCGAAACGCATTCACGGGGTCAGCGAAGGCGTCATGAATACGTTCCCGTGTCGTTGCAGGACGAATAGTGCTTGCCGGAGCCTGGATCGTGCGAGCCAATTCACCAGCGGACGGCACATCGAGACGCCTCGACTCCAGGATCGCTCGCGCCTCCGCTTGGTCATCCAGCGAAAGCATGTCACGGTTGTCCAGATAAGACCGCAGTAGCCCTTGATCGTACGTCGAGAGCGGCTGCGGCTTCTTGGGTGGCATTTACAGACTCGGATACTTTGCCTTCACAGCGCGTCGGATACCTGCTGGTTTCGGGGCATTATGCGCCAGCGCCAATGCCGACACGGCCCGTTTCCGCGTATTGATCGGAAAGGTGCCCTTCGGTGCCCCACCGGCTGGGCCAGCGAATGCCTTCACCGTGGGATATTTCCCGGCATTCGAGCCACCTGGGCGCTTTCTCATCCGCAGGAGATGCCCAAGCGTGTTTTGGCCCTCCATTAGACGCCCTCCGGCGGGAGGGGTGGTAGTGGCGGCGGTCCTACGGGTGGACCCTCAGGGGCCATCCCCATATTTGGATCAACCGGAGGACCGCCCATTGGGAGGGGGCCGGGTGGCGGACCACCCATGGGCGGCGGTCCAGGCGGAACACCGGCCTGCTCGGCCTGCTCCTGCTTCGCCATCACGCCCTGTAAGGCTAACTGCTGCTGGTGATGCTGATCAGCGGCCTGCTTCACCGCGTCAAAGCGATGCTTCGAGTCGGTGCCGACGCGGGCCACTTCGACCGCGAAGATCGCCGCCGCTTCGTCCGCCTGCACCTTGATCGTCGCCACGGCCAACTGCGTCTCATTCCGCATGCGCTCGATCTGGAGCTTCGCCTCTCGGTCAGCCGTCGCACGCTGCGCGTCCATCTGGAGTTCTGGCAGCTTCGCTTCCGCTTCCTGCGTCTTCTGGTCGAGCGCCTGCGTGAGTTGCTCCACCATCTTCCCCGCCTCTTGGAGCTGCTGTTGGAGCTGCTCTGGTGTCGGCTGTCCCGTCTCCTCCTGCAAGGGCGGCGGGAGCAACTTCTTCACACGCGCCGCCGCTTCCAGATGTCCTGGGAAGTCGCGGAACTTCAGGTAAATATCGCCCAGAATCGGGAAGAGCTGTGGCTGCGCCTGGAAGAGGTTGCCTAATTCGTCTGCGCCCTCCTCTGACCGGCTCTTATACGACTTCCCGATACTGACGCTAATGCCGTAGCGCCCCTTCTTGAGGTCGTATTCGTAGACCTTCGATGTCGGCTCTGGCGGCGCACCCTGTGGACCACCGGGCGGCATCCCCGGCATCCCCGGCGGCATCCCATCCATGCCCGGTGGCATCGGGGGCATCCCAGGCAGACCCGGTGGCATCCCCGGCGGGGGCGGCGGCATCGGCGGTGGGCCTCCTGCCTGAGCACCCGGCGGCATCCCATTGGGCCGCTGCGCTCCCATGCGTTGTGGACGCTTCGTCTGGCCGTCCATCGTGAAGGGCGCGTTGAGCATCACCGTCTTCGGGTTGTCTTCCGCATCGAGCAGCCGCGCAATGCGGCCTGGACGGTCGTAAATAAACGGAATCAGGTCCAGAATGACCTTCGCTTCGTAGGTCAGGCTAATAGAGGCGAGGTTGTCGATGAAGTGGCTCGAACCGGCTTGGTGTTGGTCCTGGAGTGCGCGAACGGCCCGCCCACTCTTGGCATTGGTCGCCTGCTGCCCCAAGGCGCTCTCATACGCGCCCGTGCCTTCGTGAATAAACTCTCGCGCTTGCTGCAAGAGCAGCATGGACGGCCCGAGCCGCGAGGTATCGACCTGTGTGCGCTGCGGCGGTGGCGCGGGCGTGCCATTCAGGGAGACATTGCGGTAGCGCAGATACGGGAAGTTGCGGACATTGGCGAGTTGCCATTCCTGCTCGTGGCCCTCTTCTTGGCCCTCCACCATCGTATACGGTGCTTTCGTCTCCAGGCTCGCCATCTCCACGGCGCTACTGGCGCTGTAATTCAGGAGACGCACCGCATCCATATTCGGCTCGATCATGCCGACCCAGCGGCGCTGGCTCTCGAACGGAATGAGTTCGCGTCCCACCACCGGAATAATCGGAATATACCGACCATCCTGAGTTTGGGCGGGTTCGAGTTCCTCAATGGCGTTAATGACGGACCAATAGAGGATAGGCACCTCTTCCTCGGTGCTTCGCGCCTCGTCGCCCTCGCGCACACTGCGCCCCTCGGGGATCTCGTCGTCAAAGCTGTCCGATCCGTCATCAAGCAGGACGCGGGTGCGTGGCGTGCGTTCCAGGCGGTAATATTCGGCCACACGGACGGCCCGTCCGGCCCCTTCATCGCCCGTCACCCAACTCTGCGTCTCCACGCCCAGTGCGGACAGCTCGTCTTCGCTAAAGGACGCCATCTGACTCTTCGGATAGCGGCGTTTATACGTCTCCCAGGGCATGTCATTCACGAGAAACGCCCATGTCCCATCAGAAAAGTCCGCTTCCTGCGCAAACGGGTCCAACACGACGCTGCCTTGCTGAAGGATGCGCTTAATGACGATGCGCTGGTCAAACGCATTCTCGCCATCTGGATCACGCTCGGACATGACGCGATAGAAGCCGCGCCCCGACTTCACGGCACGCTCAAAGGCCCAGCTTCTCGCCAGGGATGCCCGACTATCGACTTCGATGCGCCGATACAGTCCTTGCAACACCTCGGCGGTATCGTCATCTGCGGCATCGGACAGCGGATGGATGCCAATGCCGAGATGCGCGGCGCGTTCCGCGTTGATCGTGAGTTGAATCGGGTGGTCGAGTGTGGGGATCGAGAGCATCGGGCGCTGCGGGATCGCCACGCCGCCCACCAGTTGGGGCTTGCGCTGCTCCTTCACATCACTCGGCCACGACAGGGCCGGGACTTGAAATTTCAGCGCATCCACTTCACGCTTCCGCTGCTCGGCATCCGCTTCGATGCCGACCCTGAAGCGATCCAGGGCCATCCGAATAACGTCCGTCCGATCACGTTCCATAAATTACGCCGACATCCAGCCCGTGTCAGACGGGCGAATATAGGGGGCTGTGCGTGCGTGGCGTGGGATCGTGTGCATATGGTCGCGTCCTGAAATCACAAGATAGCGGGTAGCATCCATGAGGTGATCAGAGACTTTCACGATCTTGCCCTGTTCATCGCGATGATACTTCCGAAACTCACTACGCCAATTCGATAGATGCTCTTGTACCACAAGTCGGCCTGATACGAGAAGATTCCAGGTTTCGGTCAGTCCGGCTTCAACGGCGTTGATGGCCGGTTCGAGCCGTAGTCCTAGACGCCCATAGATGTCAATGAGCTTGCGTCCGTCGATCTGGCTGCTGCCGGAACTCGCCGGGTCAATGACGCCACGTATCCAGTCGCCGCGTGCGCGGATACCCGCCGCGTGACTCGCCGGTTCGCCATGTCCCATGTAGTGCTCGTCGTAGAGCACAATGCGTCCTGAGCCAGGGTCGGTCGCGCCCCAGACGACCGCCGTCCGATTCCATCCCACATCCATCGCATACACACGGGGCCAGTTGTCGGGGATCTCGGCGGTGGGCACCAGAATCTCGCGCTCGGCAATGGGATAAATCGCGCCAGACCCCAGCGACGGCTCTCCTTCGGTCCTGGCCGCGAGCTGATACGGTGGCGTGGTCGCCATGAGCGCCCGTTGCTCTTCGGCGTCCAAGTGGGGGACATCCTTCCATCCCGCCTGGATAAACGTCTTGAAATCAGCGGCGATATCGGTTTCCGGCTCCAGAAAGCCCTTCACGACATCGGACATCCCCTGCAAGGGGGTGAACGTGACCATCACGATGCCCTTGGTCGTCACCGTCCGATAGAGCATTTCGGTGTAGCAACTCGCGGGCGGCTCTTCGTCGCACCAGATCACATCTTTGCTGGTCCCCTCGAATGACTGCCGTCCCTGCTCGTAGGTTTTCAGCCCCAACAGGCTCGTGCCGCCCGAGGCGTGCCGAATCACCGCGCCTTCGAGTGCGCCGGGGAGTCCTCGGGAGCTAATGGTCGAGACGATGAGATGGCCGGGGACCATGCCGGTTCCTGGCATCTGCACCGACCCCAGGAGTTTCGCCTGGACAATATCTCGCGTCGTCTGGGAGTTGGTGCCGACCGCCCAGCACTCCACGGGCGTCTCAAAACGCCGCCCTTCCCACCAGTCGGGATACAGGCCGGTGAGATGGCAGGTGAGTTCATACGCTCCGGCCTCGCTCTTCCCGACCCGGTTGGCGGCCATAAAGAGCCGCTCCTTAAACTTCTTGCCCGCCGCAAAGAAGTCCAGGTGCTTGAGATATCCTGTCCTGGCGAGGGGGCCGCTATCGGCAAAGAACGTGGAAAAGCGCGACGTGGAGCGTCGGACCGCTTCTGCGATGAGCCGGTCATACTGCAACCGCTCGTCGAGGGTCAGCGGCATCAGTCGTTGAGTTTCTTCAGTAAGGCGGTCAATTGCGCGGACAATTCGCCGTCCGAGAGGTCTGCCGT
>TARA_R110002110_G_scaffold71379_14_pt1 | contig 12567 bp, 8 predicted proteins | sample TARA_R110002110 | Tara Oceans TARA_R110002110 (sample SAMEA4397330) | marine metagenome | biome: Polar Biome; feature: [SRF] surface water layer (ENVO:00010504); material: water (ENVO:00002006), including particulate matter (ENVO:01000060) such as... | depth 5 m
ATAATCCATCGGGTGGCGCTCGTCTGACTGCACGTAGTGGTCCGGATAGCCGATGATATTCTCAGCCTTCAAATAGCTGGTCAGTTTCGCGCCATTGGCATCCTGGCTCCGGCCAAACCAGATCGGCTCGCCCATCGGAGGCACGACGACGCATTGGTGAACATAGAAGGACCAGCCGTCATATCCTGTCAGCCAGTTCATGTTGGAGGGATCTGTCACGATCAGCAACTCGACCCCTTTTGCCGCCATGGCCGCGCGCGCCCGGGCGAGGCGGGTTGCGAATTCTTCGCGCGTGAAACGCAGATCCTGATCAGTCATGTGGTTTCCTCCCCTCGGGCTGCGCCCGGATTGAAATGGGTCATGTCGCAAAACTCTGGCCCGCACCTGCCGCTCTGGCGTGCTGTTCACCCTTGGTCAGGATCGGTGTCGGGGTGAAGTTCTCCGGCACGGTCACGCGCGAAAAAAGGTTGAAGTGTGGGAATACCATGCTGATATGGCTGCGCAGTTGATGCAGATAAGCCTCATTGGCCGCGATATCGCCCGCGCCTTTTTGTATGAGACAAAGCCGCTCGCCGCAAACTTCGATATGATCGCTGGGGATGGTTTCAAGCGTCATCACGATGCGCGGGATCGTGGACTTGCCGGACCCCGAGGGATCGACCAGTGCCAGCTTTTCGCCCGGTGTGACGTCGAAGCAAATGCCTTCCAGAACCTTGATCATGCCGAAGGAATTATCCGGACGGTCGATGCAGACAATCGGCGCGGTCACTGGCTTCTCCCCTTTGCGTTTGCCATGGTATGAATACAGCGACTCTAAATCGTATCAATTTGTATATTGCATCATTTCGATTCAGAAACTTCCTGAATCGCTCGGATTGTTGGAAGCGGGGCTTCGGGTGACCCGGTCAGCATAGACGCGATCACGCCGGCGCCGCGCTGCTGGTCTTGCACGCGCGTCGAGCCAGGCGAAATCCTGGCAGAGGCGCATCGGCCGATTTCGGTGGTCCGGAAGGCGGCGTCCGAGGCGACCGCCACACTTTGCGATCTGGCCTGATCGACAAAACGATCCTCGGCCCGGCCTTCGGGCGGGCGCAGCCAGATGTGCAGACTGAGTGGGTAGCAACCTGGCAGCGGTACAGGGGCAATACGGTGTGATGTTTCAATGCTTCTGCCGCCAATCCTGCGCCGGGGGCAATATGTGCGTCATCGCGGCGGTGAGCGCCGGTATCGCGCCGCTTGTCAGGCTGATGCCGGACGGATCCACCCCGATTCCTTGCCGGGCCGACCAGCCCGCCGCGACATTGCGGTGGGGTTTGGCTTCCAGTTTGATATGATTGCAAATCTGCTCAATTTCAGATCAATCTGCAATTGAATTTATTGAGTAGGCGCTATGAAACTTGATGCCATCGACCTCAAGATCCTTGACGCCGTGCAGCGTGAAGGGCGGATCACGAAACTCAGGTTGGCCGAAAAGGTCGGCCTGTCCCCGACGCCGTGCTGGCTGCGCCTGCACAAGTTGGAACAAGCGGGGTTGATCGAAGGATATCATGCCCGCCTTGCGCCGCGCAGGGTGGCGTCGATCGCCACCTTCATCGTAGAGGTCGCGCTGGCCAGTCACCGGCAGGCGGACTTTGAACGCTTTGAGAAGGCCGTCGCCGCGAGGGCAGAGATCACGGCCTGTTGGTCGGTTGGGGGCGGCGCGGACTATTTTCTGAAGGTGATGGCTCGCGACATCGACAGCTACCAACGCCTGATCGACCGGCTGCTGTCTGATCAGATCGGGATTGACAGATATTTCACCTATATCGTGACGCGGACTGTCAAAGAGGACGGAGAGGTGCCGGTGTCTCTCTTTGCGCCGGAATAGAGAGAGTCTCTGGCGAAGGCCGGGCCGACGGGCGATGTGGTCTGGCGATCAGCCAGGATTTGGCCCCCTTCTCTGCGCTTTCGCGACGACACTGTGCGAAATCGCATTGGAGTCCCCTGATGGACGCGCAAGCCCTGCACCTCGCTCCGCACGTCGTCCTTGGTCGCCTGACCGACCGTGCCCCGCTGCGCAGCCTTGGCTATTTCGCCGGGTGCAGGACGGCCGCACCGAATGCCGCGAACTTCGCGGTTTCCGATCCGCGCACCGGGGCGCTGCTGGCCCGTGTAGCCTCGTTGGGGGTTTTGGAAACGGATGCTGCGATTGCCGCTGCGACTTCCGCCTTTCCCGCCCGGAGCGATCGTCTGCCGCAGGACCGCGCGAAGGTTCTGTGTCGCCGGGGTGACCTGATGATCGCTGCCAGAGAGAAACTATCCTTGCTGATGACGCGGGAGCAGGGAAAACCCATGGCAGAGGCGCGTGGAGAGCTCAACCATGCCGCCGGCTTTCTGGAGTGGTTTGAGGGCGAAGCGCCGAGGAACAGCGCTGAAATGGCCCTGGCCTTTGAGCCCACGCTTTTGATCAACTTTCCGGCCGACGTCTTGACCGAGCATGAGGAAACCTTAGGGCCGGTCGCCGCCGTGGTCGCTTTCGACACAGAGGCCGGGGTGATCACCCGCGCGGGCGACACAGATTACGGCCTTGTGGCGTATGTCGCCACAAAGGACGGCGCGCGGCAATTGCGGGTGTCACGGGCGCTCGACCATGGCATGGTGGCGATCATCCGGGACAGGATTACCGGCGGTCCCATCCCCTTTGGCGGCTGGAAACAGTCCGGTCCGGGCCGCGAAGGTGCGCGCCATGGACCGAAAACTTTCACCGAACTCAAATATCTTTGCATCGATACCGCAGCTTGAGCGGGAAAGGAACCAGAATGCTTGACCGTGAAAATGAACTGAACGCCTGGGATCGTGACCATTTCTTCCATCCCTCGACACCCGCAGGCATGCACGCCCGTGGCGAGAGCCCACGCCGGGTCATCACCGGAGGCGAGGGCTGCTATATCCAGGACAGCACCGGCAAGCGCAGCCTCGACGCCTTCGCCGGGCTATATTGCGTAAACGTCGGCTACGGCAGGACCGAAATTTCGGACGCCATTGCCAGGCAGGCGCGTGAACTGGCCTATTATCATGCCTATGTCGGACACGGGACAGAGGTCTCGATCACCCTGGCGCGCATGATCATGGAACGGGCACCGTCCCATATGTCGCGGGTGTATTTCGGGCTGTCAGGCTCGGATGCCAACGAGACCAACATCAAACTGATCTGGTATTACAACAACATCCTGGGTCGCCCGGAGAAGAAGAAGATTATCAGCCGGTGGCGTGGCTTTCACGGGTCTGGCGTGATGACGGGCAGCTTGACCGGGCTTGCGCTGTTCCACAACAACTTCGATCTGCCGCGCGCACCTGTTCTGCACACCGAGGCACCGTTTTTCTTCCGCCGTGAAGACCGCTCCATGTCCGAGGAACAATTCAGCGCCCATTGCGCCGACAGGCTAGAAGAAATGATCCTTGCCGAAGGCCCCGATACCGTCGCCGCCTTTGTCGGAGAACCGATCCTGGGCACGGGCGGTATCGTGCCGCCACCCAAAGGCTACTGGGCCGCCATCCAGGCCGTGTTGACGAAATACGACGTGCTTCTGGTGGCCGATGAGGTCGTCACCGGCTTTGGCCGTCTGGGCACGATGTTCGGCTCGACCCACTACGGGATGGAACCCGATCTGATTACCATCGCCAAGGGTCTGACTTCGGCCTATGCGCCGCTGTCCGGGTCCATCGTGTCGGAGCGTATGTGGCAGGTTCTGGTGCAGGGTGCCGATCAACTGGGCCCGATGGGCCATGGCTGGACCTACTCCGCCCACCCCATCGGTGCCGCAGCGGGTGTCGCGAACCTGAAGTTGATCGACGAGATGAACCTCGTGCAGAACGCGGGCGAGACCGGAGCCTATTTCCGTGCCGCCCTGACCGATGCGCTCGCGGGCCATGCTCATGTGGGGGATGTGCGCGGCGATGGTCTGATGGCTGCGCTGGAGTTTGTCGAAGACCGTGATGATCGCCGTTTCTATGATCCCGCGCGCAAGATCGGGCCGGCTGTTTCGGCCGCTTTGCTGGAGCAGGGGGTTATCGGACGTGCCATGCCGGAGGGAGATATCCTGGCGTTCGCACCACCGCTTTGCCTGTCCCGCGCCGAGGCCGACACGATCGTAGGGGCAGCGGGCCGCGCAGTGAAAGCAGTTTTGGGTTGATGACCGGAGAGCTGCTGAAACAGCCTCCGCGCGGGAATGGTTTCCCGCGTGCCGGGCATTTTCTGGATCAATCTACTGGTTTCCGGCCGTCAGCTTCAGCAAAAATCCTGACAAGGTTCTGCCCAGCCATTCTGGTCGCCATCCCGGATTTCACAACGATCTCACCGAGAGGGCTCGGGGCATCCACCTTTCCCACATGTTCAGTTTCCCCGAACCAGCCGCACCGCATCGGAACGGGCTGATCGGATAGGTCAACAGTCCGCCCGCGTTCCGTGCGGCGACAAGATATGATGCGCCAGCAAATTTCTCGCTGGCGGCACGCGCAGAAGTAGAATGGGCCTTCACACCGGAGGGCGGGTGCAGAGCAATCTTCATTGCTCTTGCGATGCGCCCAAACCCTGAATTCACCGGAATGCAGCCGCAGCTTTCTCCATCTTCGCCCTGGCAAGGAAGAACTGAGCCTCCTTCCGGACCGCATTGAAAATCGCGTCGTCCAGATCGCGCGCGATTTTGTCGAGACGGGTCAGTTCGGTGTTCACGCGGTCAACCTTGACCTGAAGCTCTTGCGATTCTTCACGGTCGTTCAGGATCAGCATGGCCCGCTCGCGCGACTCGGCGATCTTGGTGTCGATTTGATCACGCAGCCTGGAAGCCTGCTTCAGCGTCAAGGTTTGCGGTCCCTTGCCCAGATCCATTTCAAAGGTCCTGGTTGCGTCTTCAAGGTCTTCCTTGAACCTGGCTTCCGACTTTTCGGTTTCCGCCTTGACCATTGGCGCCAGAATCCCGTGTTTGAGAACATCAATGTCTTTGCGATAATTCTCGAGCGACTCGAGCTTCTTGGCGTTTTCTTGCGGGTTTCTCGTCTTTTCCTGCCACTTGTCCGTGCTTTTCGCTTCCAGGGCGCTGATCAAATTCTGGACATCAAGCGCTTTCATCGTGGGTTTCAACTCCCCCGAGATGTTGCTGGTAACCTTTGTCTCCAGATCGTCAACATCGAGATCGCCCCTGACAGATGCCATCTGCACCGAAAACTCCAGTGACGCTTGCTGAAGGTCCTTGACGTTGTCTTCGTTGAAATCTTTCTCATAGGACGTGGCCAGCGCGCTTTGCAAAATGGCATCCATCGAGGGGCGTTTCGTCGGGTCCGGGTCCGTCAGCCCTGCAATGACGCGGCCAAGGGTTCCGCCGTCCATCCGGGCATTTTGCGTGTCATGGCCTGCGTCCAGCCCCTGGGCCATGTTTCTGAACATGGCGCCAAGCGAATAGGAATCCGATTTGGTATCATGGTCGCGCATGCCGAAGGTTTCGGGCGACGCGAAGCCCGGTGTCGTCTGGCGGGTCTGGTCGCCCGGAATACTGCCGGTTTCTTCGTCGATGAATTCTGACTCGCCAAAATCAATGATCTTGACCTTGCCTTGCTTGGTCATCATCACGTTCAGGCCCTTGAGGTCGCGGTGCACCAGGCCTTTCATCTCAAGCTCTTTCATCGCGCGGGCCGCCGCCAGCAGTTCATTGACGGCAATCGCCTGACGCGCCTCTTCCGGGATCATCCCGGTGGCGGCGGCAATCGAAATTGCATCGCCCCTGTCCTTGAGGTCGCCGCCATCGACCGCCTCCAGAACCATGTGCAACTGCCCGTCGGGGCTGCGCAGGGCACCGTGAAACCCGACCAGTGCCGAGTCTTCGTCGTCCTCTTTGGTGGCGCGGTAGTGAACCTGCATTTCCCAGACCGCATCATCGCGCTTGCCTTCGGTGTTGGTGATCGGCGTTTTCACGACAATCGGGTTGCCTTCGGCATCCTTGTAAAGCTTGGTGACACCATTGCCGCCGGCTTTCAGGACGATCGGGTTGCTGTAGACCACGCCACCAATCGACACCGTTGAGCCGTCATCCGCAATCTGGTTGGGCAGGTTGGCGCACATCGCAGTTTCGGCAGAGGTTGTTGCCTCTTCCAGCATCTCTTTCTGGCTGTCGGTCCAGTTTGTCGGATCGGTCTGACCCAGGGTTTCCTGTGCGATCATTTCCATCAGTTGCGCGCGCGATTTGATGGACAGGTCAAATATCTCGTCCGGTTCACTTTGCAGATCTGTCAGGAATTCGGTGATTTTCTGCGTGACCGCCGTAGTGACCGCCTGCTTTTGTTCCGCGGTAACCTGATCGCCCAGCAGTTGGCCGCCCGACAGCCCGTTCAGCGCGTCGGCGTTGAAACTGGCCGGTTGCGGTGGGATCGCCTGATCGGGAAGGTCGGTGTCGGAAAGGACATGCTGATCGTGCGCGAACTCAGCCTCGATTGCGGTACGGGCTTTGGCCAACCGCTTTTCCTCGCGGCGAACAAGCTCGAGTCGCGCTTCATTGTTCGCTGTCAGGCCTTCGCGCGCCTCGGCCGTCTGGTCATCGTCGGTCACACTGTCACCGTCCCTGACCTGCCATTTCCCAAGCGATTTTTTCTGCTTCAACAGCAGATCAAACGCTTTGATCTGCTTCTCGCCCCAGGATGGCAATGTCCTGGGGGACTCTAACTTGCTGTCTGCCTTACGCCGCGCCACAAGGTCAAGGATGCGCGTTTCAAGGGGGGCCGCAGCTTTGGCATTGCCAGACAGTTGCAGCACTTTGATGTCGCGAAGAATCGATTTTGCCCTGTCTGCCAGGTTGAACGCCATCATGTCGTCAACAACAGTGGCAAGCTTGTCCTTGGCTTCAGCCAAGGCACCACGGATCTGAGTTTCAATTGGGATGAAATCTCTCAGCCAGTCCATTGCTTCGTCAAAGGTTTCACATGCTTCACTGACCGCCTCGATACCTTCAACCTGCGGTTCCAGATCGATGAACGGGGCAACTGCGTTGTCCTTCGCGGTCTTTGCCACGCCCATGTCATAGGCATAGCGGCGGATTTCGCCCTCAAGAATATTGGTGCGGACAACATCTGCCCGGCCCGCAATCGCCGCTTTGACCAGCAGCTTGGTCGCGTCGAGGCTTTTGTAGGCCGACTTCAGATCTCCGTCTTTGGCAAAATTTTTCGCATCGTCCAGCTGTTGTTTGAGGTTGCCATATTCAGGATGGTCCTCTGCAAGACCCTTCATCGCCTCCAGGATTTTGTCCTCGCGGCGCACATAATCCTGCATCTGTTTTTTCACCGCGGCTTTGGTGGTGAAGCGACCCTTTTTCCCGATGGCCGTATCCAGCCATTTGCGCTGCCAGTCCGACAATTCCTTCGCCATAATTCAGTCTCCTCAAGCCAGGGTCGAGCGGACAAGCGAAAGCGATTGCTTTGCACGGCCTGCGACGTTCACGGCAACAAACGGGTTTTCATCAATGATTTTGAAAAACGGGGTATCCAGTGTGTCAAGGTAGCGGCCAATCGCCGCCGCGGCCTGTCTTTTCAGCCCGCTGCGCGCATTGCCTTCGGCGGTGTTGGTGATCTGGTCCAGCACATCCTCGAGCGCGTCGTCGAATGCGTCAAACTGATCGACCAGGCCGTCAACAGCCGAAAGAATCTCGCTCTGGTCCTCGTCATCGGCGCTTTGCTGATCGACCGCCGCGCGGAACTTGCCAAGATCGCTTTTCATCGCGCGTTTGGCGTCGATCCACATCAGGCGGGAGCGTTGGAAGGCGACGACATTCTGCGGCGGTACGTCAGGGGCTGCGGCAGCGGTGGGGGCATCGAGCAGAGGCGCCAGGCGTTCAGCCGCTTTGAGCGCCGAGGCAATGTCGCCGGCATCGGCTTTCTCAACCGCAAAGCCCCAGACCGCCCTGATCTTGGTGGCCTCCGGGTGATTTGCCTTCAAGGCCGCCAGAACCCGGGGTTCCAGCCCGGCTCTTGTCGCGGGCCAGGGGTCGTGCTGAGGCGCGGCCGGAGCGTTTGCAGGCGCAGGTGTGGCATAGCGCGCCGCCAGCGCTTCAAGCTTCTCGAGGCCTGGTTCTGCGCTGCCGGCATTGCCTGCATTCAGCAGGGCGATGATTTTTTTCAGCGCATCGGCCAGTTTGGCCCTGGCATCGGCGTCGGAAACCGCCCCGATCTGCCCGGCGAGCGCGCGGGCGCGCGTCTTCAGATCATTCAGCAAGGTGTTGTTGTCGGGGGCCGCTGCCTCGGCTGCCGGGGCGTTCGCAGGCGCGGCTCCGGCTTCGGCGGTATCATCGGCATCGTCGTCGCCGTCGCTCTCCAGAACGGCGCCGTTGGCCGACAGCAATATCACCTTCAACGGCATCTCGACGGTCTTGCTGAAGAACAGCTTCAGCGACCGGGCAATTCCCGGGGGTGGATCTTCGTGGCAGGTCAGGCTGGCTTTCTTGCCCGAAACCTCGATCTCGCCAAAGGCCACTTTTGCGGTTTCGCCCTGTTTCTTGGCCGACTTGCCCAGAACCTCGGCGCTTTTGGTGCGGTGCAACAACATCACCGTTTCTTCAGGCTTCTTTCCCATACAGACGCCGAACGCCAGGGGGCCGCGGCGGGCGGCGGCGATCAGTGATTTCAGGTCTGACAGGGCATCGGCTTCCATGGGCATGTCAACACGTCCTTTTACGTTGCAAAATACGTTGCAAAAAATAGTCCTGCTTGTGATCCGGCTTGCCACAGCAATAAGCGGTGCGGACTCTACTGGTTGAATTAAAACGAAACGCCCATCCGGAGGCAAGCGTTTAGTGGCTTCTTTTTCCCGCGGGTATTCACGCGGATCAGGGGCGCGCGCGCCATGCCTTCGACCGCCTGCCGTTTGCGGTGGTTGACGCGGTAGCGTCACCTTGCGAAGTTTCCGCCCCCCCGGCCCCCCGGCCCTGATCGGATTTCCGGGGTTGAGACACCCGGAAGCCAAGGCAAGCTCCGGGGCAAATTCCGGGGCAATCCCTGGCCATCAGCCATCAGCCGCACGCGCCAGGATCGAAGGCTCGCGCCGGGCGCGGCATTCGGAGACCATGCAGATACGACAGGTCTGTCCCACCCGGATCGCTACGTCTTGCGGTGTCGTGTCATCCGGCCTTTTCCGTTGCGGAATGATCAACATATGGGCACGAAGGGCAAATTCTTCTTCCAGGCCGGTCTCATCCATTGGTGTCGCGATCGTGTAGGTCAGGATTGTGTCACGGTCACGCCCGCTTTGCTGCAACACCCGGCGCATTGGCCGCAGCGGCTGCGTCAGCGACAAAAACAGCGGCAACAGCGGGCAAGCCCCGGAGTAGCGTGGCAGTGAGAACCCCTCGACCTGCTTGCGGCTGGTCACCGTGCCGGAGGCATCGCAGACCACCAGCCCGACGGGGGTTGGCAGCATCGCTGCGGGCAATGTCGCCAACCTGCGCAGGACAGCGGCCAGATCGGCGCCGACGGTGCGCGCAATTCCGGGCGGGTCCAGGCCGTGACGTGCAACTGCGGCGGCCATGCCCTGCAAGGGTATTTTCGCAGCATCTCTGGCGCAGGCGCGCAGATGGGCCCGCGCCATCTCGCGCGATTGCGGCGAGTTCAGTCTGCTGGCGCCGGCGACAAGCGGTTCTATCGCGGCGGTGCCGTCTGCCTCCAATCCGGGGAAGTGATGGGCATTTTCATCCAGAAACTGTTCGAGTTCCTCGCGGGGCAGGGTCGCCCCCGTCGTCGCCGCGTCGGCGACATCCAGGTAATCGACCAGGCCCTGGGCCCCGCGCGACAGGCGGGCACTGTCTTCGATGATGTTGCGCTGAAAGCGGTCGCGCCAGACGGGTTCCAGTTTTGGCTCGTCCACCAGGATGCTGGCGCTGGACCGGATCGCCGTGACTGTCGAGAGCAACTCGTGCAGCGCATCGCCCAATTGGCTGTCATGGGCGAGGCGGTCGGTCAGCGCCTCGGCGAGGTGCTCCAGCGTCTGGACGCGCCGGTGCCTTGCGACCAGCAGCCGCGCCCAGGCCGGGAAACGGCCCGAGAACACCTCGGGCACCTCGTAATCGCCGCCGAGGCCGGGCTCGCTTGCCTGGGCGTCGCGCAGCATTTCGGTCAACCGGGGGTCGGCCCCTTCGGCCAGAACCGCGAGGTCGACTCCCAGGGCCACCGCGATGTCTGACAGCAGCTTGCCGCCGATTCTGCGGCGATTGTGTTCTATCTGGTTGAAGTAGGAGGCCGAAATTCCGACCCGCCGCGCCAACTCGGCCTGGCGCATGCCAATTCGCTGCCTGTGTTCCCGGATCGTGGTGCCGGTAAGTTGGTTTTGCATCCCTGAATTTCCCCCGAGAACAAGGTACTGGCCGCCGAAGTGTAAATTAATTCGCAAAATTTGCAAGCGCAGCGCAAAAAACTTCGCAAGATTATTATTGTTTGTTAGGTATTTGTTGCGAAATTTTCTTCTATGGAGTGATACTGAAGTTGCGCAAAAGTGCGCGTGGGAAATGCTTAGGGAGGGATTTTCCACAAAACGGTAAACGGGAGGATACCATGTCCAACAGCAGATTCACGCGTCGCGGGCTTCTGAAGTCAGGCGCCATAGGTGGCGCAGGTCTGGCCATGCCGATGTTTTTCACATCGCAGGCCAACGCATTCACGAACGAACCAACCGGCAGCACGGTGACCCTCGGGTTCAACGTTCCGCAGTCAGGCCCCTACGCCGACGAGGGCGCTGACGAGCTTCGCGCCTTCCAGCTTGCTGTCGAGCATCTCAACGGCGAAGGCGATGGCGGCATGCTGTCAACCTTCTCGTCCAAGGAGTTGCAGGGCAATGGCATTCTGGGCAAGAAAGTGCAGTTTGTCACCGGCGATACGCAGACGAAATCAGACGCGGCGCGGGCTTCGGCGCAGTCGATGATCCAGAAGGACGGCGCGATCATGATCTCGGGTGGCTCGTCCTCGGGCGTGGCCGTGGCGGTTCAGGGGCTGGCACAAGAGGCCGGCGTCATCTTCATGGCGGGCCTGACCCATTCGAATGATACCACCGGAAAAGACAAGAAAGCCAATGGCTTCCGCCACTTCTTCAATGCTTATATGTCCGCCGCTGCCCTAGCGCCGGTGCTGGCGAACCTCTACGGTACGGACCGTAAGGTCTACAGCCTGACCGCCGACTACACCTGGGGCTGGACACAGCAGGAATCGATCCAGGCGGCGACCGAGGCAATGGGCTGGACGACAATCCAGGACGTGCGCACGCCGCTCGCCGCGACCGACTTCAGCTCTTACATCGCGCCGGTTCTGAACTCGGGTGCCGATGTTCTGGTGTTGAACCATTACGGCGGAAACATGGTCAACTCGCTGACCAACGCTGTGCAGTTCGGTCTGCGCGACAAGATCGTCAACGGCAAGCAATTCGAAATCGTCGTGCCGCTGTATTCAGAACTGATGGCCAAGGGTGCGGGCAAGAACATTGCAGGTATTGTCGGCTCGCAGAACTGGGACTGGAAGCTTGAGAACGAAAAAGGGTCGCGTTACGCTGGCACCAACGCGTTCGTGCAGTCGTTTGGTGCCAAATACGGCTTCCCGCCGTCGCAGGCTGCACAGACCTGCTACGCCCAGACGCTGCTTTACGCAGACGCGGTTACCCGTGGCGGATCGTTCAACCCGTGCTCTGTCGTCGAAGCCCTGGAAGGCTATGAGTTCGACGGCCTCGGCAACGGCCCGACCCTGTACCGCGCGGCCGATCACCAGTGCTTCAAGGACGTTGTCGTCGTGCGCGGCAAACAGAACCCGGAGAACGAGTTCGACCTGGTGGAGACTGTTGAGGTAACGCCGGCGGCTCAGGTCACCTATCCGCCGGATCATCCGATGTTCGCCGGCGGCGATCTCGGCACCTGCAATCCGGGCGCGTAAGCCTCTGACCACGAAACTACGCCGGTCGCGTGCCATGTGCGCGGCCGGTTTTCGCCCGGATGCCCGGCGTCGTGCCGGTGCAGCCGCATTGGGCACCCTCCATAAAAAATCCCGAGGTGGAGAAGATGGACGCAATACTACTGCAAATCCTCAACGGTCTGGACAAGGGGTCGGCCTATGCGCTGATCGCGCTGGGCCTCACGTTGATCTTTGGCACGCTTGGCGTCGTCAACTTCGCTCATGGTGCGCTGTTCATGCTGGGCGCGTTCTGCGCGGTTACCGTTTCAAAGCTGTTCAACCTGTCGTACAAGGCGACCGAGGCGTCGGGCGTCGATTTTCTCGGGCGCCCGAAGTTTGAAGATGTACTCTACATCAAGGATTGGTTCGGCAATGAAATTGGGGGCTGGCTGCTCGACTGGTCGGTGCCGTTGTCACTCCTGTTCGCCATTCCGATCATGATCGGCATTGGTTATGTCATGGAGCGAGGCCTGATCAAACACTTCTACAAGCGCCCGCATGCCGACCAGATTCTGGTGACCTTCGGCCTCGCGATCGTGCTTCAGGAAGTCATCAAGTATTTTTATGGTGCCAACCCCATCCCGACCCCGGCACCCGAGGCGTTCCGCGGGTCGTTTGATTTCGGGG
>TARA_R110002110_G_scaffold92801_3_pt1 | contig 12563 bp, 12 predicted proteins | sample TARA_R110002110 | Tara Oceans TARA_R110002110 (sample SAMEA4397330) | marine metagenome | biome: Polar Biome; feature: [SRF] surface water layer (ENVO:00010504); material: water (ENVO:00002006), including particulate matter (ENVO:01000060) such as... | depth 5 m
AAACCCGGTATAGTTTGAGTGATTTTCAATCTTCGTTTTTCTAGTTGTAAAATAGTGTATAGAAATCCCGTCATTGTTGCATTGCTCAACAAGTTCCCGACCAATTAGTCCCGTCGCCCCGGTTATAAGAATTTTCATTGAAATTTTTGTGTAAAATTAATAGTTTATAACAGATATCCTATCTGTGTTAACGCAAGATTATCATAGCTTGCTCTCTTAAGAATGCACAGACAAATCATTGAAGGCGAATACACCATTTTCTTACTCCTTTCAATGAGTAGACGAATGCTTTGTGGCACGAAGCATTTCCCGCTTTCCAGGAGGGCCAGGCAGTCTTTCAACCACAAATCCAACAGCATGCATAGCCCTTCGAACACTACCTTTTGCAGAATACGTGACAAGCACTCCGTTTGGCTTTAAGGAATCAAACATTTGTTTAAAAACTGTTTCCGTCCATAGTTCGGGCTGCACTCTAGCTCCAAAAGCATCAAAATAAATTATATTATAAAGCTCAATGTCCTTTACTGCTGAAAAGAATTCCTCGCGTTTTGTAAGAGTAAAGTTCTGACTTATTTCTGAAGGCGCTCCCCAACTAGTTTGATGTAATTTTAGAAATGCTTCTTGGGAAGAATCTAACAAAGAAGCATAATTTAATTGTTTAATTTCTTCATCTGAAATCGGATAAGCCTCAATACCTGAATAATTTAACTGAAGATCTTTTTTCGTCGATTCCAGAGAGGTTAGAAACGCATTAAGTCCTGTTCCAAATCCAATTTCTAAAATTGAAACCCTACTACTCTTATTTTTACTTAGCCAATGCGTTAGTCCAGTTTTTATAAAAACATGAACTGCTTCAGCAATGGCACCATGCTTGGAATGGTATTGCTCATTCCAATCTGGCAAATGAATTGTTATGGATCCATCGCCAGTGGTAAGAAATTCACGTTTCAAAAGCTATTGCTTCTTCGGAATAAGAACTCCCGATGATGTAAATGAAAGCGTTCTTTGTGGTTCTGTAATTGCCGCAATTTCTTCCGCAGACTTTCCTGCATCTTCCGCATAGTGACGCTGTTCATCGATACTCACCTCTTCTATATACGCCATACCATCAACAATTACTTCCTGCCCAGCAATATCTTTAGGCATAAAGAACCCATAGTCTTTAAATTTAACCATTGCTTCTTCCTCTCCCATGTCCATGCGCATCCAACAACCTTTGCTTTGACAAACAGCTTTTACTTCCGATTTGAATTTTACAGCAACCGAATCTCCAGGTTTTAAGTTTTTATAACTTTCCTGAATTTCAGTACGCGACAAAACTCCCTTATCATCAATTTTATCACCAAAAGATTGGTAAGCAATTTCCTGAACATCAGCCCCATCCGAAGTAGCTTCACTCTTCTTAGTATCATTACAACTTGCCATTAAAAGTACCATAGCAAAACCAAAAAATAAATTTTTCATCTTAAATATTTCAGAAATTAGTAAAAATATAATATCATCCAAAATTAAGAAATTTTTACATTTTTTGTGCTTAAAATTTTGTCTATTTTTGCAGTCTAAATAAGAGATTCGATGGACATGAAAACTCAAGATAAAATTAGCATTCAAGAAATAACGAAGACAAGAATAAATGAAATGGACTTCGAGAATCTTGTTTTTGGTAAAGATTTTTCAGATCATATGTTTGAATGCGATTTTAAAAATGGAAGTTGGCAAAACCCAGTCATTAGACCCTATGGCGATTTGACTATTTCGCCATCGGCAAAAGTCTTTCATTATGGGCAAGCAGTATTCGAAGGAATGAAAGCTTATAAAGATAACAATGGCAAAGTGTTCCTTTTTAGACCCGATGAAAATCAGGAAAGAATAAATAAATCGTCGAAACGAATGGCAATTCCCGAATTCCCAAAAGATCTTTTTTTCGAGGCGCTGAATAAACTTCTCACCCTAGATAAAGATTGGGTAAAACCAGGATTGGGAAATTCACTTTATCTACGTCCGTTTGTTATCGCAACTCAAGCTGGTGTTTCGGCATCTCCGTCAGACGAGTACAAGTTTATGATTATACTTTCTCCTGTTAATGCTTATTATACGGGTGATGTAAAAGTTGAAATCGCAGAACACTATAGCCGATCGGCTAATGGTGGTGTTGGTGCCGCGAAAGCAGCGGGAAATTATGGCGCTCAATTTTACCCTACCAATTTAGCAAGAGAGAGAGGTTTTCAACAAGTGATTTGGACAGATGCTAACGATCATAAGTACCTCGAAGAAGCAGGGACCATGAATGTATTCTTCAGAATTAATGACACCTTAATTACCGCACCAATAAGCGATAGAATACTTGATGGTGTAACCCGTAAAAGCATCATTGCTCTTGCTGAAAGAGACGGAGTGAATATTGAGATTAGACCTATTGAAGTTTCTGAACTCATTGAAGCTGCTGAAAACGGCTCATTGAAGGAGATATTCGGAGCAGGAACTGCGGCTGTTGTGAGTCCAGTAAGTGCTTTTGGCTACAAAAAAGTAATATACGATTTACCTTCTACCGCTGAAGGTTACTCCGCTAAGTTCAAAAAAGAATTGACCGACATACAATACAATCTAAGTGAAGATCCTTTTGGCTGGCGATATGAGATTTAGATTACTGGAAATGAAAAGTGTTGGTTGCCATGATCGCTGTTAAGAAGTAACATTTCACACTTAACAGCTACGATTTCCAATTGATTATTAATAAATGAAAAAGTTGATTTGTTGATACGCGTAATCGTCGTTCAAAAGTGAAATTTCGTATTAATAAACAAAACTAACAAAGACTTTAACTGAATTGACTAGAGATAAGTTGATTAGCTAAAAATCCAATAATCTGACCCTGAAACTACGTAGCCTCGACAAAGTAACCCATAAACTATCCCCGTTCAAAGCAGAAACAATACAATTTGTAACTAACCAATTAAACTGAATTATTTACCTGTCTAATATCTCCTTGATATTTGGTTTAAAATAATCTGGACCTTTTAAAACCTTGCCATCTTCTCGAAAAATTGGCTTCCCGTCTGCTCCTAATTTACTCATGTTAGAGCGCTGAATTTCATTAAACACTTCCTCAATTTTATCTTGCATTCCGTGCTCGATTATTGTCCCACATAAAATATACAGCATATCACCCAAAGCATCGGCAACCTCAACTAAGTCTCCATTATTAGCCGCTTCTAAATATTCTTCATTTTCTTCACGCATCAGCTCATAACGCAATAAATTCTTCTTAATATCTAAATCTGCAGTTGGATTGTTTTCTATTCCCAGACCAAAAGCTGAATGAAATTCATGAACGGCTGCTATTTTGTTTTTCATAACCTTTTCCTGCGAAAGCAGGGTTTATTTTTAATTGAACATCTATGTTTATAATTTACGTAAAAGTCTCAAAGAGTTAGACCTTTAGATTTTTTAAGAGTCAAGCTTTCCATTCATTAAACAAGTCCTCTCAAGTTTGAACTTATCATCTTTTTTTTTACATCCCAATCCTCGCATCTTACGTCTCACATCTCATAACCCACCTTCACTAGTTCAAAAATAAAATATTAATTGGTCATCACTTCGTAAATCCTTGATTTAATTTTATTTTTACATGATATAAAAATTTAAATTTATGTTTAGTACTGGTCAATGGATTTTTGCTTTTATCTTTGTTGTTGCATTTGTCATTATGATGATCTTCAGCTATCGAAAAGACAAAAAATTACATAAAACATACTACAAAGGTAGCTTTTGGGTCCTAGTAGGATTTATCGCTTTCGTTCTAATTCTAATGGCTATTAAAACCTACTTAAAAGGGTAATTGCTTATTTTACTTTTGGATATAGACTTAATGTGCAACATTGATGCTATATTATTCTTAAATCCCATTAATAGACTCTATTTGGCCTAAGATAAAATAGAACCAAAAGTAATAAATGATGATAGCGAAGTTACTTTCGGTACCGCGGTTGTGAGAAGACTAAAAGATTTAACCGTAATTCCTTAAACAGCAAACTTATCTTTTGGTTACAACACATTTTATTGTTATTTGGTCTAGCCTAATTATTCTATAAAGTATTATTGTAGAATTAAATCTTTGAACTGAAGCTGAACAAGGATAACGTTGTTCAATTTTTTTATTTCTATCCTTTTTAATTTTTGTTATTTCTGCATCCTATTTGATATCAGTATTTGATAAGATAAATACAGACCTCTAGCCTTGAAAATTTTCACTGCATCTGTTAAATCAACGTTTTAGTCTTTAGTCCTTTGTTACAGCTTGCCGTGTCAAATTCCAGCAATATTCTTGGAGCGAAATAATGATTAAATATTGTTTTTAATTTGGAATTATAAGATTATTTTCGCAGCTTACCTGACAGTTAAATAGCTCTACTTGGTCAATCTATTAATTTCAAAACACACGATTATGATAAAATCAATTACTTTATTGATTTTTTTATTGCTCATTACAACGGTAGGATGGTCTCAAGAGTTCAGTATCTTAAATACTTCTCCTGGGGAAAACACTCAAACACAAGAAAATAACTGGGAACCTATTGAATTACAATATAAGGTAGATTGGCGAGAAAAATCTGTTGGACTTTTGCTTATGCCAATTCCACTGGATTTTAGTAATATTATATTTGTATATCCCTCTGGTTCTGCTTTTGCTCCATTTGGCGAGAAGCTTTTTAGTGTAGGTGTTGGCGTTTCTCTTAATTATGATTTCAATGCGACTGGATCAGGATTAGGAAACATTACAAATTTCGCTCTTATTTTCGGCAATGGCGACTCTTCCTTTCAAGCCTATGATCTTTTTACAGCCTTAAAATACGATATTAAATTAGGCACCTTAAGTAAATTTGAACTTTCGCCTCTCGCAGGACTAGGGATTTTAACTTTTACAGATACCAACACAAAACTAAATTTTGGAAGTTCTCTATATTTTTCTGGTGGTATACGTGTTACATGGCTAGCAGCACCTCGTCTTTTTGTTGGAGTTGATATACAAAGTGTTCCTTTAATTTTTAACACGAAAAAACTTCTTGGTGTTGACGGTGTTGAAATATTTACAGGGGACAATTTCGAAGCTGCATCAGACGTACAAATAGAGTATACACTCCCGGTACAAGTTAACTTGTCTCTCCGTTACAATATATTTTAATATTTAAAAAAGAGATCCAATGAAAAACATACTATACATAATAGCCCTCACAATAACGCTTACATTTTCATCTTGTTCGACTGAAACATCATACTATGATACATTAGGAGAAGGGCAGATAGACCGAGTGTTTACTGGTTCTGAAGATGATATCATAAATTATATTGGGCAGCCTGCCTATAATGAATTAACCGAGGTTCTCAAATTCCCTATTAACCTAGGAAGCACTCCGCCCACGATAACTGGAAACTTTCTAATGAATGAAATTGGCGAATATGATGTGAGTGCTAGCGTCTTTGATGGCCCATTCGGTTACTATGTTCAATTCCTAATGGATTCTCAAGATAACGATGGATCGACAATTAACTATGTTGCTCGTTTTTTGAATTATGGCCTTGATGGTATTGCATTTACTTCAGATGATGAATTGATTGCTCAAGAAACTGGAATTGGAGATTCATTTGTATCTGGAGATACAGCTTCAAACAATTTTACCGTTATAGTTAAAACACAAGTTGCGACAGATCGTATTGACATAATCGCATTATCAGGGAAACGAGGCATAACCACTATCATTAGTGTGCAATATGCCTTTGTCCATTTTGATAACGGTGACCCATATACAGGTAGCGTTGAAAATTCTTCGCGATTAATAGATTGGGACGGTACATCTGAAGGATTTTAATGGCGTTTCCAATTTGGAATTAGTAGATTATTTTAGCAACTTACTAAATAGGTAAAATAGTTTGACTTATATAAAACTTCAAAACATACAATTATGATAAAATCAATTACCTTATTGATTTGTTTATTATTTATTACAACAATAGGACTGTCTCAAGAATTTAATTTCTTAAACACTGCCCCAGGGGAAAATACTCAGATACAAGAAGATAACTGGGAACCTATTGAATTACAGTACAGAATAGATTGGCGAGAACGCTCAATCGGTCTCTTTTTCATGCCTATACCTCTAAACATTAGTAGTATAGAAATTACGGGGTCTAAAAACTCTCTTACAATTGCCGAAAATGATAAAATTTTCAATGTTGGCTTTGGCGCTTCTTTTAATTATGATTTCAATGCGACTGGATCAGGTCTCGGGAACATCACCTATTTTGCAGTAATCCTTGGCGCAGGCGAGTCAGACTTACAAGCCTATGATTTTTTCACAGCGCTAAAATATGATTATAACTTCGGACCATTGAGTAGATTTGAACTTTCACCATTATTGGGAATAGGGAACTTAGCTTTCGTAAATACCAATAAAACTCTTAATGTAGGTAGCTCATTATACGTTTCAGGGGGTGCACGTATTTCGTGGTTAGCCGCCAATAATCTATTTGTAGGTGCCGACATACAGACAACTCCTATTATATTTGATCCTGAAAAATTATTAGGAGTGAAAAATCAAGTAGATACATTTTTAGGAAAAATAGATAGTGCTAAAATTAAGTATTCCTTTTTTGCCCAAATTAACTTATCAATTAGATACAACATATTTTAATATCTCAAAAACACTGATAAAATGAAAAAATTGCTGTGTATTCTATCTGCTTTTCTAACGATAATATTCTCGTCTTGCGAGAGCGAAACATCCATTTTGGGAACACAAGATTTCACTGGCTCTGTAGATGAAATGCGAGTCATTGTAGGTACAGATGCATACGACAAATTTACTAGCATACTTGAAATCCCTATTTATGAAGGAAACAATCCACCGTCGTTAAATGGCGAATATATTTTTTTTCAAATATTGCAGACTGCAGATGCTATAGACCCAAATAGCCCTGTTAACGGAAATATATTGGGAGGTCTTTATCTTAAAATTCAATTATCAAACCAAGACATTGAGAATGGAAAAGTAGATTATTTAGCGGCAGTTTGGGCTGTCGGAGAAGACCAATTTCCCGGAACTGAAGATGATGAGTTTTTATTTTTTGAAACAGCCTTAAGAGAAGTATTTGTTTTTGGAAGTGTTTTGCCTGACGGCACAGGCGGCTTTAATCTCTTCGCAGAAGGGGAAGTTGATGGTAATGCAGAGAATACTGATACAATCGCTCTTTCTGGCTTTGGAACATCTGAAGGTGTTATAGATTTTAAATACGCTTTTGTATCTTTTGACATCAGGAATACAATAAATGCCGGAAATACGTGGAAAGATTCAAATAGTTTTTCACCTAAATTATGATTGAAAACCGAAATAAGTAAAGTCTTGTAAAGCAATGAGAGAGATTTGGCGTTAAATGTCGGAAGAAAGCATTGCAGAAAAGGAATATGGTCACGATTAGTCGCTTCATAAGATTAAGCCAATTGTAATAACGGCTTTGTAAAAGTTAAAACATTCAAATACTTTACAAACACAGCTCAGCACCTGCTAATCAATTAACAGATTGAACTGTTAGACAACTGGATTGCTGAATAACTGATTTACTACTTTACTGGATTTTTGACTCCCCTTGACTGAAGCGAAGGTTATGTTATTGGATATTCTTTATTGGACTTCCGTCTTCCAACTCAAACCCCGTTACTCAAATCTATCTTCTGGATTGTTGGATTATTAAAACATGAAAAAAGAGCGAAAACATAAGGCTGCTCGCTCTTTTTATCATTCAATTTCTTCAAGAGATTTTTTCTATTCAAGAAACATTAACTATTTCAAATGCATCAAGTTACTGTAATTCTTAGTGTAGTAGAGCATTTGTGACTCAAAGGACTCTGCTTGTTCGATAGTAAAACTATTTATCTCTCCTAAATCGTTCATAGCTGGAACAATCATCGGGTTTACAAATCCACTATAAGGAGCAGCCGTAAACTGCATGTTACGCTCCAACACTTCCGCGTGTATAGCTTGATCAACTTTAACACCATATCCCTCGACTAAGGCTTCAACAGCAGCAAAATCGCCCTCAGATTTGATACGTTGCGTCTCTCTTAATAATTGTCCGAATAAATCATGTAGTTTCTCGTAATCGTTAATTTGGAAATAAGTCTTTCCATCACGAGTTACTTTTTCAATCACATTATCGGCTTTCCCCTTTTCATAAGCCCAAGCAGAAACCCACTGTCGGTTAACCATATGCGCTTCTTGAACGTCATCGCCTAATTTTAATCGAATCAATTGCGTCATTAAACCATTTCGAATATATCCATCATACGCTGTAATACCTATTTTTTTCCAGTCATCAACTAATCCTAATTCTTGTATTTTCGCATTGTATAAATAATATAGCCCAACTAAATCTGCCCTTCCCTCTTCTAGAGTTGAAGCATAATTTTTAAGGGTCTCTTTAGTTTCACCAACACCCGGATTTAACTGTCCTGATGCGTGACCAATAACTTCGTGTAAGGCCGTATGAAGTTTAGAGCTAAGTTGACCATACTCTTTTTGATTATCGTACTCTTCAGTCGAATTCACAAATTCTTTTAAGCGACCCGAACTTCCAGCATTATTATATGCATGTATAATATTTCCTAAAGAAACAGATTTACTACCTACGGAAGCACGAATCCAATTTGCATTCGGCAAATTAACACCAATTGGAGTACTTGGAGATGAATCTCCTGCTTCACCAGCAACATTGACAACTTTGTAGGTTACACCTACAACTTTTGTTTTTTTATGCTCTTCCATTAAGGGAGAATTATCTTCGAACCATTGCGCATTTTCAGATAAGACAGCCATTTTTTTAGACATATCAAAATCTTTAATCTGAATTATTGACTCGTATGAACCTCTATAGCCAAGCGGGTCGTTATATACTTCAATAAAGCTATTGATGTAATCGATATTTCCTTCGGTAGCCGCAGTCCAAGCTACGTTATAATCATCCCAAGTTTGTAAATCTCCCGTTTTGTAATATTTAATTAGCAAACCAAGTGCATCGCCTTGTGCTTTATTTTCGGCAACTCCTTGCGCCTTTTCTAACCATCCAACGATATTATCAATCGCCGGTCCAAAAAGACCTCCCGACTTATAGACAAGTTCTTTCAATTGTCCATCTTCCTTAACCAAACGAGAATTCAAACCATATGATAACGGTTTATCCGGGTTTGGAGATTTTTTCCCCTTATAAAAACCTTCAACATCTGCACTTGTTACATCCGGTCCATAGAAATTAACTGCTGACAGCGCGACATTATCAACACCTTTAGACTGATTCACCTTTTTTGAATCCTTGTTATTGAAAATAACATCAAAAGCTTCTCCTTCAAGCGGTGTACTAGTCTCAGTCAATAGTCCTTTTAAATAATCTGAGGAAAAATCTGGTTTAAATTTATCGTTAGAGTAGTGATGATGTATACCGTTAGAGAACCAAACTCTTTTCATATAGATCTCAAAGTTTTTCCAATCATCTGTAGTTTTATCCCCAGAATAACCTGTATAAACACTTTCAAGAGCTCCTCGTATTGTAAGATTGTGGCGATAGTTTTGATCCCACATAATATCTCGGCCCTCCAAACCAGCTTGAGTAAGATAATACACTAATTTTTGCTCCTTCAAAGTTAAATCGTCCCAACTAGGAATCTGATAACGCAATACTTTAATATCGGCAAATTGCTCTACTACATAGTTAAAATCCTCTGATTTCAATTCTGCTACTTCTGCCCCTTGCTTATCGTTCGCGTCTTCTTTACAAGAGAATAACAAAACAGAGCTCATCGCAATAGCTATAAATAAAAAATTTTTCATTTTAATAATTTTTAGTTTTAGCAAATGTAGCAAAATATTAGACTTCATTTTTCACTTCAGAATAATGCTTTTATATTTCATCTGAAAAACAAAAAAAATTTTTGGTTCATTGTCACAAAGATATAGCGTTCAAAAATTGTGTATATTGAGCCTTATATATATTAGCCTTTAATCTCAATGAAACTTATTAAATACTTATTATTCCTTATCCTTTTATTTGTTATAGGTGGGGCTATATTTTTTGGAACTAAAGACGGTAAATTTGATGTTTCTGAAACTATTGTGATCAATGCCCCAGCAGAAATGATATATGACCAAGTAAAAGATTTTAAAAATTGGCAAAATTGGGGACCTTGGCTTCAAATAGATCCAAACATCCAAATTTCCCAATCTAAAAAAAGTGAAGGCGAAGGTGCAACCTATTCGTGGAAAAGCAAACATGAAGGCCTTGGTAATGTTTCCGTAGAAACAAAAAAAGTAATCCCTCTAAAAGAGATAAACCAAGAGATTTCAGTTAAAACATTGCTAGGTAATTCCAATAGTGAAGTTTATTGGAGGTTTGAGGAAACCGAAAAACGAGGGCAAACTAAAGTCACCTGGGGCCTTAAAGGAGATCCTCCATTTTTAGAAAAAATCCTAATGTCCTTTCAAAAAAACTATATAGGCAGAGGTGTGGGAATCCTCTTACCTAAAGGTCTTTCGAACCTTAATACCTTGGTAATAAAAAAAGCAAACAAGTTTGTAATTAACGTCGATGGAATTACAAGTTATGATAGTAGGTTCTATCTGTATTTAACGAGCGCGTCTAAAATAACTGAGATCAGCTCAAAATTAAGTCAAATGTTGGGAGAGGTTAGCGCTTTTATGAATGACAATAACCTGCAAATGAAAGGAATGCCCTTTACCATTTACAATGAAATTGATGCAATGAATGCCACAGCTATTTATTCGACTTGTATTCCTGTCGGCAACAAGATAATAACACCAGCCGGAAGCGCGGTGCTTTGTGGTTATATGCCTCAATCAACAGCGCTAAAAACAACCTTGAAAGGAAATTATAAATATTTAGAAAAAGCTTATTATAAGGCAAATGAATATCTCATTGCAAATAGCTTGGAGGCACATCCAACGGGGAAAATGTTTGAAGTTTACAGGAATGATCCTGGCTCAGTACCCAATCCGGCGGACTGGCTAACGGAGGTATATATTCCGATTGTCCCATTGTCAAATATTGAAAACTAAACAATGAAGCAGCTTATTATAGTTTTTTTAGGCGGTGGTATTGGTAGTGCGTTGCGCTATTGGATTGGTCAATATCTTAACTCTCCTAAATATGAAATTCCTTACGGAACCTTTTTAGTAAACATCGTAGGGAGTCTATTAATTGGAGTAGTTTTAGGATTCACCTTGAAAAATCAGACCCTATCTAACAACACGATTCTATTTCTTGTAACAGGTTTTTGTGGAGGCTTTACCACTTTCTCCGCCTTTGCTTTCGAAAACCAAGCATTTCTAAAGTCGGGTGACCTTGCTTCCTTTGGACTTTATACTTTGGGAACCCTACTTATTGGTTTTGGTGCTGTGTTTATCGGGGTATGGCTGGTTCGCCTTTTTTAGTGATCTTCGAAAGCTTTTATACCGGCTTCAATCCGAACTAAAAGATCATTTTCCTTTGGCGGAATAGGACACGAGTACTTATAATTATAGGCGCAATATGGATTATAAGCCTTATTAAAATCTAAAAAAATCTTATTCCCTTTTGGAATACGTGCATCAAGGAAACGTCCACCTCCATAAGAACCATCACCACTAGTAAGGTCTGTAAAAGGTAAAAATAAATAGTCTTCATATCCCGCTTCATCGTATGCTTCGGTACTTTGATACAAGGCTAGTTTCAGTTCTTTACCGTCCATACTAAAATGGGCTTCCCCGTACTTTACGTACTCCGGTAATCGATCTGTTGTTGTTGGCATTAAGAATGGTAATTCGGCCGGTGTGCGCACAAATTTTGCCTTTACACGATATTTTAAATCTATAGGGTAAAATTCCAATCCAGCAAAGTCTTCAAAATCCTCAGCCGTTAAAATGGTTTTTTCCTTATCTCTGAAATGCTCGTTCTCCGAATGTCGATGGGCCATTACCGCTTCGACGATTCTCATGTTCTGATTGGCTCCACAGGAGATTAAAAGAAAAACTGAAGAAAGGAGTATATATTTCATTATTCAATACTATTTCGGTTAAAATTAATGAAATTATTGATACTTCAGATTTATTTCTAGATTTAGATGAAATAGTCAATTAGATCATTTACCATTCAATTCAAAAATTTCACTACATTTACAACAATAAATAGGTCATGTACAATAAAACATACATCAATATTCAAAGCTTCGCGATTTACACATCCAAATGCCGGCTGTGTATATATTGACTCTAAACAAATAAACTAATTTAATATAAAACGTCCGGCTTCAGAGCCGGACGTTTTATATTCATACCAAACATGAAAAAGCTTTACCAGAATTATATTGACAATTTTCAGGGTCTTTCTCGAGAAATATGGATATTATCGTTAGTTACTTTTATCAATCGCACGGGAGCGATGGTAATCCCTTTTTTGTCACTATACCTTGTAAACGCAAAAGGCTTCACATTACCCCAAATAGGCTGGATTATGACTTGCTTTGG
>TARA_R110002110_G_scaffold111258_2_pt1 | contig 12547 bp, 15 predicted proteins | sample TARA_R110002110 | Tara Oceans TARA_R110002110 (sample SAMEA4397330) | marine metagenome | biome: Polar Biome; feature: [SRF] surface water layer (ENVO:00010504); material: water (ENVO:00002006), including particulate matter (ENVO:01000060) such as... | depth 5 m
TAAATTTCAAAAGAGATGTGTAGAAAAGGTGTATACTAAGGAGGATCTAGACAGGCCCAGGGAGAGCCCTTGGGGCACTACCAACAGGGAACAGAAACTCGGACTTGAGTTTAATAAGGGGGAGTATGATGAAATCGATCGCTATTGCAAAGAGGTTGGCATTGATTGGTTTGCGTCTGCGTGGGATCTTGAAAGTCAAGATTTTTTGAAACAATATGATTTAAAGCACAATAAAATTGCGTCTGCTCTTTTAACATATAAGGATTTGGTTGAGGAAATTGCCAAAGAGGGCAAACATACATTCATATCCACCGGTATGAGCCATTTGGAAGAAATAGCTCGTGTTGTAAAAGTTTTCAATGACCATAGTTGCTCGTTTACATTGATGCATTGTAATAGCACCTATCCTATGAAAAATGAAGATGCTAATTTGCGAGTGATGGGGACATTGAGAAATACTTTTTCCGCTGATGTTGGCTATAGTGGGCACGAAACGGGCCGCATAGTTTCTGTCTCTGCGGTTGCTATGGGCGCCACTTGTGTCGAAAGACACATAACTCTGGATAAAACTATGTATGGCTCGGATCAGCCTGCGTCGATTGAGTTGGATGATTTGGCAAGATTGGTCAAAGATATTAGAACAATAGAATTGGCCATGGGCAGCCCGAGCAAGAGAGTTCTAGAGACGGAAGTCCCCGTTAGGGATAAACTCAGGAACCACCAGTGGCCGGAATAACAGCTCTGATCCCGGCTCGTGGGGGAAGCAAAGGGGTCCCGAGAAAAAATATAGCAACTGTGGGCGGATTTCCTTTGATAGCTTATTCTATTGCAGCTTGTAAAATGTCTAAAGAAATAGATAGAATAGTTGTGTCCACGGACGACAGCGAAATTGCAGCAGTCGCTAGAGAATATGGGGCGGATGTTCCTTTTTTGCGTCCCAAGAAATATGCTTTGGATTCTTCAACAGATTTCGACGTGATAAATCATTTTTTGTTCAAAAGTGGGTATTATGAAGGTGGGTATGACGACGCCCCTATAGCTTACATGAGGCCAACCACACCGGATAGAAGCCCGAAAGAGATAGATCGTTTGGTAAAACTTTTTATGGAAAGCAAACAATATATAAAGGCCACTAGCGCACGCTCGGCCCACGAACTCCCGGAGTCACCCTACAAATATTATCAAATATATGAAAACTACTTTAAGGGGTTGTTTAATGATTACAATGGAATTAAAGACTATATGAATTTACCAAGACAAATGTTTCCTGCGGCGTATCATCCAAACGGGTATATAGATATTGTTAAGCCACAAACTTTGGCCAAAGAAAAAAGAACATTTGGGGATAAAATCTTGCCCCTAGTCACAGATTCAGTATTAGAAATTGATACAAAGGAACAACTTGAAGAAGCAGAAAAATTTTTTAATTTTGGCGACCCGCCCCCTACGCTGAGGTATCTTTTGGAGAACAGTCAGCCATTAAAGGGGGTTATCTAATGATAAAAACAAAAAATAGAGAAATAGTAAACAAAATTGACTTCAAAGAGACTGTTTTATCAAAACAAAAGAATTTGCAAGAGTCGGCTGCGCTGGGCCACCAGCTTATAGACTGGGAAAGGGCCAAGGATTTTAATGTGTGGGATACCGACGGAAATAAATATATTGATATGACAGCGGGTATTTTTGTTGCTAACGCTGGCCACGCCAACCCAGAAATAAAAACTGCTATTCAAGAACAGCTAAATAAGGATCTGTGGTTTTCTTTTCTTTATAATAGTCAGATTAAAACTGATTTTATTAGTAGGCTTCTGGAAATATCTCCTGATCATTTTGAGAAGGCCGTGCTCTTGAGTTCCGGGTCAGAAGTAACAGATATAGCAATTAAATTAATTAAATTTTGGGCTATTAAAAATAATAGAAAATACACAATATCTTTTAGGGGGAGCTATCACGGAAGAACTCTTGGTGCTGATTTGCTATGTGGCAATGAAGATTCAACCGATTGGAGTGGTCTTAAAGATAATAGCATTAAATTTATAGATTTCCCGCCTAAGGGTTCGAGTTTTGATCCGTCTATTTTGCCGGATCCTAAAGATATAGCTGCTTTTTTCTTAGAAACTTATCAAGGGTGGGGAGCTTTGATGTATCCCGAGGAATATATTCGCGATCTCTATTCTTTTGCCAGGGAAAATGGCATTTTGGTTTGTTTTGATGAGATACAAGCGGGGTTTTATAGGATGGGAACTCTGTATGGTTATATGTCTTATGGGGATTATATAAAGCCCGATTTGGTTTGTTTAGCTAAGGGCCTCTCGTCCTCCCTGCCAATGTCAGCTTTATTGGGGACTAAAGAGCTTATAGACATACATAAAAAAGCCGTGGTGGGCGGAACTCATGCTGGCAATGCTTTATGTTGTGCCGCCTCGCTGGCCAATATTAATTTGCTTACGAGCCAAAGATTCCAGAATCACCTGACAGATAAAATTCCATTATTTGAAACACTTTTTAATGATTTGTTAAAATCTCCACTTATTGCGGATATAAATTGTCGTGGAATGGTGTCGGGAGTGCTTTTTTATGACGAAAAAACAGCAACCAGCGTCGCCAAAAGATGTATACAGAATGGTATTTTGCCTGTTTATACGGGAAGAAATTCAATAAAATTCGGGCCTCCGCTGACCATAACTAAAGATGCTATTATAGAGGCCGTCTCTGTATTAGAAACATGTTTGGAGCAAGAACAAAATGGCCTCTAAAGAAATTTTAAAAGATGAAAAATATCTTAAGTTTACTTATCCAAAGAGAGATTCGGATTATCCAAACAGGCTTGGTCGTTATCTAACAAAAAGATTCCTTGCCCCCCGGCGCCCGAACCTAGAAATTTTAGATATTGGTTGTGGGGACGGAGAGTTTTTGAATGTGTTCTCAGACCTGGGCTATAAGCCAATAGGGGTGGATATTAGCCCGGTTGAGAGTCATCATAGGGTACACAAAGTTGATTTAGAAAAGGAGAGCTTACCGTTTAAGGACGACACAATAAATTTTGTTTTTAGCAAATCAGTCATAGAGCATATGAACAACCCATTAAATTTAATGAACGAGGCTCATAGAGTTTTGAAGCCCGGCGGGAAAGCGGTAATAATGACCCCAAGCTGGGAGCACAACTATTGGGGGCCGTTTTATATAGACCATACACACATTACGCCTTTCACTAGGTATTCTTTAGAAGAAGCCCTAAAAATATCCGGGTTCGAAGATATTAGAGTGGAATATTTTTATCAGTTGCCTTTCGTTTGGAGAACCCCACTACTAAAAATCATTCCAAAAATAATATCCATGCTGCCTATACCTTTTAGGCCCTTTAGAAGATCGTGGTTGCCAAATGGAATAAATAAATTTATTAGATTTTCAAATGAAGTTATGTTGGTGGCTTATGTGAGGAAACAAAATGATTAGACACACTGGTATAGTTGTGGGCGATATTGAAAAGTCTATTGATTTTTATAGTGAAAACTTTAATTTAGTTGTAATGAAAGATATGATGGAGCGTGGTTCATATATTGACAATATGCTAGGCATAAAGGATGTAAGCGTCAGAACGGTTAAACTCGCAGACACTGAAGGGGGATTAATAGAGCTTTTAAAGTTCGAAGATCAACCCCAGGCGCCTAATGATTCTCGCTGGGGCCTGATAGACTTTGGGTGCTCACATATGGCCTTCACAGTTCCAGATACAGAGGTTTTGTACACCCGGTTGCAGGAAGATGGCTGTATAAACATAAGTCGCCCACAGGAGCCACCAGGGGGCAAGGTGAAGGTGTTTTTTAGCCAAACACCTAAAGAGTTTGGTGGCATATTTCTAGAAATTGTAGAGGAGCTTTAAATGGAGTTAGGTATTATTCAGGGGAGGCTGTCACCTCCGATCGAGGGTTTCCAAGAAACTCCCTCACAGTGGCGCAGGGAGTTTGCTTTATTGAAGCAACATGGCCTTAACCACATTGAATGGGTTATAACAAAAAAATCTTTTGAGACTAATCCTTTATTTTCTAAAGACTTTGATAAGGGAAATTTACCTATAAGTTCGATTTGCGCAGATAATTTAGTTGACAAGAGGATATTTATGCGGCCTTTTTTGGAAAAAAATCTTACTCCAATTTGTGATGCCGCCATAAAACATGATATAAAATTTGTTACCATACCCCTGCTGGAAAGCAGTTCTCTTGCTGATGGCGAACTAAGAGGATTTTTTAAAAAAGGCATTTTGTCGTATGCCGCGAGATACCCTGGTCTGAATTTTTCTTTCGAGGCGGAAATGCCTGCTTTATCTTTATTGGAAATTCTTGAATTGTCGGATAATTTTTATGCCACATATGATACGGGGAACATGACTAGTATGTTTGTGAACCACGAAAGGTATATTGACCTTATTTTTCATAAAATAAACAATGTCCATTTAAAAGACCGGACTCGACAAGGCGGTAGCAGGTCCCTGCCTCCATCCGAGGGGGATACAAATTTTGAGTTAATATTTGCTAAACTCAAAGAACTTGGTTATAATAAGTTATATACTTTACAGACCGCTAGGGGTCCGTTTGGAGAAGAGGCTTCAACTATCCTTAGGCACAGAGATATACTACAGGAGATATATGATGGGGCGTGATATTTTTAGCTTAGAGGGCAGAACTGCTCTGATAACAGGTGCAGGCGGACTTCTCGGGCCGAAACACGCCGAGGCTATAATTGAGTTTGGGGGCAAGGTTGTTATAACAGACCACCATATTGATAGGGCCGTAGAGAAGGCTAATAATTTAAATTCAAAGTATGGCGCTGGTTCTGCCACATGGCACCACATGGACGTTACTGACCCCGATTCAATTCAACAAGTATTAGATTGTTATGATAAAATTGATATATTGATCAACAACGCCGCGAAAGACCCAAAAGTTAAAAAGGAAGACGGTCTGTCCCCCGCGAGCAGGTTTGAAACTATGACCAAAGAGTACTGGTATCAGGGTATAGACGCAGCTATAAATGGTACATTTTTTTGTTCGCAAGCGGTGGCTAATAAAATGCTAACTACGGGCGGCGGCGTGATATTAAATATTTCTTCGGATCTGGGCGTGATCGCCCCAGACCAGCGGATATACAGAAAAGAGGGAGTCCCAGAGGACGCGCAGAATGTTAAGCCGGTTACATACTCCGCCGCAAAGTGGGCCATTATCGGAATGACTAAATACCTGGCAGTGTATTTTGCCAAGAGAGGCATCAGGGTAAATTGTCTTAGTCCCACAGGGGTGTACAACAATCACCCAGAGGATTTTGTAGAAAAGCTCTCTAGTATCATCCCGATGGGGAGAATGGCGGACATTGATGAATACAAAGGGGCGATCGCCTTTCTTTGTTCAGACGCGAGCAGTTATATGACTGGTACGAATCTCATCATTGATGGCGGTAAAACAATATGGTAAACGAAATTACGTTGCCAATGAATTTTGTCCCAAAGGGCTGGGGCTTCGAAAAATGGATTGTTAATTGTGATGAGTATTGCGGTAAACTTCTTTACTTCGTGAAAGGCAGGAAGTGTTCCTGGCACTATCATAAACTAAAAGATGAAGTGTTCTATGTTCAGTCGGGCAAAATTTTAGTTAGATACTCAACTGGAGATGATTTAAACAGGGCCGCAGAGAGGGTATTAACTAAGGGTGATAACTTTCATGTCTTTAGGGGCCTCCGCCATCAAATGGAGGCCCTAGAAGACACTGAATTATTCGAATTTTCTACCCAACACTTTGATAGCGATAGCTATAGGATCCAAAAGGGGGACTAATGGTATATTATGTCGATATTGACGAAACAATTTGTAGATATGAGGGCGAGAGAAACTACCCCGATGCAGTTCCCATAAAGGACAATATTAAAAAAATAAACAGCTTATATGATGAGGGTCATACGGTTGTGTATTGGACAGCCCGTGGTTCTGTGACGAAGATAAATTGGCGGGATTTAACCAAGCGCCAGTTAGATAATTGGGGTGCTAAGCATACCGAGTTGCGGCTTGGTAAGCCACATTATGATTTATTTATTTGTGATAAAGTAATAAATACCGAGGATTTTTTTAGTGACTAAAACCAAAATATGCTTAATAGACAGTTTAATGGGAAAACACAATTATGAAAGAGGAAGGTGGACTCTGACGGGAACACCAATAAATCCGAATAAAGTTGAGTGGGTTTATTTGGGCGGCTCACAAGAATGTGCAGCCCAGGAACTCTCCCAAGAGAATTTTGATAAAACTGAAGATTTTTTGGTGACTTTGGCGACAGAAAAGGACCTCTTCAATCCGGCGACCCATCAGGCTAAAAGTAAATATAAGGTTGCTCTCTTGAATGAATGTGAAGAAGTACACCCCTGGGCTTATAAAAATATATACCAAGTAGAGAATAATTTTGATTTTATCTTGACACATAATAAAAAAATGCTGGAGAGGGGCGAAAAATACATCAAATTACCGGGCCCCGGAACTACCTGGATACCAGACGACCAGGCTGGGGTCCATAAAAAGTCTAAGATACTTTCTCATATTGCCTCTAAGCATAATTGGGCTCGCGGGCACAAGCTAAGACATATAATAAGTCATATGATTAAAGATAAATATGATGTGGATCTTTGGGGTTCGGCTCATAAAGAATTTGCAAAGGTAGAAAAGTTTTTGCCCCTGAAAGATTATTGTTTTAGTATTACGGTGATGAACGCTGATCATGAAAATTATTTTACTGAGACACTGATAGACACTTTTCGTTGTGGCACTGTTCCTATTTTTTGGGGGTGCAAAAACATTGAAGAATATTTTAACCCCAAGGGGATATTAAGATTCACAAACCCTACGGAACTCAAAGAAATTTTAAATAATTTAAGCTTTGAAAGATATAATGAAATGCTCCCACACGTACAAGAGAACTTTGAAATAGCAAAAAAATACATACATTTTGATGATTTGGTATGTGATACGATATTGGGCGTGCTAGGAGGAGACAAGGGCGATGCTTAGAAAATACTTACCGACATTGTCTGAACTTATTGATAGATTGACAATCGCGCAACTCAAAGAGGTATTTATACCGGACCACAAACAAGAGTACGGACAGGAGATAAAAGATATATGTCATGATATTAATTTATTACTCCCGGATTCTGATGACATCGACGCTGATTTCATAAGGTCAGTCGTAGTTTTATCACAAATGAATTTACATATATGGCACAACGAATCGAACTATAGAAAGGGAATAAAGGGCGGCAACAATCTTGAATTGACACACGGTCTCAACGGAATACGGAATACTGCTAAAAATAAAATACAAGAGGTTGTGGGCGGTCGAAAAGATTATAAGATTGATTGCTTGGCGGCTGAATTTAAAGATTGGGAGATTAGCTGGGATGACGCTTGAAGGATACTATAAATATTATTTATCTTTACATCAGAATAAGTATTGTAGGCGCTTGCATTTCTTAGGACAATGGGTTACAATAATATTTACCATTGCAATATTTTATAGCTGGTATTGGTGGCTTATACCAATTGTGCCATTTGTAATTTACCCGTTTGCGTGGTCTGGCCATTATTTCTTTGAGAAGAATACCCCTGCTGCGTTTTCTTCGCCTATAAAAGCAAAGATATGTGACTGGTTAATGTTTAAAGATATACTGCTTGGGAGAATCTCTATATGAATGTGTTGATAACTGGGGGTGCTGGGTATATCGGAAGTGAATTAGTCCAATATCTTCTCGACGATGGGCATAAAGTTATTGTTTATGATAAGTTGATGTTCGGTCCTGACTCCCTGCTGCGCTATACAATAAATCCTAACTTCTTTTTTGTCAAAGGGGATGTCCGCGATACAAAGCATTTACAAAAGTATGTCGAAGAGGCGGATATCATAATCCCCCTCGCTGCTTTGGTAGGGTTCCCGCTGTGTAGGGACAACCCCCGCGAGGCAACCGAAGTAAACCATGAGGTTAATCGTTGGATTGCACAGACCAAACGCAACGATCAGAGAGTTATATATCCTTGCACTAACTCTGGATACGGAGTGGGCGAGCATGGAAAATTTTGCACTGAAGAATCCCCTCTTAAGCCGATATCACTTTACGGCACGACCAAGGTCGCAGCCGAGGAAGAGTACCGAAGCGTGGAAAACCATGTAACGTTTAGGTTCGCGACAGTATACGGCCCATCCTCTAGGATGCGGACAGATTTATTGGTTAATAATTTTGTTTTAAAGGCGTTACGAGAGAAAATTTTAGTTCTATATGAGCATGAATATATGAGAAATTATGTACATCTACACGATGTTTGTAAGTCCTTCAAATTTGTAATAGATAATTGGGGGCACTGCAAAAACGAAACTTATAATGTCGGCAATGATGCCCTGAATATGAATAAACTCCAATTGTCTGAAAAAATTAAAGAACACATTCCTCTGGAAATAATTTTTGCGGAGTTCACTCAAGACCTGGACAAAAGGGACTACATCGTTAGCAGTCAAAAATTTTACGATAAGGGCTTTGAGTGTCAATCTGATCTTGATGCCGGGATCGAACAACTTATAAAGGCGTATAGTATTATCGAGTCGCCTTGGTATGCGAATTATTAGGGAGTATTATATTGAATAACAAAACTTTAGACGTATTATTTGTTAAACCGAATAATAGCAGCGAAATTTACCAGGGTCTCTCGGATAAATATTCGGCCATAGAAACGCCAACATGGTGTCTTTTATTGGCACAATCCTGTAGATCAGTGGGGTATAACGTTGCTATTCTGGATACGACCGCTGAGAATCTTAGTGATCAAGAGAGTATCGAGAGAATTGATAATCTAAACCCTAGACTTGTGTGTTTTGTTGTCTATGGTCAAAATGTGAACGCGGGTACGGTGAATATGAGCGGCGCAGTTCGCTTATCAAAGGCTATAAAAGCTTATGGAATAAGAAATCCCATATGTTTTGCAGGCTCACACATGTCTGCGCTTCCTTATGAAACTCTAGAAAAAGAAGAAAGTATTGATATAATCCTAACTAATGACGGAGTTTATGCTCTTTGGGGATTACTTTCTTGTGATAATTTTACTGACGAAAATTTAGAAAAAATTAAAGGCATAGGCTTTAGGCAAAACGGGGAGCCCTTTTTAACGCCACCCGCCCGTCCTGTCCCGCAGGATAGGATGGATGTGGATCTACCTGGGTACGCTTGGGACCTTTTACCGTATAAAGAAAAACCACTTGATCTTTATAGGTCTCCAATGTGGCATGCAAACTATATCGAAGAAGATAGGACTCCTTACGCGGCGATATACACTTCTCTTGGGTGTATGTTTAAGTGTTCGTTTTGTATGATTAATGTGGTAAACAGAAACGACAATCAGCGAATCGGAGTCGCATCAAATTATTCTGGGATGAGATTTTGGTCCCCCGAATTAATCATTAAAGAGATAGATAAATTGGTGGCTATGGGGGTAAAAACATTAAAAATTAGTGATGAAATGTTCTTATTAAATAGAAAGTATTACGTCCCACTTTGTAATATGATAAAAGAAAGGGGCTACGGAGAACACCTAAATATGTGGGCCTACTCCAGAGTAGATACAGTAAAAAAGCCGGAAAATCTTAAGCTAATAAGAGAGGCGGGTATTAGATGGTTATGTCTTGGTATAGAGAGCGGTGATATTAAGGTTCGCCTAGAGGCCTCTAAGGGTAAGTTTAAGGACGTAGACATAAATTATATTATTGACATGATCCACGACGCAGACATAGATGTAATGGCCAACTATCTGGCGGGCCTTCCGGGCGACACCCATGAAACTATGCAAAAAACGCTAGATTTGGGTCTAGAGTTATGTACCAGGGGCTGGAATATGTATGCGGCTATGGCACTTCCTGGTAGCAGGTTGTACCGAGATGCCCTAGAGGATGGGTTAGAATTGCCCGATAGCTATGTAGGATATTCTTTTCATTCATATGAAACTCTCCCTCTGCCAACAGAGGAACTAACCCCGGCAGAAATAATAAAATTTAGAGATGACGCCTGGATAAAATACCATACTTATGAACCTTTTCTAAAACTTGTTGAGGAAAAGAGTGGCAAGAAGGCGAGGCAAGATATTTTGGCTATGACAAAAGTAAAATTAAAAAGAAAAATTTTAGGAGATTAAAGTGATAACGGAGTTAGTAAAAGAAGATTTGATAGAATTTGAAAATGAAATAGCAGAATGCTTTAACACTGCCAAAATAAAGGCCCCGGTACATCTCTATAATGGAAACGAAGAACAAATGATCTCTGTGTTTAGAGAACAAAAAATAAACAAGGACGATTGGGTGCTGTGTTCTTGGAGGAGCCACTATCAGTGTCTATTAAAAGGGGTCCCGAGGGATGTTTTAAAAAGTGCTATTTTAGAGGGGCGCTCAATCTCTCTAAGTTTTAACGATTACAGGGTGCTATGCTCGGGCATTGTCACCGGCCAACTTTCAGTGGCAGTTGGTATCGCTTTAGATATTAAAAGAAGACGGGGTAAAAATAAAGTTTACTGCTTCATGGGCGATATGACATCAGAGACGGGGGCTGCTCATGAGTGTATTAAATATGCAAGAAATCATGAATTGCCTATACATTTTATTATAGAAGATAACGGTAAGTCTGTGTGTACTAATACTAGGAAAACCTGGGGAACAAAAAAGTTGACGTATGAGGATGTAAATGATGAATATATAACATACTATAAATATTCCTTAGATAAATATCCTCACGCGGGCGCAGGCACAAGAGTCCAATTTTAAGAGGTTATTATGGGAAAATATTTTGATGAATTAACGAGAGCAATGAATTATTTAGCAGAGCAGGGAGATACCATTTTTCTAGGCCAGGCTGTTGAGTATAAGGGCACTGCTATGACAAATACACTAAAGCAGGTTCCAAGAACCAAATTGTTAGAGATGCCGGTAAATGAGGAAATGCAAATGGGGATAACAAATGGTCTTGCAATCGCTGGTTCTGTACCGGTGAGTATCTATCCCAGGTGGAACTTTCTTTTTTTGGCCATGAATCAATTGGTTAACCATTTGGATAAATATTCCATTTATACACATGGCGATTATGCTCCAAAAGCAATAATTAGAACGGGCATTGGTTCAATACGCCCATTGGACCCACAAATACAACACACTGGTGATTTTACGGAAGCATTTCGCAAAATGCTTTCAACGATAGAAGTTATCCGGCTCGATGAACCAGAAGACATTTTCCCCGCTTATCAAAAGGCCTATACTAGAACTGATGGAAAAAGCACGATATTGGTGGAGTGGGGGGATTTTTACAGTGAAAAGTAAAGAGGCATATTCGGTGAACCTAATAAAAGAGACACGAATGTCTAAACACATTGATGGCTTGGTGTGCCTCCATCTGGATACATTTAACGATAAAAGGGGTGAAATTTGGACAGTTTACTCCGATGAATTTTGCGATAACCAATTTGTACAGGACAAATTAACCATATCTAAGTTTTCTGTTTTACGGGGATTTCACGGTGATCCATATACGACTAAACTTATTTGTTGTTTAGAGGGCGAATTTCAATTATCTGTGGTCGACCTTAGGGGGAATTCTAAAACTTATGGCAATTCAGAAATTTATAATATGTCAAGCGACCGCCCGAGTATTGTAATAGTTCCAGCAGGTTGTGCGAACGCGCATTTATGCCTTAGCAAGAAGTGTATTTTTTATTACAAGTGGTCAAAAAAATATGATGGCCCGGACAAACAGATAACGGTTGCGTGGGATGACCCTGATATCGGTGTTGACTGGGCCATAAAATCACCAATACTATCGGAGAGGGATAAACACGGAGTTAGCTTAAAGGAGGCCAGACTATGAATATCAAATATCCGCTAGCCAAAGAGACAATTAACGATGAAGACATTGATGCGCTTTGCGGCTGGCTAAAAACCTACCCCAGGTTGACCAAGGGGAATCTTACGTGGGAGGTAGAAGATAAGTGGGCTAATTTTATTGGCACCAAGCATGCTGTTTTTAATAATTCTGGCTCTTCTGCCAACTTACTCATGGTGGCTGCCGCGACAATGTCTGGCAGAATAAAAAATAAAAAGATTGTTGTGCCGTCTGTCGGCTGGGTAACCACGATATCTCCGGCAATCCAACTAGGCCTGACGCCAATTATGGTTGGGGCGGATTCTAAAACATACGGTATTGACTTGGATCAACTGGAAGAAATTTGCAAAAAAGAAAACCCTGACGCTGTTATTTTTGTTCAAGTCCTTGGAGTCCCTCATTACAAAAAAAGAATGCTTGAGCTAAAGAAAAAATATGGTTTTTGCTTACTGGAGGATGCGTGTGCAGCCCTGGGAGCTTCTTATTCTGATGGCTCAATGGTGGGAACTATTGGCGATATGTCGTCGTTCTCATTTTATTTTGGACACCAACTGTCAACAATTGAAGGGGGCATGGTTAATACGGACGATAAAGAATTATATGATAT
>TARA_R110002110_G_scaffold376791_2_pt1 | contig 12540 bp, 23 predicted proteins | sample TARA_R110002110 | Tara Oceans TARA_R110002110 (sample SAMEA4397330) | marine metagenome | biome: Polar Biome; feature: [SRF] surface water layer (ENVO:00010504); material: water (ENVO:00002006), including particulate matter (ENVO:01000060) such as... | depth 5 m
TGCAGTTAAGTCAACACTGGGGCCACAAGGCCAGACTGTGTTAATAGAATCTGCAGAACATACACAAGGACTAACAGTAACTAAAGATGGTGTTACTGTAGCTAAGAGTATATTCCTTATTGATCCTGTGGAGAACTTAGCGGTTAGGATGATGAAGCAAGCTTCGGAGAAGACGGCTAACACCGCAGGTGATGGTACAACTACAGCAATTGTGCTGACTGAAGCATTGGTAAAGGCAGGACAGAGTTTTATAACTAAGGAGGATAACCTTATACAGGTCGTTAGAGAGATTAGAGCTGCTGGTGAGGATCTACTAAAGAAAATAAAAGATAAGGCTGTAGAGGTTACTGATGAGATGCTGATTGACATTGCAACTATATCTGCTAACAACGACAAGGAGATTGGCGAAATCATTGCCAAGGCATACAAAGAGGTTGGTAAGGATGGTATAGTAACGGTTGAGAGGTCTCAAACTGATAAAACATATGCTGAGGTTACTAATGGTATAAAAGTAGATAGAGGGTATACTTCTACAATGTTTATTAATGATCAAAGAAAAGATGAGTGTGTGATGGATGGTGTTAAGGTGTTGCTATGCGATACTGAGATAACAAACATACTTCAAATTGAGAATATACTTAAACCAATTATTAATGCTGGAGAGAAATTACTTATCATAGGTAATTGCTCAACTAATGTTATTAATACTCTTGCTGCAAACGTGCAGCGTAATGGGTTACAGTTTTGTAATATTATGGTCCCTTCCTTTGGATACAAGTCTCACGAACTTATGCAAGATATTGCATTCTCAGTTGGTGCTAAATACTTTTCAGAAAAGACAGGAGATGATTTATCTTTAATTAGAACAGAGGACTTAGGTGTTGCTGATAAGATTATAGTAGGTAAAGACTCTACTATCATTATAAAGAACTCAGAAATAACAAAAGAGATAGAAGATCGTGTGTCAGAGCTTAAAGAACAACAAAAACTTCTAACTGCTAAACATGAGCGTGACTTTGTGAATGAGCGTATAGCATCTTTAATTGGAGGAATAGGATGTATACAAGTAGGTGCTACGTCTGATATTGAGCAAAAAGAAAAATTCGACAGAGTCGATGACTCTGTCTGCGCAGTACGTTCAGCATTACAAGAGGGGATTGTGCCAGGTGGAGGACTATTATTAGCTACATTAGCTAAGGATTATAATTCAGATAGTACTACTGATAAGATTATTAGATACGCACTTGTAGCTCCATTAACTCAAATACTTGTGAATGCAGGGTTAGATGTAGATAAAATATATGATAATGACCTTAAAGTTCTCCGTAGTGATAACTCTGGATACAATGTTGTGACTGGAGAGTATGGAGATATGTTTGAGATGGGTGTAGTTGATCCAGCTAAGGTTACCTCTGAGGCTTTGTCTAATGCAATAAGTGTTGCTACCACTATACTTACTACTAATGCTATAATAACTCACTCAAGAATGCATACTGATGATTAGGTTTATAGTATGGTTATTAGGTAAGGAGTATAAAAATAAATTAGAATCAAATTTAAAAGAATATGAAACCAATAGGTAAGTACATTGTAATTAAAATGATAAAGGAAGAACTTAAGACTGAGTCTGGTCTTCTATTATCCGCACAAGATGCATCAGAGTTTAGATATAAGAAAGGAGAAGTAATAAAAGAAGGTACTGATGTATCTGTTATTAGTTCTGGAAATATAATCTATTATGATGCAGGTGCAGGTCATAACATGTTAATTGAAGACAATCCTTATACTATTATTCAGGAGAGAGATGTCGTTGTTGTTTTGTAAACTCATTCATTTCTATAATCATATTACGATAAACCTTATCCATATAAGAGGCATCATGTCTAAATAAAGGGTTAGCCCTTGGGCTTTCCCCAATCTCTTCACCATTAAGTTTCTTATATATAGTATTTACAAGTCGTTTACCCTTATAAGATAGCTCATATAGGGTAGTTTCATTACCCTGCTTCTTTCTCCAGACATGGATCCATCCTTCTTTAAGTAATTCATGGAACCTTGACTCGTCCCAAGACATGCATTCTTCAAACTCTTTAAACTTTGTTTTATTGAATATATGCTCGCTATATAGAAAAAACAACATATCTATAGCGGGAGTTCCGACCTTGTATTTGGCTTTAGCCCAATACCTTATCACCCTCCAATACTTCATATAGTCGTGTGAGGGTTGAACTCTATCGTAGTTCTTTCTTATTATATTTGTCATTAAATTTAATTTGTATCTTTGTGGGTACAAAAATACTAAAATTATGCCAGATCCAAATAAAAAGATAGTAAGACTTACAAAGAAGATAAATAAAGTTAGAGCAAAGACAGAAGCTAAGACTCAAAGACAGATAGGTAGGACTGAAAGAAAGCTAAAGAGAACTGCAAATAGAACTACTGGTACTTTTGTAAACTTATCTGAGCAAAAGAAAGATAAGACTATAGCTCAAGGAAATAAGAGAATAGCAAAAATTAGTAAACGAGGAAATAGAAGAGAAGCAAAGTTAGCGGATAGATTAGCTAAATTAAAAGAAAAATATTAATTATGCCTAAAAAGAAGAATACCAGAAAGATCCTTACTAAAAGAGTTAAGATTGGTGGAAGTGTTAAAACTAAAGCTCAAGTAAAAAAAGAGTATAAGGAACATAAGGAGAAAATTATTGATAATAAGAGGCATGCTAAAATAGTTAAGGCAAAGGCAGAGCAAAAGAAAAAAGCTAATACTGATGAGTCTAAAGATAAGGTTAAAAAAATAGCAGAGACTTCAAAGGCAAAACTTCTTCAAAAGAAAAAGTCAATAGAAGATAAAATGGCTAAGACTACTAATAAGACAACTAAAAAAATGTCTAAGTCTGCTGATAAGAATAAATCTAAAAATACTAAGCTTGATGATAAGATAAGAGTAGCTTCCAGAGACCGTAAGAATGAAGTAGACGTAAAGAAAAAGGCTAAACTTAAGGATAGAATAGAAAAACTTAGAGATAGAAAAGAAAAATTAAGTGATAAGAGAAGAAAACAACTTGATAAAAGGGAGTTAAAATACAATAAAAAAATAGATAACTCTGAGAAAAAAACAAAAAAAGCTATATCAACAAGTAAAAAGAGAGCAGAAAGAAAGACAAAAAGAGCAACGGGAGAGACAAAACTTAATAGACAAACAAAAAGAGCAACAAGGATAGCTAACAGAAAGAAAAGAAGAATGAACATGTCAACACGTTGGGATACAACTTGGAAATAAAAAGAAATTATGTCAGATAAAAAAAAGAAAAAGAAAAAGAAAAAGAAAAATATAATTGATTCAACTGTAAAGTTAGTTAATAAAGTTAAAAACTCCTCAACAGTAAAATCAATTCAAGGTTTTGAAAAGAATATAACAAAGAAGCATAAAATAATTAATAGAAAAAAGCTTTCTATAAGTGGTCAAGTAAAGCTACCTTCTGTAAATGCTAAATGGAATAGTGGAAAGCCTACGGTAAAAATTAAAAATGCAGCAAATTTTTCAGCTAAATATAAGGTTAATAAAAATATAGCTTTAAATGCATCGGTAAATTATGCAACAAAATCAAAACCTCAATATAAAGTTGGGATTAATATAAAGTTGGGAAATAGAAAAAAAGGATAAAAAAAAATAACTATCTTTGTAAAATATTAAACTAAAAAAAGAAATCATGCCAGATCCAAAAAAGAAAGTAGTAGTTAAAAGAAAGAATAGAGTTACTGCTGTAAAAAATGCAGATGGAACTACTACTAAAACAAGAGTTCGTAGAGATGGAAGTACGAAGAAAGTAAAAACTTATAAAGGTAATAAAAAGATTGCTTCTAAAGTTGTTAAATATAGAAAGGATGGTAGTAAGAAAAAAGTAGTAACAAGACCTGGAGATAAATCTGGTACTCGTGTAGTTAAAAGAAATAAGGCAGGGAAAGTAACTGCCTCTTACAATAAAAAGAAAGAATTAAAATCAGCAGTTGTAGGAGCGGCTAAATTGGGACTTACAGGTGCAGCGTTAGCATCTTCGGGATTAGCTATTCCACTTGCAAAAGGTATAGTGTATGGAGGTGGAGCTATGTTAGCAGGTGGAGCAGCTTCATCAGTAAATAAAGGGTTACAAAAATTAAGAAAATCAAAACCACTTAAAGCAATGCAAAATGCTGGTAACTGGCTTAAGAAAGGGGTTAAAAATAAAATACAAACTGGAAACAGAAAGGGTATAACTAAAAAGAAAAAATAAGTATGAAAAAACAAGGTTATAATTCAAGGCTTGATGATTCTTTAGGATCAAAGCATAAAGGATCACATTCTCAATCTATGAAGTCAAGAAGAAATGAGTCTAAAGCTATGTCTAAAAAAGATTACGGTCATGAATATGGTGGAGACTACAGTATGAAGTATGAAGGAGGTAAGAAGTCAAATACTAAAAATATTAGAAAATAATGGCTGGTAGAACTAAAAAAAAGTTTCCTCAAATTAAGAAGTCTAACGAGGGTAAGTTTACTAAGTGGGCGGATAAAAATGGATTCAAAGATGCGTGCAGTGCAGCTTCTCATGTAATGAAAAAGACTGGAGAGTATTCTAAGTCTGTTGTTGAGATGGCAAACTACGCTAATAACTTTGGGTGTAAAAAAAAATAAGATGATTAAATTAATAAAATGTAAGTGGAATTGGTTGTTAAGTATGTTATTATTTAGTGCAGAGGAATGCCCTTATAAAACATGTACTTGTAAAAAGTAATTATGAAAAGAACTCCAGTAAGTCAAATTAAATCAAGAGGACTTGGTGATAGTATAGAAAAATTTACTAAGGCAACAGGAATAAAAAAAGTAGTTGACACTGTAGCAAAAGCTGCTGGTAAAGACTGTGGATGTAATAAAAGACAGGACGCTTTAAATAGAGCGTTTCCTTATAATAAATAAAAAAAAATGGCATATCAAAAACTCCAAGTAAGTGAAGCATTAAGCGTAATTACATCAGACGATGTTCGTATACCCGATCCATCAACAGTTGTTGTATTGGATACAGCTACAGGACAAACTGTAGGGACGGCTGCCTTTACGGCAAATACATTAACTACCGCTACACCAGTAGCTCCTGGATTTACTACAGCAGGAATACAGGTGGGAGCTATTATATATAATACTACGGCAGGGATTGCTTATACCGTTACAGGCATAACAAGTGATACTGTGTTAGCTATTACTCCAGCTACTGCGGGAGGAGCTACTGATTCGTATAGCATTTATACTAAAGCTACAATTGGATGTGCTCTATTTGTTGGTGGAACAGGGAATGTTAAAGTTCAGATGGCACAACAAAACGGAAACACTTCATCAGCAGCAGCACCAGCTAATGAGACGGTATTATATAAGAATATTGCAAATGCTTCTTTCTTACCAATACAGGTGGTTAGAGTAGATGATGATACTACAGCTACGGACATTATAGCAATGTGGTAATATGGGACTTGGAATGGGTAACGGTAACGCAAATCTTTTTTCAGCTGTAGTTGGTACTCCATCTCCAGCGCCTTCATGTACAACTGGATATTCCTTAGAGCTTGATGGACTAACAGAATATGGTCAAGCGGCTTCTGCTCCAGATTTAGGAACAGGGGGAACTGGTAATTTTACTGTTTCATTTTGGGTAAAAACTCCAACCCCTACCACTTCTGGAAATCAAAGAATATTCACTAAAGTATTGGGATCAAGTGCATCATCCTGGACAATATATATAAATGGAAGTGGCGGTTACATGCAGTTCAATGCTGGCGGAACATCGGGCTGGGGAGATGGGTTTAACACTTATACTATACCTGACGACACATGGACTCTTATAGCTTACTCTGTAGATAGATCTGGATTAGCTTCATGGAGTGCTAATGGAGGTAATGTTAACACTAAAAACGTATCTACTTTTAATATAAACTTATTAGGGGGAGATACTCTGTATTTAGGTAGAAATTCTGGTGGGCAATATTTAGAGGGGAACCTTTGTCATTTAGCTATCTGGGATACAAATTTAAGCCTTGCTGAGTTAAGTGAACTTTATAATAACACTACTGGACTGTGTTATGATTCTGACTTTTCATTTTCTTCTAATTTAACAAACTACTGGCCATGTTTTAATCCTTCTGGAACATTTACAGATCCCTTAACAGATACAGTCGGGACAGCTGATATTCCATTATTTAATATGGATGCTACTAATGTTTCAACTGATCATCCTTTATAATTACATATATGTCCAGAAATTTATACTACGCAACAATTCCTATAGCAAATGCTAAGTTAATTAACTTTTCTGAAGTAATGGAGGATAGCTGGGATACAGCAAGATGGAATGATGCTGCTACTGAAGTTATGGTTCATTGGAATGGCTCAACAGTCCCTGAATCAATAGCGTCTATACTTAAAACAACGAGAGGGAAAGAAAGAAGCCACGTTGTAGAAAATACTACAGTAAGAAGTTCAAGAGGACAAGCTAAGTGGGGTGCACAGCCTTTACCCCCTACACCACCAAGAAGATAATAATATGTCTAATAAAAAAACAAAAGTAACAAAAGCTAAGCGTACTATTCTAAAAAATAATAAGAGAAATACTACTACAAGTATATGGGGTAATAAAAACAGTAATACCACAAAGAAAAAAAATACTACTACAAGTATAGCTCCTAAAAAACGGACAGATGCGGTAAAGAAAAAATACGCTCCTAAGAAAGGAAGTATAGCTGAAAAAATTGTTAATACTCTTGTTCCAAAAACAGCTGTAGAAGCAGTATCAATGATAGCTGGAGGAGGAATTGTTAAGCAGCTTGGTAAGGTAGGTAATAAGTTATATCAAGGTGCTAAGGCAGTAAAGAAAGTAAAAACAACTACAGGATAATTTTTATATATTTGCAATCATGAATTGGATACAAACATCAACAGCAACAGAGACAGTAGTATACATAAGAACTTGTACTTATAATTTTAAAAATGACTAAAGAGTTGAAAGATACAGCAGAAGTAATAGCGGCTAATGCAGGAGCGTTAGGATTAACATTATCACAGTGCAATGAAATACTACAGTTCGTTTCTCTTGTACTTGCAATAGGATTCACAATTTATAAGTTCACTGTTAAAAGAAAATAATTATGAAATATTTTACCTTACAGGAATTTGATTCACCTGACAAGCCAGGATCGGGTAAAAATATGGATAAAGATTTCTTAGAGATGTTAGACTGTGCTCGTGAAGAGGCACAGATTCCTTTTAAAATTAACAGTGGGTTTCGTACTGAGGCTAAAAATAAAGAGATCTATAGGTTATTAAGAAAGACTCCAATTAAATCCTCACACCTTAAAGGATACGCAGCAGATATACACTGTAATAACTCACAACACCGATCAATAATAGTTAGGGCATTAATTAATGTCGGCTTTACACGTTTAGGTATTGCAGCAACATTTATACATGTAGACAACGATCAGGATAAGTTGGATGCAATTTGGTTATACTCATAAATAAATAATATGTCTAATAAAAAAACAAACGCTGTTAAGCTTACTACGGTAGAGAAAAACAAAGCTTTGATGGCAAAGTATAAGCGTGAAAAAAATAATAAAACTAACACTAAGAGCTCTAAAAGTAATCGTAATGAAACAAAAAAAAATAACAGAACTAAAAGTAAAAAATATACACCTGGTGTAGATGGGCCAAAGTATACTGGTGGATCAGTTCCTTTTGTCCCTGGATTCCTTGGTAAGGCTCTTAAGACTAAAAAAATAATAGATTATGTTAAGAAAAAACTAAGTTAATTATTGAATAATGCCAACACCAAGAAAAGGAAAAGCAAGAGTAAAAATTACTTCAAGCGGTAAGAAGGTTAGTTATGGTCAAGCAGGAAAAGCTAAAGGAGGTGGTCCGAGAGTTAAACCGGGAACGTCAAAAGGAGATGCTTATTGTGCAAGAAGCTATGGAATAAAAATGGGATTACCTATAGGGAAGCAAAATGATCCTAACACACCTAACAACTTATCTCGTAAGAGATGGAAATGTGTAGGTAAAAAATCAAGAAGATAATGAGTATATTAACAAAAATATTTTCAGCAGGGGCTACTGAACTGGTAAAAGGGGTTGGTGGCGTTATAGATAATTTACATACATCTAAGGATGAGAAGCTCGCAGCAGAACTTAAGATTAAAGAACTTATAAGTTCTTATGAAAAAGATATGGAGCGTAATGTAACTGATCGTTGGGTTTCTGATAATCAGTCTGACAATTGGATGTCTAAAAATATACGACCTTATTCTTTAGCCTTTATTTTCATATGCACGATAATAATGGTATTTATAGATTCTGGTAATATTAATTTTAATGTAGATGACGAGTGGAAAGGCTTATTACAAGTAGTTCTTATAACTATGGTAGGTGCTTTTTTTGGAGGAAGAACTTTCGAAAAAGTAACTAAGGTTAAGAAGGGTAGTAAATAAACTTCATTCCAATCTTTTTATTATCTTTGTAGAAATTAATTAATATTAAAATTTAATAAGATGAATAAGATTGAAGAACAAGAATTAAAAAATTTACAAGAGTTAAATGCTGAGTTTACTAAGTTAAAATCTCAATTAGGAGATTTATCATTACAGAAACATGGTGCTTGCTTAAGGGTAGAAGAATTGAAAACTGAGTTCCAACACGCAGAAAGATCTCTAATGGAAAAGTATGGTGTAGACTCTGTAATTAACCTGGAGACAGGAGAAATAAAAGAAAAAGAAAAAGATGGCGAAGATAAGTAATACTACAGTTTATCCAAATATAGTTCCTACAGCAGAAGATTTTGTTGTACTAACGGATGTTAGTGATAGCGATGCAACTAAGACTTGTACTATAGATTCTCTACAGGGATATTTTGGAACAAAAACTTTAGTTAGAACTTTAACGGACAAAGAGATTGTTTTATTATTTAGTCAGCCCACTGTTTTATTAACTTGTGCACTTGGCGAGTTTATATCTGTTATAAGTTCTCAAATGAAATATAATTATAATGGAATTTCATATACTTTTAATGATCCCTTAGAATTAAAAATGGGTGATGTAACATCTACAAATAATCAGGCTGCAGTAATTACTTCTTTTATTTTCAACCAACCAACCACTGGAGTTGCTGAATTTAGAGGTTACGCAGTTACTTATCCAGATTATAATGGAGCTAATAGTTTAATAGCTTATTCAGCTTCAACCCCAACCACCCCCACTCCAGGAGTTTTAGGAGGGAGTATCACTCTAAGTATTCAATATAGAATTGTAAAATATTAAGAAATGGCAAAAATTGAAAATACCACCGTATATCCTACGGTACTCCCAGCAGCAAGTGATCTACTTATAGCTACAGATGTTAGTAATGACAATAAAACGGTTACGTTTTTAGTTAGTGATATTGTAGGAGGAGGAGGTGTTGCTCAAGATTTACAAAGTGTATTAGATACAGGTAATACGGCTATTGAAAGTATAAACCTTACTGGTAATATTTTAGTTACTGGAACAGTTTATCCTACTACTATTACAGCAATAGGTTCAACAGGCGGTGCTGGACAAATACTAAGCTCTACGGGCTCAGGAATACAATGGATTAATAGTCCAGCTATATCATGTTGTAGTTGGGATTCTTCTTTAAGTGTAGGAAACACTGCAACTCAAGATGCTTTTGTACAGTCAGCTAAATTAGAAATAAATAGTGCAGGTGGAGAATTTAAGGTGGTATCTCCAGCTACCATGTCTGTTTCGGGACTAAGTTCATTTACTGGCCTAACAATAATAGCTGGGAATCAATTACTTTTTGACTCTACAGGACAAATAAATGCTGGAGGATTAACAGGTACGGCAGGACAATTTTTAACATCAACAGGAACATCAGTAGCATGGTCAAGCACACTACCGCCAGGAGCTAATCAAACTCTACAACAAACAATAGCTGCAGGGGATACTTCGGTTAGTCAAAGCGTTACTCTAAGTGGTACTGGGATATGGACTTTTGGATCAAATAATGATATAAATTCTGCAGGAACAAACATATGGAGTGGTAATAATGTATTCTCTGCTACAGGAGTCACAGCTACCACAGCTGGTATTTCTTTAACTGGATCTTTATGGGATGGCACAACTGCAGGATCAGTAGGTCAAGTTTTAACATCAACAGGAACGGGAGGGGTTTCTTGGGCTACAGCTTCAGGAGGATCTCAAACTTTACAAGAGGTATTAGATCTTGGAAATTCAGCTACAGGAGCAAATGCTAATATAACTATAAGTGGGTTTATTAAACCAGGGCTTATAACAGATACAAGTGGATCAAATGGCTCTGCTGGACAATTCTTATCCTCTACTGGATCTGGATTAGCATGGGTAAATACTACTTGTTGTAGTTTAGATGATACATTAACGGTAGGGGCTACTTCAGCACAAACTATCACATTAACAGGTTCTGCTAATATAATAACTCCTTTTGTACAACCTGCACAAATATTAGATTCTACAGGAATACCAGGGGCTATAGGGCAGGTATTAACGGTTAATGGAGCAGGAACAGGAATACAATGGGTAAGTCCTTCGGGATCAGCTGTAACTTCAGTAGCTGCAGCAGCACCAGGAGTATCGGCGGGATCTCCTATGACTATTACTCCGAATACAGGAGCCGTAGGGGTAAGGCTTTACCAATATAATGGAGGTTCGAATACAGGTTATGTACCAGCAGGAGGTATCTCAACTACTTATCTTGACGGATCAGGAAATTGGTCAACACCTGTAAATTCAGGAATAGTAACATCTATAGGGGGATCAGTAGGGGCTAACATAACAAATACTATAACAGGTACTGCGGCAGTACCAATTGTAAATGGTGCATTAAATGCTACAGGTACTCCAAATGGAACAACATTCCTAAGGGGAGATAATACATGGGCTGTGCCATTAGGAGGAAGTGGTAATAGTTTTACTGAAGATCGTACACTATATGCTACAAAATTGGAGACCAACCCAACCTCATTAAATACTTATTGTAAATTTTCAGGTATTAGTACTATGACTCCTCAAGGATATATTACTACAGCTGTAGGGACTGCATCACCAACTACTTGGACTGATGTACAGCAATCTGATGCATATTGGTTTGGAAATGGAACTACAGGTGGGTGTAGTACATCAAATGATTTATCTACTCTTTGCGGTATTGGTTCAATTTTTATATCGGAGGTAGCTGCAATCTATACGTTTGAGTTATGGAAGGCAAATGTCTGTATTGGATCAACAGTAGTGAAAGCAGGAGAACTAATTATTGATTATACGGTAATAAATACAATTGAATGTAGAGAGTGGACTATCGGAGCCTCCCCATTAAATGAGCTTACAACAAATGACTTCTACTTTGTTACTCTTAAAACTAACATACCATCTGTCACAACTGTTGAAATGCGTATGACAAATTCTATACAAAGAATATTAAGTTAAAATTAAATTAAATAAAATGAAATGGACATTAGAAAAATATCAATTGGCGCAGACTACAAGTCTGGAGCTATGCATTACATCGTAGGACAAGACGTTTTAGGCGGATCACATAAAATACATCTTATTCAAGCCACAGAGGTTTCATATAAAATATGGATCCAAAAAAAGGATGAGGTATATATGTGGAAAGAATTTCTTACTACATTACCAATATCGTTAGAGTTTAATATAAACTTTTAATGAGGTCTCCATATAACTTTATTGTCAAACCTTTTAACGGAAGAAGGTATGATAATATTAAAGAAATAGAGGATACTGAATTTATAACCAGTGTATCTCAGGAAGATCATGAGGCATCTAATCGATTTGCAGAAGTCATTGCATTACCTATAAATTATAAAGGTCCCGTTAAAGAGGGTGACACTTTATTGGTGCATCATAATGTATTTAAGTTTTATTATGATATGCAGGGAAGACAAAAGAGCGGAAGAAGTCATTTAAAAGATGATTTGTTTTTAGTAGACTATGAGCAATTCTTTTTATACAAGAATAATAATACTTGGGTAGCTCATAGCAAATATTGCTTTATAAAACCAGCTCCCCTTGAAGACTCTTATATTCTAAAGGGCGGCAATGAAGAGCCTCTTTTTGGAACTATTAAATATATAAATCAAGAGCTTTTAGATTTAGGAGTTAATGTGGGGGATAAAATTTCTTTTACTCCAGATAGTGAATATCCTTTTACTGTAGATGACGAAAAATTATACAGGATGTTTACTAATAATATAACCATGATATTATGATATATACTATAGATAATTTTATAGATAAAGATTTATTTAAAATTGCTACTGATTATTTAAATAAAGGAGAATTTTTAAAACATACAGTAGGAGAGAAAGACTTCTACGTACAGGAGTCTCCAGAATCATTCGATCAATACGTTTTAAGCAAGTTAGGTATAATAGAGGGTAAGCCATTAGAAAAGATATTAAGCTTCTTTAGAGTGTCTACAGATGAGTT
>TARA_R110002110_G_scaffold414681_2_pt1 | contig 12523 bp, 6 predicted proteins | sample TARA_R110002110 | Tara Oceans TARA_R110002110 (sample SAMEA4397330) | marine metagenome | biome: Polar Biome; feature: [SRF] surface water layer (ENVO:00010504); material: water (ENVO:00002006), including particulate matter (ENVO:01000060) such as... | depth 5 m
CGCGTTACGGCTCCGGAAACAGTGATAACCCGATTTCATTCCGAGGGGAATAGCCGGATAGACGTGTCCGCGTCGGCTAAGCTTGAGAAAAAGAGGCTCCGGTGACATGGTGTCTTCACCATTCGGAGTGGTGCGTCTACGCGGAGGGGCGGAAAAATGAGTGACTGTAACCGCTAATGTTTCCGGCAATGGCGTTGTGCATCGATATGCGAAAATCGGTGAAACATTTGAGAGGGATAACACGGAAAAGACGATAGTTGCTCGTAAACAGCTGAGTGCCAATGCTTCGGACAGCAATGGGTTAGTTGGACTATCACTTGCCGCGTATGCGGTGTGTGTCCGTTGACCAAACGAATGTCTTCGGCAGGCTAGTACCGATAGGATGCTGAGGAAATCGGAATGATTCTAGACAATAAGAAGAATGGAAAAGTTGGAGACGCACTTCTCACGCATCTAGTTCGCGGTGTGACGCTATCGGTAATGACAAGGGGATTCTCAATCTACGGCTTTGATGCGCTCAAAAGTGAGCTGAAAGTGCTTGATAAGGTCAGGCTCCTTCTCTGTTCTCAGCCTGGCTCCAATGGAAAACGACTCGCCAAGGGCCTGATAGGCGATGGCGCTGAGGGTCGGCTGCAGAATCAGCTTCGCCAGCGACAGGTTGCCAAAGATTGCTATCAGTGGATCAAGGACAAGGTGGAAGTCAGGTGGGCACAGGACCCTCAAACCTTTGGGCAGAACCTTTTTCTTGCAAGTGGAACTGATGGCCATAAGGTCGGCATACAGGGTAGCTCTCCCTTCACAAGCGCTGGTTTAGGATACTCAGAAACATCCCGCCTACATATGAATATGGGCGCGTATGATGCAGAAAGCATCTCCGCCATGTCACAGTGGTATGAAGCGATCTGGGGCGATGAGAATGCTACTGTGGAGGCAAAAACGCCGCTTCTGAGAGAACTCGATACCCTCGTTGCCGATCAGACGCCCGAGTTCATCTACTTCCTCACCATCTACAACCTCTTCAAAGATGTGTTGGATGAGATCGATGAGGAGAGCATTATTCGATCAAAGACAGGCTTCAAAGACACCATTGTCTGGCAAAAGCTATACAAGTTTCAGCGTGACGGCGCACTAGGGGCCATCGATAAGCTGGAAAAATACAATGGCTGTATCATTGCCGATAGTGTTGGCCTCGGGAAAACATTCGAGGCGTTGGCTGTCATCAAATACTACGAGCTGCGCAATGACCGCGTGCTTGTACTCTGCCCAAAAAAGCTGCGCGACAATTGGACGGTTTACACGATCAACGACAAGAGAAACCCGCTCGCAACTGACCGTTTTAACTACGATGTCTTGAACCATACAGATTTGACGCGGACGTTTGGCCGCTCGGGCGAGATCAACCTCGAATCGCTCAACTGGGGCAACTACGATCTCGTGGTCATTGATGAATCCCATAACTTCAGGAATGCGAGCTCTGCTAAGGAAGGGCTCACGCGGTATTCACGGATGATGGACCAGATTATTCGAGCAGGCGTAAAGACCAAGGTGCTGATGCTCTCAGCAACGCCTGTGAACAACCGGATGAACGATCTGAAGAACCAAGTGGCGTTCATTACTGAGGGCTTGGATAATGCTTTTGCGGATCAAGGCATCGCCAGCATTGAGGAGACACTACGCAAATCTCAGACTCGCTTCAATCAGTGGCTTAAGCTGGGTGACAGCGAACGCAACGTTGAAGCTCTCCTCGACAGCATGAACTTCGACTATTTCAAATTGCTTGACCTTCTGACCATCGCGCGTTCGCGTAAGCACATCGAAAAGTATTACGACCTGGGAGAGATAGGGTCATTCCCCGAGCGTTTGCAGCCGCTCAACATCAAAGCCGACATTGATACTGACGACCAGTTTCCGCCATTGAAGGATATCAACAAGACGATCCGGAAGCTCAATCTCAGCGCTTACTCTCCGCTGAAGTATGTGCGCGGCGATAGGCGGGAAGAGTACAGTCGGAAATACGACATTCAGGTTAAGGACGGATCGTCGGTATTCCGGCAGGTGGACCGTGAGCAGAGCCTAATTCACCTGATGCGGGTCAACCTTCTCAAGAGAATGGAAAGTTCGATCAGTTCATTCGCGCTCACGCTTGGAAAGCTTCTCGGGGAAGTTGAGATTCTTCTGGAAAAGCTCGATTGCCATTCATCCGAAGACATCGAAGAATTGAGCATTGAGGACATCGAAACTGACGCGCCTGAGTTCGATGACTATGTGATCGGGCGCAAGGTCAAAGTCTTGATCAGGGATATGGACGAGCACCGCTGGCGGCAAGACCTCGAAGATGACCGCGCCAAGCTAAAGGACCTTCTGGGCGAGGCCCGTAAGATCGAAGCGAGCCGTGATGCAAAGCTTGGTGCATTGAAAGAACTGATCGCCAATAAGTGCGACAACCCAATCAATGATGGGAACCGAAAGATCATCGTCTTTACGGCCTTTTCGGACACGGCTGGCTATCTTTACGACAACATAGCTGAATGGGCTCACGACGAGCTTGGCATTTACGCAGCCCGAATTACTGGCAGCGGAACCAACAAGACAACTCTTCCAGGCCAGAGCACCAACTTCGATAGCTTGCTTGCCTCTTTCTCGCCAAGATCGAAGGAACGCGGCAAAATCGACGCGTATGCGAAGGATGAAATCGATCTGCTGATCGCCACAGACTGCATATCCGAAGGTCAGAACCTCCAGGACTGTGACTATCTGGTAAACTACGATATCCACTGGAACCCTGTGCGGATCATCCAGCGCTTCGGACGCATCGACCGCTTGGGCTCAACCAACAAAGTGATCCAGTTGGTGAACTTCTGGCCCAATATGGAACTTGACGAGTACATTAATCTCGAAGCGCGCGTCAGCGGACGGATGGTGCTCCTCGATATCTCCGCTACAGGCGAAGAGAATGTCATCGAGCAAGACGCATCTGGGTCGATGAATGATCTGGAGTACCGCCGAAAGCAGCTTCACCAGCTTCAGAACGCCGTGGTTGATCTTGAGGATATGTCAGGCGGCGTGTCGATCACCGACCTTACCTTGAATGACTTCCGCATGGACCTGTCCGAGTACATGAAAGAGCACCTGGACGAATTGGAGGAAGCACCCACTGGCCTCTATGCGGCGGCAATCCTTGATGAGGGGCTGAAGCTCGAAGGGCTTCCGTCAGGCGTTGTTTTCTGTCTAAAAAATGTCGGCAAACAGGTCAACCGAGAGGACGGTTACGCACTCGCCCCGTACTACTTGACCTATGTCTCCGACGACGGCGAGGTCGATCTCAACTTCGTCCAGTCCAAGCGGATAATGGACGTGCTCAAGAAGCATGGGCATGGAAAGCCCTCACCTGATAACGATGCCATCGCACGGATGGACGCCCTCACCAAGAACGGCAAGGACATGAGCCACTATCGCAATCTGCTGGAGATCGCGGTCAGCAGCATCATCGGCAAGTCGGAGGAGAAAGGCGTCGAAAGCCTCTTCTCTCGGGGCGGCACCAACCTGACGAAGGATAGCTTCCAGGGCATGGAGGACTTCGAGGTCATCAGCTACATGGTGGTGAACGCGTCATGAGCGATATTCGCAGCATCGAAGACTTCTACGAAAATTTGGGCCTTCCTGAAGCGTGCGCTCTCGGCAAACGATTGTTCAAGAAACAGTTCTACGAGCACGGTCTGCTTGGCACGGCGGACAAGAAGGCATTTGTTGAGGACATCGAGGGGATCGACTGGGCCTATACGCTCAAGCCGTCCACGATAAACATCCCAAAGCTGGAAGATGACACGCATGAGTATCTTGAGATCGCCGTTCTTCAGGTGATCCTCTCGGCCATTGAGCGGCATGCACGGATCGCGGCTGTCATCCAGAAGGCCATTCCCTATCCGCTTCTGATCGTTTTCGTGCGGAGCAACGGTCTCGCGATCAGCGCCGCCGACAAACGGGTCAACCGAGCCGACGCAAACAAGATCGTGGTCGAAAACATCTATGATACGGAGTGGATCGAGATGCCCGACGCCAGCGCCGAACAACAAGCCTTCCTGTCTGACTTCCGCGTATCAAACTTCAGCTTCCGCAACCTCTACGCCTTCTACCAGGATGCTGTGGCGCGGATCATTGCACTCAACTGTGCGAGCCATTCAGGCCGATATGAGCCGCCATCAGAGAAGACAAAGCCAAAAGCCGACCGATTGGAGGCGCTGCGGCAGATAGAAAAGCTTCATCAGGAGCGGGCCGAAGTCCGCAATAAACTGAAGAAAGAGAAAAACCTTGGGACGCAGGTCAGCCTGAATACCAAGATCAAGCAACTGAGTGATCGCATCGAGGCGATCCGCAACGACATTTGAGGAAAGCATAATGGACGCACTGAAAAAACAAGACGGGGAAAGCCTGAATATTCTGGACGAAAACATCGAGGCACTGAAGGCCATCTTTCCCGATGCTTTCACTGAAGATGGGGTCGATTTTGACGCCTTGCGCCAGTTGCTCGGCGACGAGGTTGCTGAGAGTGAGGAAAAGTATGGTCTCACTTGGCACGGTAAAAAGAAGGCTCGTCAGATCGCGCTTACGCCCTCTACTGGTACGTTGCGGCCATGTCCCGAAGAGAGTGTTGATTGGGAAACAACTCAGAACCTTTTCATTGAGGGGGACAACCTTGAAGTGCTCAAGCTTCTACAAAAAAGCTACGCAGGCAAAATTAAGCTGATATATATCGATCCGCCCTATAATACGGGTAAGGAGTTCATCTACCCAGATAAGTATCAGGAAAATCTTGATACATATCTTCGGTATACGGGACAAAAGTCCGATGAAGGCTTCAAGCTAAGCTCCAACTCTGAAGCCTCCGGCCGCTATCACACAAATTGGTTAAGTATGATGTACCCGCGCTTGAAGCTCGCGCGCAGCCTTCTTTCAAATGATGGTATTCTGGTCGTATCGATCGATAACAATGAAATTTCAAATTTAAAGAAGATAATTGATGAAATATATGGCGAAGAAAATGTTCTTGCCATAGTGGCGAATGTCAACAATCCAAAAGGTCGATCAGATGATAAATATTTCGCCACATCTCATGAGTACTTGCTCTTTGTGGCGAAGAACGTTTCTGAAGTTGTGACGTTTGGCTTTGAGCCAGAGGAAAAGATCACAAAGCGATACAATAAGACTGATGAGAACGGCAAAAAGTATCGTGAGATTGACCTTCGAAAAACGGGAGATGCGGATCGACGAGTTGATCGTCCAGATATGTTTTATTTCTTCTACTACGATGAAAAGAACGGCGATCTCTCTGTCTCGAAGACAAAACTGCCTGATGATGGGCGGATAGAGATATTTCCTGTCAGAGAAGACGGGGTAGAGGGACGTTGGCGATGGGGTTTTGAGACCGCATCTAAGAACATCGAGCATCTAATGCCACGTATGATGCCTAATCGCGGCATTTGGGGCGTGTTTGAGAAAGACTTGCTTGAGGGAAGGCCTCCAGTAAAGCCAACGACATCATGGACATTCAAGGATGTAAATAGCGAACGGGGTAGCGAACAGTTTGTTGAGCTTGGATTTGAAAAAGAGATATTCCCACGACCGAAACCACTTGGGACCATGCGCCGAGTGATAGAAATCTCATCAATTCCGGACGAAGAAGTCTATGTTCTGGATTTCTTTGCAGGTTCTTGCACAATTGCGCAAGCGGCGATGGAACTCGTAGCCGAGGGAAAGAGGAAGATTAATTGGATCGCGGTTCAGCTTCCTGAGACCCTATCTCCAGATAATAAAGAGCAAAAAGCAGGATTCGACTTCTGCAAAAAGCAAAATATTGTACCAAACATTGCGTCCATAGGGAAAGAAAGGGTCCGTAGAGCGGGTCAAAAAATACTTAGCAGCGACGGCGACAATAATGCAGACATTGGATTTAAGGTATTTAAGCTAGACAGCAGCAACATCCGCGCTTGGAACCCCGATGCGTCTGATCTGGAGCAGACCTTGCTCGATCACGCGGAGCACTTGGTTGACGGACGCAGTGAGCAAGACGTGCTCTACGAGCTTCTACTCAAGCGGGGCGTCGATCTGACCGTCCCCATTGAAGAGAAGACCATCGCAGGCAAGACGGTCTACTCCATAGGCTATGGCGTGCTCTTCGCCTGTCTGGACCAGACCATCGACAAGGCCGAGATTGAAACCCTCGCCAAGGGCATTACCGATTGGCACAAGAAGCTGGAGCCCGCGTCAGACACGCAAGTTGTCTTCCGTGACAGCGCCTTTGCTGACGATATCGCCAAAACGAACATGACCGCCATTCTGGAACAGAACGGCATCGCTCATGTGCGCAGCCTTTAAGATTGAGGACTGAGCGATGAAACTGCATTTCGAAGACAACCTCGACTATCAGCACGCCGCCATTGAATCCGTGGCAGACCTGTTCAAAGGGCAGGAGATCAACCGCACCGAGTTCACCGTCACCTACCGATCAGGCGATGCCGCGCAGGGCTCTTTCGGCGTGACCGAAAGCGAGCTTGGCATCGGCAACAAGCTCGAACTTCTTGATGATGAAATCCTTGAGAACATGCGGGACATCCAAATCCGCAACGGGCTCTATCCGTCGGAGTCCCTGACCAGCGGCGACTTCACGGTTGAGATGGAGACAGGCACGGGTAAGACCTACGTTTATCTCCGCACCATCTTCGAGCTGAACAAGCGCTACGGCTTTACGAAGTTCGTGATCGTCGTGCCCTCCGTCGCGATCAAGGAAGGCACATACAAGACACTCCAGATCACGCGCGAGCACTTCGAAAATCTCTACCCGATGGCCAAGGGCTATGAGTATTTTCAGTACGATTCCAGCAAGCCTGGCACGGTGCGCAACTTCGCCACCAGCCCGAACATCCAGATCATGGTCGTGACGGTCGGCGCGATCAACAAGAAGGACGTGAACAACCTTTACAAGGAGAGTGAAAAGACAGGCGGCGAGAAGCCTATCGACCTTGTGCGGGCGACCAATCCGATAATCATCGTGGATGAACCCCAAAGCGTAGATGGCGGGATGACTGGTCGCGGCAAAGAAGCGCTCGAAGCCATGAATCCGCTCTGTACGCTACGCTATTCAGCGACCCATGTGGACAAGCATCACATGGTTTATCGCCTTGACGCCGTGGACGCCTATGAGCGTGAGCTGGTGAAGCAGATTGAAGTCGCTGCGCTGGAAGTCGAAGGCGGGCACAACAAGCCCTACGTCAAACTGATATCGACCGAAAACAAGCGCGGCTCCATCACGGCCAAGATCGAGGCTGACATCGTTAGCGGCGGGAAGGTCAAACGTCAGATTTTCACGGTCGAAGACGGTGATGACCTTCAGCAAGAGACCGGACGCGACCTCTACGAAAACTTCCGCATTGGTACCATTACGGTCGGCAACGACAACCAGTCCATGGAACTCAGTATGCCTGGGGGCGAGGCTTTGTTGCAGCCAGGCGATGAGGTCGGCGGGGTCAACCAAGATGACCTAAAGCGCCTCATGATCCGCCGAACGATCAAAGAACATCTCGACAAGGAAATGCGGTTCGCCGCGCAGAAGCGCGAAGTTAAGGTGCTCAGCCTCTTCTTCATCGATAGCGTTGAATTTTATCGCCAGTACGACGGGGACGGGAACATCGTGAAGGGCAAATATGCCCTGATGTTCGAGGAAGAGTATCGCAAGCTCGCCAAACATCCCGATTACCAGACGCTCTTCGAGAAAATCGATCTCGATACTGAAGCCGATGAGGTGCACAACGGGTACTTCTCAATCGACAAGAAAGGCGGTTGGACTGAAACGGCAGAGAATAACCAGACTAATCGTGACAATGCCGAGCGGGCGTATAATCTAATCATGAAGGACAAGGAGAAGCTGCTTAGCTTTGATTCCAAGCTGAAGTTCATCTTCTCCCACTCAGCCCTCAAGGAAGGTTGGGACAATCCAAACGTCTTCCAGATTTGCGCTCTCCGCGATATCGGGACCGAACGCGAACGCCGCCAGACCCTTGGTCGGGGCCTCCGTTTGTGTGTCAATCAGGAAGGACAGCGACTTCGCGGCTTCGACGTGAACACGCTCACAGTGATCGCCACCGAGAGCTATGAGCAGTTCGCTGAGAACCTTCAGAAGGAAATCGAGAAGGACACAGGCATTCGCTTCGGCGTGGTGGAGAAGCACCAGTTCGCGAACTTGGCAGTTACGGAAGACGACGGGAGCACAAGCCCGCTTGGGGTGGAGAAGTCTGAAGAGGTTTGGAACTACCTCAAGGACAACGGTTTCGTCGATGCGCGCGGCAAGGTGCAAGACTCGCTCCGCACGGCCTTGAAAGAAGATACGCTCGAATTGCCCGATGACTTTTCTGAGCAGGAAAGCGGCATCAAAGACATTCTCAAGAAACTGGCAGGTAAGCTCGATATCAAGAATGCCGACGAACGGATCACGATCCGTACACGTGAAGCCATCCTTGAGAGCGAGGCATTCAAAGCGCTCTGGGAGCGGATCAAACACAAGACTACATACCGCGTCGAGTTCGATAACGATAAGTTGGTTGCTGACTGCGCCAGAGCCATCACAGACGGCCCGAGCATTACGAAGACCCGTGCGCAGTTTCGTGTGGCTGATATTGCTATTGGCAAAGGCGGCGTTGAGGCTAGCGAGACTTCGGCTTCGGGTTTCGCATCCATTAGCGAAAGCGATATCGAGCTTCCCGATCTTCTGACCGACCTACAAGACAAGACCCAACTCACGCGTAAGAGTCTTGTGAGGGTTTTGACCGAGAGTCGACGTCTTCCGGACTTCAGGAAGAACCCGCAAGAGTTCATAGAACTTGCGAGCGAAGCCATCAATCGCACCAAGCGCCTCGCCCTTGTGGATGGGATCAAATACCAACGGATCGGAAAGGATCACTACTACGCTCAAGAACTCTTCCAGCAAGAGGAACTTACGGGCTACATCAAGAATACGCTTGAGGCCAAAAAATCAGTTTACGAGCACGTCATCTACGATTCCGCTGGAGTCGAAAAAAGGTTCGCGGAAGAGCTGGAATCCAATGAAGCCGTCAAGGTCTATGCCAAACTTCCTGCTTGGTTCAAAATTCCCACGCCGCTTGGAACCTACAATCCTGACTGGGCCATCGTGGTCGAAGATGATGGTCAGGAGAAGCTGTACTTTGTGGTTGAGACTAAGGGAAGCGGCTGGTGGGACGATTTGCGACATAAGGAAGGCGCAAAGATTGCCTGTGGAAAACAGCATTTTTCTGTGTTGGCCGAGGGCGAGAACCCGGCCAGATACATTCAAGCTACCTCACTCGACGATGTCTTTGGCAACATCTAGTCGGTGGAACACTTTGTCTAATGTTCTTGGCGTGAGGCCCAATCTTCACCTTGTCGGAAGTAGGGGCGACCACTTTAGCCCGCTGGTCTAGCACCGGATTGTCGAGGTTTGTAACTAGTCAGACCAGTTGTTGCCAAAGTGTCCTCGCAAGGCGGATATACTGGCGGGGAGGTCTGTTTCGCAAGTTAGGCCAAGATAAGTTGCGGCCCTAGTAGCTCCTACGTACAGGTACTTGTCAAAGAGCGTAGGGCGGTTCTCCGCCAGCCGATCAACGCCAACGAAGAAGACCGCTTCGAACTCAAGCCCCTTGATGTGCTGAACGTTGAAGACCCGCACGGCGCCGTCCTGACCTTTTACTTGTCCGTCCGGGCAGGGAATGACGTTGATGTTCTGATCCCCCAGTGCGTTCCCAAGGTCTGTCGCAATGCTCCGGACCTCGTCCTCCGAGTTTACTAATACTGCAATGGATGGAAGCGTGCCCAGCGCGGTTTCGATTTCCATGATGCGTTCTCTGAGCCATCCTGAAATCTGAGCAGTATCCGCAAGTTGCGTCCTGAGAACAGGCATCATGCCTTCGTTTTCAGAAAACTTAGGAAGTACAGCGTCGCTTGGATCGCCTCCCGAAAGCGCAACTAGTTGTCGTGCAAGTTCATATAGGCGACCGCTTTGTCTGTAGGCTATGGTGATTTTTTTCGTTTGAATATCAGGCACCGCCCATCGTACATCATCAACTGAATGCGCGCCCCACGGGGTTACGCGTTGATTGAAGTCACCGCAGGCGAAGAAAGACCGGCTTCCAGGTCTTGCTAATGTCGCCATACAGGCGAGCTGCACTGGCGAAAAGTCCGTCGCTTCATCAACAGCGACCTGAGTTCGAAACAGGCCCTCCATCCGTTCAAGGGCGGCGGGGACAGGCCCATCGTTGTTCTTTGTCACTCCTGTTCGGATAAGGTCATCTGAGGCCCGAAGAATGCTAAGAATAACGATATCCACTTCCAGCGGGTGAATATCGGTGGGTGCAAATCCCTTCTTTAGGTACCAAAGATTCTCGGCCTGACGCGAACGACGAAAACGGCGGTATCGAGAAACAACCCCATCGACGTATCTGCGGATGGGATTAGAAAACGAGCGGAGGGAAGATTGAATGACGAGGCTTTCACCAACGCTCGCCTGATCATCCAAGTCTAGGGTACGATCCCCGAGCCATTTGATCAGCTGCCCAGCACTACTGGCTTGGCCTATCGAGCGTTTGTTTGCCCTAGAGCGCGAAAGCGTGCGCATGACTTGAATGTACCGCGCCATTGCAGCGGCCCTGCCAGCGCGTGGTTGGGTGGGTTCTTCTTCCTCTACCACCTCGAGGTCATCTGGCTCGTCGCCATCGTCGCCGATATCCTTGATTTTGGTGGCAAGCTCGTCGAGGAAAGCCTTATTATGATTGACTTGCAGATTCAGCGCGCCGCGGATTTTTCGATCCGTGTCCTCTTTCATGCGATCTGCAATATCTTTGATCTCTTTAGCTATGGTCAAGAGTTCAGCAACTGCATTGGCTTTTGGAATAGAACCTTCAGCAGGCATGATACGATTCAGTTTTCCACCGATCCGCCGCACGCTCTCTTTTTGTTTCTCTGCTAGTTGCTGAGCTTCTTGCCGCAGCTCATTCCAGAACAATGATCTCTGCCAATCATCGAAGTCGTTGAACCAAGCAATTTCATCGGTAAATGTCGCAGGGAGAAGGGTCGGCACTTCATCTTTCATGACAAGCGATGAGCTATTGGCGGAAGTCTTCAGGATGCCAAAGGTGTTTCGCGCTAAGTCCGCTCTAAACTCGTTCCACGTTTGAATGCGAGCATCCGGCGCGGGAATACCTTCCCGATTGAAAGCCTCTTTCACGTATAGCTTTAGTAACTCTGTCGGTGTGAACATTATCCAACTATAGGCATGATCTGCTTTTGAGTTTTCCTCGAGGAGGCGCTGTTCCTCTTCTTTTAGGAACTGAAAGTCCAGCTTCTGCCCGAGTCTACGGACCAGTGTCGTGGTCTTTCCTGTACCGGGAGCGCCCAAGATCAAGAGCTGACTGTTCAGCGGCAACCGAAAAATTTCGCCCTGGTGCCTGTCCAGAATAGGTTGATCTCGCAAGTCCATGTTGCTGACGACTCTGCGACGAATACCATCCCTAATGTTTTCGGACGCTGCGTCCTCGGCGAGGAGCCTATCGAGGAGGTCAGCATTAAGCTCTTGTTCTTGAGCCAGAAGTACGGCACGAAGAGATTTAATGGTGAGCGGTCCAATATCGTCACCCTCAAGAACCGCATTTATCGCATCCCAGCCATCGGCTGTTTGTTCGGGCAGGAATTTAGCTTGCTCAATGATCTCGACTTCGACGGGTTTTCCATTCCTGACCACAGTCGCGTCGTCGCCAATGGATAACTCAGCCAGGCGCCCGATTGGTAGGCGATAGCCCGCGAGCGTCTTAGAGCTGCTTGCGAGACTAATAGCTGTTGCACGGCAAAAATAGTAGACAAATCGCTGACCTGATTCATCTGCAACGACGACACGAGCGATCGCGGGCTCACGAGAAAGAAAGCCGTAACTCTCTTGGTTGGCTTTGGAAGTGTTGGATTTGTTCTTTAGCGCATTTGTTGAGGTGAAGGTATTTATAGCAGCAAAAGATTCGGCGTTACTTGGTGCCTTTTCCATCATCTTGTTTTCAGCCGAGAGCGCAATCTCGGCAAAAGTCTCGAGACTTTCGATGGCAATCGGCCTTACAAAACCGATCTCTCTTTCATCCCCCATGTTGACTTTCCCTCTGTGATGATCCAGCAACCTTATGTTGCTTTCAGCTTAGGTGAATTACCATGAATTCTCCATTTTTGTATTAGGTGGGTAGTGACAATAGGAACAAAATGGGGTTGTCGCGGATTCTAGGTGCGAGGAAGTTTATCGAATGGCGACTGCAAATCCGCTTCTGTTTTGAGTGAAAAATTCGTCGGGTAGGTAGCGAATAACTTCTGTAGCTTGGTACACAATTGTGGTACACATTAGCGTGCCAAGGCGTCTTTAACTTATTGTTTTTGCTAGTGTATTTTGTTCCGTATTCGCTTCCGGGTGGGGCCACCAGGAAAAAACCTAATATCAAGTATTTTGGAA
>TARA_R110002110_G_scaffold103598_20_pt1 | contig 12517 bp, 12 predicted proteins | sample TARA_R110002110 | Tara Oceans TARA_R110002110 (sample SAMEA4397330) | marine metagenome | biome: Polar Biome; feature: [SRF] surface water layer (ENVO:00010504); material: water (ENVO:00002006), including particulate matter (ENVO:01000060) such as... | depth 5 m
CAGCGACACAACCGCCTCCGGGCCGACGGCCAGCGCACGGCTGGTGCCGAACACCGCATAGAGCATGATCGGCACAATCGAGGCATAGAGCCCGGCCTCTGGTGGCAACCCTGCCAGCAGCGCATAGGCAAGCGATTGCGGGATCAGCATGATTGTCACGATCACCGCTGCCACCAGATCATTGGCCAGGGCGCTGCGGTCATAATGGCGGCCCCAGTCCAGAATGGGCAGATAACGGGTGAAGGCTTTCACCAGAGGCGTTTGCGGCTTGATCGCGGGCATGATCTGCTGACTTTTCAGGATAGGGCAATGAAAGGCCATGCCTGGCCATTGATTTGTCTGATCTAAGGCCGAGGCTTCAGAATTTCAATACATATTCTTTTTTGTGAATTTATATGCCGCATGTTTCGGGCTGACCCGACGCCGACCCTGACCCCGATGCCGCTAGACCGCGTCGCGAAACACTCTGGCCATGATCGGCGTCAGCGCCGCGACGTCATCTTCGGTAAAGGCCGCCGGGGTGTTGCTGTCGAGGTCCAGCACGCCCAGCAGGGCCCCTGCCGCGTTATGGATGGGCAAGACCAGTTCCGACCGCGTCGACGACGCACAGGCGATATGGCCCGCGAAGGCATCGACATCCGGCACAAGCTGCGGCTGCCCCGTGCGCGCAGCCGCACCACAGACGCCGCGTGAAAACGGAATGACAAGGCAGCCATGCCCGCCCTGATAGGGGCCGATTTTCAGCAACTCTGGCCCGGTCACCCGGTAAAACCCTGTCCAGTCCGCCATCTCATGCGCGTGATGCAATTCACAAGCCACGGTCGCCATCAGGGCCACCGCGTCGGTTTCTCCGTGGCAAAGCGCGTCAAGACTTTGTGATAGCCGGGGATAGTCTGGCAAAAAGGCACCTATCGGATTGCATGCCCCAGGATATAGCCCCGAAAGCGAAAGCGAAAGGCAGAATGCGCAATTGCCTCCTTCTGCCCCGCTGGTCGCGTCGGTTCAGGCGACGGCTTCACCGATCAGCATCGTCGGCTGGCCGTTGAAGAAATTCGGAATGTCGGCCAGCGCAGGCCCTGCGGCACCGAGAGCGGCATCCAACGCGGCCTTGTCGGCAAACGACAAGGTGGCAATCACATGAAATGCCGGGGGAACATCGGGCCCACCTGCCAGGCCTTTGACAATCAGCGAAGACTGCATATGCGGCCCCATATGTTCGCCCACAAACGCCATGTGGCGCGTCGCATAGTCGTCGTGGTCAAATGTTGTCGCGTCATCGGTCGGGTACAGCAGCTGTAAAGAGACAGCCATTATCAATTTTCCTCGCTTTGGCCGCGCAAAAACACGCGACGCCAAAGCCTATGGCCATGACTCCTTCAAACCTGATGAATAATTCTTCGGCATTTGGCTACAGCGGCTCTATCGCGTCACCGGTTCGAATTGTGCCGCCCTCGATGATGCGGCAGTTCAGCCCGGAGCGGTGGATCAGAATATCGTTCACCTTCTTTCCCGTCACCAGTTCCAGATAGCGGCATGGCGTGTTCAGCCTGCCACCCTCCAGCACGACGGCCCCCACGCGAAAGCGCCGCCCGACAAGGTGGTTGAGCGGCACGTTTTGCGTGGTCAGGTTGCGGCGATGCTCTTGTGGCAGCAGATCAATCTGATGGTCGCGGCGCAGCGCCTCGAGCGTTTCGGTCTCGATCAACGTCACCTCGCGGATATCGGGAAAGGCCGAGTAATGGCCGCGCCCGGTGGCATAGCGGTCGCCCTCTATCCCTTGTCCGGCGATCAGGTTGGCGGCGTCATGCGGCAGCATGGGCGCGCGCCCCTCAGGTGCCGTATGGATCATCAGAAGTTTTCCGCGCCACATGGCCGTGCTCCTTTCGGTCTTGCTGTTTCCGGCTGTCTGAACTGGGGGCAGACTACATCAGGGCCGCTCGATCGCAATAGCCGTGCCTTCGCCACCGCCGATGCAAATCGCGGCGACGCCGCGCTTTAGCCCTCGATGTTCCAGCGCATGCAACAGTGTCACGATGATCCGCGCGCCCGAGGCCCCGATAGGATGGCCCAGCGCGCAGGCACCGCCATTCACGTTCACCTTGCTGTGGGGAATGTTCAGCTCTTTCATAAAGGCCATCGGCACCACGGCAAACGCCTCGTTCACCTCCCACAGGTCCACGTCTTCAACCGTCCAGCCCAGATGCGCCAGCAGCTTGCGGGCCGCGGGCACCGGGGCTGTCGGAAAATCGGCAGGGGCGTGGGCGTGGCTGGCATGGCTGCGGATATAGGCGCGCACCGTTAGCCCCTTTTCCCGCGCCGCCTGTTCCGAGGCCAGGACCAGCGCCGCCGCCCCGTCGGAAATCGACGAGGAATTCGCTGCCGTCACCGTACCGTCGTGGCGGAACGCGGGCTTCAGCAACGGTATCTTTTCAGGCCGGGCCTTTGCCGGTTGCTCATCCGCCGACACAACCGTTTCGCCGTTTCGGCCCTGAACGGTGAACGGCACGATTTCGGCAACCAGCGCGCCCGAGGCCTGCGCCTGCAACGCGCGGCTGAGCGAGGCCAGCGCGTAGCCATCCTGCGCCTCACGCGTGAACTGGAAACGCTGCGCGCAGTCCTCGGCGAAGGTGCCCATCAGACGGCCCTTGTCATAGGCATCCTCCAGCCCGTCGAGGAACATGTGGTCAATCACCGTGCTGTGGCCCAACCGCGCCCCGCCGCGCATTTTCGGCAACAGATACGGCGCGCCGCTCATGCTTTCCATGCCGCCGGCGACCATGACGCCGGTGTTCCCGAGCGCGATCTGATCATGTGCGATCATCGCGGCTTTCATGCCAGAACCGCACATCTTGTTCAGCGTCGTCGCGGGGACGCTCTGGGACAGGCCCGCCGCGAACCCGGCCTGGCGTGCCGGTGCCTGGCCCTGGCCCGCGGGCAAAACGCAGCCCATCAGAACCTCTTCGACAAGATCCGTACTGATCCCGGTCAGCGCCGCCCGGATGGCGGCGCCCCCCAGTTCCGCGGCGGCGATACCGCTGAACACCCCCTGAAACCCACCCATTGCCGTTCGTGCCGCCCCTGCAATCACTACTTTGCGCATTTCCACCCCCGCTGCCCTCATTCAGTTACCGGATGCTAACCAATGCGCCGTAGCCTGCAAACATCCGAAGTACAAAAGGACGTTAGGCGATGAATCTTACAGCAAAATTGCAGGGCGACCTTTTGATCGTTTCCGCGCGGACCGACCGTATCGACGCGGCTGGTGCGATCGACTTCAAGGAAACGATGCGTGATCTTACTCGGCAACCCTCCGCCCGCGTCGTGCTCGATCTGTCCCGGGTCGGCTTTCTCGACAGTTCCGGCCTCGGTGCCGTGGTTGCCGTGATGAAAATGCTGGCCCCCGACCGTAAACTGGAACTCGCGGGCCTGACGCCGACCGTGGCAAAGGTGTTCCGCCTGACCCGGATGGATTCGGTCTTTGCCATTCATCCAACCCTTTCAGACAGCCTTGTGACTGTTGGTTGAGATGGCGGTTTCCGACGATATGGGCAGTACTGAATCCTGCCGGGTCACGATCGGCAACGGCACCTTGTCTGTGCGCGCGGGCCTGAAACAACTGCTCGCAGACCCCTTGCTGCATACATTGTCACCACAAGAACGCGCGTCCGCCGAAATTGTGCTGGCCGAGGTGCTCAACAATGTCGTCGAACACGCCTACGCCCGCTATGACGGCGAAACCGAGATCACCGTCAACCACGGTGCCAATGGCATCTATTTCAGTGTGACGGACCATGGACTGCCCTTTCCGGGAGGAAATCTGCCGAAAGGGGACCTTCCTGACTTCGGTACAGACCCGGGCCTGCCCGAAGGTGGCTTTGGCTGGAACCTGATTCGCAGTCTGACCCGCAATCTGACATATCGCCGCAGTGGCGCGCAAAACCGCCTTCGGTTTCAGGTCGTTGCCTCTGAATTGCTATGATCGGGCGTGTTTTCGGGCTAGTTCCGTCGTCACACCTTCATTGTCCACTTTTTTGCCGGATCGTCACAGGAATGCCTTTTTTCATCCCAAAAGCCGCCATCTGTTGCGGGCATAAAGTAGGGGTAGCTGCATAAAGCTTCCCTCGGCGCTTCAGGATATTGCCCCCACCCAGACTGAAGCGTCGAGGATCATTTTCCCTGTCAGAAAATTTGCGCGACGCGGTCGTCTTCGGTGGAAAATCACAGGACTCCTGCGCAAATTTCAAATCGCGGGCCAATTCGCAGCCTTTCACCAAGCTGAATGAGCGTAACATTGCGCCTGCTGGCGCCTGCAAGATCCATTGAAACTTTGAGGGCGTTCGATACTGCCGATGGCGCCGGGGGTTCTGCGAACCTCGGATGGTCTGGCCCGCCCGAAGATCACAGCACCGGGGTGACGACCGGCAGCCCGGTCAATTCAGTTGAAACTGAAGCGGGTAACGGCCATCCTCGAAATCGCCGAACAGATCGGCCAGGTCCGGGTGATCAACCGGCTCGCCGGTTTCGTCCGGCATCAGATTCTGTTCCGAGACATAGGCTACGTAAAAGCTTTGGTCATTTTCCGCCAGCAGGTGATAGAAAGGCTGATCTTTGGCCGGCCTGCTTTCCTCTGGAATATTTTCATACCATTCGTCGGTATTGGAAAACATTGCATCGACATCGAACACCACGCCGCGAAACGGATGTTTGCGGTGGCGGAGCACTTGGCCCAAATGATATTTCGCGCGTGATTTCAGCATCTGTTGCGCCCCCCGACGCTGCTAGATAATCCTTTGTGACGGGTATTGTCCATCTCAGAGGCCGAAATACAGGGAAACAGTCTGTGAACCTTTTTCTGACAGTTCTTCAAATCGTGGCGCCCGTCGGGCTTCTGGCTCTGTCGGGTTTCATCTGGCAGAAAGCCGGGTTTGAGTACCGGATAGAGTTTGTGACCCGTCTGGCGATGACGCTGGCCACGCCCTGTCTGATGTTCACCGGCCTTATGAAAGCGCAGATAACACCGGCAGCCCTGACAACCATGCTGGCGGCGGCAGTAGCGGCCTACGGCGTGCTGACGCTTGGGTTCTGGGCGTTGACCGCCGTGATCGGGCTGGAGCGACGCACCTATCTTAACCCACTGATTTTTGGCAATACCGGCAACCTTGGCTTGCCGCTGGCGTTGTTTGCTTTTGGTCAGGCGGGGCTGGGCTATGCGATCGTGGTCTTTGCTGTTGCCGCGATATGGGGGTTTACCTTCGGGGTCTGGCTGGTGTCGAGTGGTGGTTCGCCGCTGCGGGTGTTTCGGGAACCGCTGGTCTGGGGCGCGCTGCTGGGCACGCTGTTTCTGTCTCAGGGTTGGCAAACGCCGCTGTGGCTGACCAATAGTCTGGATTTGATCGGCCAGATGGCAATTCCGCTGATGCTGCTGACCCTCGGCGTCGCGGTTGCCCGGCTGAAGCCGCGACATCTGGGGCGGGCGGCCTGGCTGTCGCTGCTGCGTGCCGGCTTTTGTGTCGCGATCGGCTGGACAGTCTCGCAGATATTCGGGCTGGAACCCATTGCCGCCGCAGTGTTGATTTTGCAGATCAGCACGCCGATTGCCGTGACCACCTATATGCTGGCCGAGAAATACGGCGCGGATAGTGAGGCGGTTGCAGGCCTTGTCATCGTCTCGACCCTTCTGTCGGTTGCCAGTCTTCCGCTTACCCTGGCATTTCTGGTCTGAAAGCGGCCCTCGCCCCATTTCCCTGACCGGCTTTTTACGCTATAGTCGTGACAAAAGAAGAATGTGCGAGGGGCAGATGAGCAGGTTTCTCCGCGCGTCGTTGTTATTGTTGTTGCTGGCCGCTTGCGGCAGCAGCAGATTTTCGGCGCCGCGCAATCTGGAAAACGCGTGTAGCGTTGTTGATGAAAGGCCGCAGTATCTGCGCGCCATGAAAGCATCAGAGCGTCGGTGGGGCGTTCCGGTGCATGTGCAGATGGCTGTGATCTATCAGGAATCAAAGTTTATCGGCAATGCAAAAACGCCGCACAACTACCTGTTGGGTATCATACCGCTGGGCCGCCAAAGCTCGGCCTTTGGCTACAGTCAGGCGCTTGATGGCACATGGGAAGAATACCAGAGCGATCAGCGCCAGTATCTGGCCCGTCGCGACCGCATAGACGATGCGGCTGATTTTATCGGTTGGTATATTGATGGCTCCGCGAAAAGACTGGGCCTGTCAAAATGGGATGCCCGGGCGCAGTACCTGGCCTACCACGAGGGGCGCGCCGGCTATGCCCGCGCCAATTACAGGGGCAAGCCCTGGCTGATGACGGTTGCGAACAAGGTTGCGGACCGGGCCGAACTATACCGCGCACAACTTGCGTCCTGCCGCCGTTAAAGCGTTTCGACTTGAAGCTGAATCACCCAAAGCTGCCTGAAATAAAAGATTTCACGCGGTAGATGAAGACTGACGACTCAAGTCAAAGTCGAAACGCTGGAGGTGGTGGGCCGCCCCCGTGGTCAGCGGGTGCGCTTGGCCGCCTCGAACGGGATGTTGAACAGCGAGGTCGAGAGGGACATTCCCTGCTGTAACTCGCCCAGGATCACCGTGGTTTCTGATCCGGCATCATCGCGGATAATCCACTGGCGCAACTCGGTAGGGTCTGCGGTAAACACCATTTCGATGGAGCCGTATTCAGGATTCTCAGGGTCCTGCACCTTGACGCGGGTGGTGGGGCCGTCCTCGAAATGGCCGACGACCATATCCGCGCGGGACAGGTCGACGTCGCGGGCCAGAATCAGCGACAGCGGCGTGCGCGACAGCGGGTATTGCGTCGGCGGCTGGTTGGATTTGGCATCGAATATCGCCACCTGGCCACCTCCGGCCATCACAAGCGCATTGTCCGGTGGGGCATATTCAAAACGCACGCGCCCCGGCCTGCGGATATAGACCACGCCCGTCGAAATTGTGCCGTCATCGTTGATCTGGGTAAAATCAGCCTTCGCCGAGGTCAGCGCGTTCAGATAGCGCGACAATTCTGCCAGGGTAATCTTTTCGGCGGCGGCGGCGGCCGGGGCCGGCAGAAGGGTCAGCAGCGCCTGCGCCCCGAAGGGGGCCGCCGCCGTGCGAAGAAAGGTTCTGCGGTTCATGGTGGTTTCCACTCGTTTGCCTGTGACCCCGAGTATAGGGGCGCCCAACGACCGGTACACCCCCCCAGACCCTTCGCGTCACGCCGAAGTGAGCGGCGGTTCGCCGACCGGGGTATCCGCCACCTAGCGTTCTGGCAGCAGGACCTCGCGCTTGCCGACATGGTTGGCAGAGGTGATGACCTGATTGTCTTCCATCTGTTCGACCAGTTTGGCGGCTTTGTTATAGCCGATACCAAGCTTGCGCTGGATGTAGGAGGTCGAGCATTTGCGGTCTTTCGCCACGATCGCTACGGCCTGGTCATAGAGGCTGTCTTCGCCATCGGTGTTGCCGCCCAAGCCCAGAACAAGGTCGATATCGCCTTCCCTGTCCTCGTCCACCCCTTCGACAACACCCGACATATATGCCGGCGGGCCATAGCTTTTCAGGTGGTTGACGATTTCCTCGACCTCTTCATCCGACACGAACGGCCCGTGAATACGGGTGATCTTGGCGCCGCCCGCCATGTAAAGCATATCGCCCATGCCCAGCAGTTGTTCGGCGCCCATTTCGCCCAGAATCGTGCGGCTGTCGATTTTCGAGGTGACCTGGAACGAGATCCGCGTCGGGAAGTTGGCTTTGATCGTGCCGGTGATCACATCGACCGAGGGGCGTTGGGTGGCCATGATCAGGTGGATGCCCGAGGCCCGCGCCATCTGCGCCAGGCGCTGGATGCAGGCCTCGATTTCCTTTCCGGCGACCATCATCAGGTCGGCCATCTCATCGACGACCACCACGATGTATGGCAGCGAGACCGGCGCGAATTCTTCGGTCTCGAACACCGGCTCACCGGTATCATCGTCAAATCCGGTCTGGATCGTGCGCTTGAACATTTCGCCGTGGGCCAGGGCCTCATTGACGCGGCCATTGTAGCCTTCGATATTGCGCACGCCGGTCTTGGACATCTTGCGATAGCGTTCTTCCATCTCGCCGACGACCCATTTCAGGGCGACGACCGCCTTTTTCGGGTCGGTCACAACCGGCGACAGCAGGTGCGGGATGCCGTCGTAGACCGAAAGTTCGAGCATCTTGGGGTCGATCATGATCAACCGGCATTCTTCGGGCGACAGCTTATACAGCAGGCTGAGGATCATGGTGTTGATCGCAACAGATTTGCCCGAACCGGTCGTCCCGGCAATCAGCAGGTGGGGCATCTTGGCAAGGTTGGCGACGATGGGTTCGCCGGCAATGTCCTTGCCCAGCGCCAACGGCAGGCGCATGTTGCTGTCGCCGAAATCACGCGCCGACAGAATCTCGCGCAGCACAACCTTTTCACGCCATGCGTTCGGCAGTTCGATGCCGATCACCGAGCGCCCCGGAACCGTCGACACTCGGGCTGACAAGGCGGACATGGAGCGCGCGATGTCATCCGCAAGGCCGATCACCCGGCTGGCCTTCAGTCCGGGCGCGGGTTCCAGTTCGTACTGCGTGACGACGGGGCCGGGGCGCACGGCGACGATCTCGCCCTTGACGCCATAGTCATCGAGAACCGATTCGAGCATCCGCGCGTTTTCTTCCAGCGCCTCTTCGGACAGGGTGTGGCGCTGCACGGTGTCGGGGCTGGTCAAAAGGCCCAGCGGCGGCAGTTCATAAGCTTGCTGATTGTCTTCAAAGCGCAGCCGGGGCTGTGCCTCGGCTGCGGCCTGGCGCGAGGGCGAAACCGGCTTGCGGGCGATATTCTGCACGACGCGGCGGGATTCCGGAGCCGACGATCGCAGGATGGGCGCAGACACGCGCACGGGCGGTGGGGCCTGATACGCCTCAAAAGAAACGCGGTCATCGGCGGTAGCAAGGCCAGGCGCATTTCCGGTGCCGAACTCATCCGCAGCATAGGCCCAGGCTGCATCATCCTCGTCCTCGGGGGCCATTGCAGATACGGGTGGCGGGGCCGGAATTGCCGAAGGCGAAGCGTTTCGCATGGACGAGGTGGCACCAAGCCCACCGGCGGCACCCGGCACGCGCGCCACGACCGAAGGCACCGAAACCGGCAACGCATCAGGCAGGTCCTGCATTGCGGGCGGGCGGCGGGTGGCAACCAACGGGGCCGGGCCGCGGCGGTTCAGCGGCGGTTCGCGGCGCGCTATGGCAGCTTGTATCGGCGATTGCGGCGGCGATTGCGGCGGCGGGCTCTGCCGCACGCGCGAGCGGATGACGTCGTTGATCCGCGCCTTGATGCGGTCTTCGGTGCCGGTCGGGACGGCGTGCATCGGTTCCGGCTCTGCTGCGGCGGCAGCACGACGGATAAGCTGCGGCATCCGCGCCAACAGCCCAGTCTTTTCGCGGGGCGGCTCGGGTTGTTCGATCAGATGAGCGCCCTCGTCGGCGTCTTTCGCCGTGACGGCACCGCGCAAGGCCGCCGGTCGGCCATAGCTGACGCCGACAGAGCGGCTGGCCCGGAGCGGGGCGGGGGCCATATCAACGGTTTGATGGTCGGCCCCCCGGTCATCAGCCCTAGCGAGTTGAGCCTTTTCGCGACGGTTGCGATTGCGGTCGTTCAACGCCGCGGCAACGGAAACCGAGCGCCCCATGAGCCCCAGCAACGCCGCATACACCGTCACGCAGCCCAACAGCAAAAAGCGCGCGACGCGGCGCAGTTCGGGCGTGTCAAAACCCGTGACAAACAGGCCCATCCCCAGCAACGCCACGCCGATCGCCACCGACAGCAGCTTGAGGCCGAGGCCCGCACCAATCGGCAGGATAGACAGCATCGCTGCCAGAACCGTATCGCCGAACAGGCCGCCCAACCCGATTGCCGCAAGGGGCCAATCGGGCCCGGGCACATGGGTAGAGGCAAAAACCGACCCCAGGGCGACCGCGATGATCGCAAAGACGACCCGGTTCAGGGCCCTGTCTTCGCCGAGATGGCTGATGAAACGCACACCCCAGGCCGCCAGGATTATTGGAATTCCCCAGACTCCGAGCCCGCCAATGATGAACAGGGTAGACGCCGCCGAGGCCCCGAACCGGCCCAGCATGTTGTTGACAGGCTCATCCGTCGCCACCAGCCAACCCGGATCGGTGGCCGAGTAGCTGCCCAGCATCGCAACAAACAAAACGGCCAGCGCCAGCAGCGCTACGCCCAACAATTCGCGCCCGCGCCGCTCCAGCATCGCCTGGGTGTTCTGATCCAGTAATGGATCGCGCTGCCTGATCTGATAGGATGCCATTCGTTACCGTCCTTGCCCGTAGAGGCAGTCGCGTAGCAAAGTCAGCCCGCGCTGCGTTTCTTCTTTCGGGGCGACCAGCGCCACCCGTATATAGCCAACACCGGGGTTTTCCCCCGCCACATCGCGGGAAAGATAGGCCCCTGGCAACACCCGCACACCGGTGGTTTTCCACAGACGCAATGCCGCCTCTTCGCCATCCGCGACCGGCAGCCACAGAAAGAAGCCGGCTGCTGGCGGTTGATAGCCCTGCATACCGGCGAAAACCTGATCGGCCAGATGAAACTTTTCGACATAGAGCGCGCGAGAGGCCCGCACATGCGTCTCGTCATTCCAGGCCGCTTCCGAAACGCGCTGGATCGGCAGCGGCAGCGGCGCACCCGCAAAGGCCCGAAGCTGACGGATCCGCGCGATATTCTGCGCGCCCCCCGCCACAAAGCCCGAGCGCAGACCCGGCATGTTGGAGCGTTTTGACAGCGAGTGAAAGCTCAGCGCGCGCTCGGGGTCGGCATTGACCGTCTGCGCCACCGTCAGCACGCCCGGCGGCGGGGTGTCGCGGTATATCTCGGCATAGCATTCGTCGGCCAGAACAATGAAGTCATGCTTCTCGGCCAGCACCAGCAAATCCGCCCAGTATTCGGCACTCGCCACAGCGCCTTGCGGGTTGGCCGGTGAGCAGAGGTAGGCCACGGCGGTGCGGTTCAACACATCGGCGGGAAGGGCCGCGAAATCGGGCAAAAAGCCGGTGGCGGCGGTGGCGGGCACATACACCGGCTCTGCCCCCACGGCGAGGGCGGCGACGGCGTAAACCTGGTAAAACGGGTTCGGCATCAGCACGACCGGGCGCGCACCGGATTTTGTTTCGGGGCAAAGGGCGATTGCTGCGTTGAACAATCCCTCGCGCGTGCCGTTCAGCGCCATGATCTGATCGGGTTGCATCGCCACGTCATAGCGCCGCCTCAGCCAGCCCGCGATGGCGGTCAGCAGTTCCGGCGTGCCGTCGTTGGGTGGGTAGACACCAAAGCCGCCAAGGTTTTCCGCAAGGATCGGTCCGACAAATTCCGGCATCGCGTGGCGCGGCTCGCCAATGGTCATGGTGATGGGCTCACCGCCAGCGGGGTGAGCGTCCAATAACGTCCGCAAGCGCGGAAACGCGTAATCTGGCAAGTTCGAAAACCGCTCAGGATATGCCATTGCTGCCTCTGCTCCCGGGGTCATTCCGCCCCGTTGTGCACCACGATAGCGCCCAATTCGGCGCGGGTCCAGAAGAACGCTTTGATCCGGGGCGGTTAGCACCGGCCATTGTGGCTTTTGGGTCCGGACACCGGGTTTCGGAGCGGGCTTCTGCGGGCCTCAGCCCAAAGCGCGTTCCGCCGCAGCCCCCGACCGCAGCAGCCGTTCTTCCTGCCCCGGCCCCGCCATAAGGCTGATCCCGCAGGAGGGGTGTCCGGTCGGCAGGGTCAGCGCGCAAAGCCCGAACATATTGCCGATCCTGGTGTTGCGCAGCGCCAGCAGGTTTTCGGTGACGTAATAGGCGTCGTCCTGCATCAACCGCGCGGCATCCGGCGGCAGGTTAGGGGCGGTGGGCAGAATGACAGCATCGAATTGTGCGGTCTTTTGGGCCCAGATGCGGCGCAATTCCCCCAGCCGTCGCCAGGCCGCGACGTAATCCACCGCGCGGAACTCCGCGCCCGAGCGGAACCGATCGAGGATGCGCGGATACATTTTTCCGGAGGCCTGCTCGATGGTGTCGCGCCAGATACCATAGGCCTCGGCGGTGAACAGAACGGGGGCAAGGGCCATCGCCTCGATGACCTCGGGGATCTTGCCGGTCTCTACCCGCGCACCCGCCCGTGCCAGGCGATCCACCGCTCCGTCAAATCCGGCGGCGGGGCCCTCTCGCAATCCGTCCAGCGCAAGGGTTTCCAGCACCAGAAACCGCGCGCCCTTCAGGCTGCTACCGGTCAGATCGGCCGGCCTGCCACCCTCCATCGCCGCCAGTAGCAGCGTGCAATCCTCGACGCAGCGGGCCAGCGGGCCGATGGTATCAAACTTTTCGCAGAGCGGCACAACACCCGCCAGAGGCAAGCGGCCCGAGGTGGTTTTCAGGCCGACAAGATCATTCCACGCCGCTGGAATGCGCACCGACCCGCCGGTGTCAGACCCGATACCGGCAGGGGCGAG
>TARA_R110002110_G_scaffold377498_1_pt1 | contig 12505 bp, 5 predicted proteins | sample TARA_R110002110 | Tara Oceans TARA_R110002110 (sample SAMEA4397330) | marine metagenome | biome: Polar Biome; feature: [SRF] surface water layer (ENVO:00010504); material: water (ENVO:00002006), including particulate matter (ENVO:01000060) such as... | depth 5 m
AAAGACTAGTAGAAAATGGACAATATAGAGATGCGATGAACATACAGGTTTCTACTTCAGAAGGTTCTGATGTAGGTACTGTTCAAAACATATTAGGTAACAACAAGCTTTCAACAATAATACCTGCTGGCTCAACTTGTGTTGGAGCAATTGCTGATGAAAAAAACGATGCTTTATATTGGTTTATTACTAGTTTATATATAGACATGATTGTAGAATACAAAAGCGGTAACGTAATACCTGTTTTTGTAGATACTGATAAAAACGTTTTAAAGTTTGATCCTAATAATTTTATAACCGGTATAAATATTATTGACAACCTATTGTTTTGGACAGATAATTTTACAGAGCCAAAAAAAATAAATATAGACATATCAAAACAAGGTACACCTAGAAATGGTTATACACACACTTTTTTGATTGTTCCAAAAAGAAAAATAACAACTAACAGTAGTATTAAAGTTAGAGAAGAGCACATAACTGTTATTAAAAAATCCCCTAAAAAACAATTAAAACTAGATATTTCTGCTGAAAACGCTGTTTTAGGAAACGTAGAAATGAAGTTTGCAGACAGTAACAATGTTATTTACTCGATAGGTGAAGTTTTTATAATACAAGATATTAACATAACACTTGGTTTAAACTTTACAGAAGGTGAAACTTTATATTTACTAGACTCTAACTCACAAGATTCTTTTCCAGAAAATGCTTCTATTAGACTTAGAGTTGTTGAAAATATTAGTGGTCAAGTAACTAGCACTAGAAACAGTGGTGGTGTTACTTCTTTACCATACCCACCAAACACGTATGAAGTAAAAGTATTATCTTTTGAGGCTTCAATAACTTCAGCTTTAGTAAACTATAAAATACAGCAAGGAGGCAACAACGAAAAGTTTTTTGAAAAAAAGTTTGTAAGATTTAGTTATAGATACAGGTATCAAGATGGAGAATACTCTACTTTTGCTCCTTTTTCTGAAATAGCATTTATACCTGGAGAGTTTAATTACGAAACAAAGTATGCTTATAATACGGGTATGGAAAACTTTATAAGTGATTTAAAAGTTTCTGGTTTTATAGGACCTGATATACTTGAAGATGTTGTGCAAGTAGATATTTTGTATAAAGAGTCTAATTCACCTGTAGTTTATCTTGTAGACAACATAAAGAAAACAGATTTTAAAACAACAAACTCTATAGGTTCAAGCGGTTTTGCTCAAAACTCTAATCATTGGGATTCTAATTCTTATGAAATAACCTCAGATATTATACAAGCAGCTCTTCCTGCTAATCAACTATTAAGACCTTGGGACAATGTTCCAAGAAAAGCTTTAGCTCAAGAAATAACTGGTAGTAGAATAGTTTATGGTAATTACGTTCAAAACTACAATATAAAAAACAATTTTAACTATTATGAAAAACCTATAATAAGTGCTTCGTATGAAGATAGGTTTCAAGGGTTAGAAGTTAACAATAACGATCCACTAAAGTCTTTAAAATCTCTCAGGCAATATCAACTAGGAATTACCTATATAGACGAGTACGGTAGAGAAACTCCTGTTTTTACTAATAATTTAGCTACTTTTAAAGTTCCTAAATTAAGCGCACAAAGTTCAAGTAAAATATCAACTAGCATTGTAACACCTCACCCATCTTGGGCTAAAAGCTTTAAGTTTTACATAAAAGAAACTGCTAACGAGTATTATAACTTAGCAATGGATAAAGTTTACAAAGCTGAAGATGGTAACTTGTGGCTATCTTTTCCTTCTTCTGAAAGAAACAAAATAGACGAAGAAACTTTTTTAATATTGAAAAAATCAGTAGACAGTTCTTCAGTTGTAAAAGAAGAAGCTAAATACAAAGTTATATCTATTAAAAACGAAGCTCCAGAATTTATTAAAAAAGAAAAAAAGCTATTATTAGAAACTGCAGGTGATACTAGCACGCCAGCCGTCCCTCCTATTAGCTATGTTTTTGATGTTCAGCCCAATGCAACTCCTAACGTAGGGTTTAGATCTTTTAATATAAATAAAGGAAATTGGTTAACACCAATTCTTGGTCAATCACTACCTGATTTAGAGTCTATTAAAAGTGATTTTACTATAACTTTTAAAAGAACTACTGACAACCTGTATAGTGAAGAGTATGAGGTTTTAAATGTTACTAGCGACACTGATTTAAACGATCCATCTGGAGAGTATACAATAACACTTAAAACAACTATTAAAGAAAAAGATAACTTTATATATAAAGATCTTGTAGACCCAAACCTTACAGGTTCGCCTGATACTACTAAGACTGGTTTAGATACTTCTTTAGAAGTTATTATCAACACTTTAAAAATAGTTGAAAGACCTGAGTTTGAAGGTAAGTTCTTTGTTAAAATAGAAAATGACGATGTATCTAATGCTTATGCCTACGCTGTTAGTCAAGCAAATCCAGAGTATGCATCTGTTGCTTCTGCTCAAGTATTTTATTTATCAGACTCATCTGCTCCTAATATGAGTGGCGCTATTGGAACAACAAGTACTGTTCACTCGGCAAATATAACTGGTGGAGGTGATAGTTTGTTTGAATATGGTTCAAATGGTTGGAGTTTTCGTTATGATCCTTTTTCTCAAGCCCAAATAAACGTTGGTCCTTTTACTTCTTCGCAAGTGGATGTTTCTGGAGATGATTCTCAGTGGGCACTAGTTTTAGATACTGGTCAAGAAACAGACTCTAATGGAGATCTTATAGGAGCAGATAATAGTTGGTTTATTGATCAAGCACATTACAGAGCGCAAGCACCTTTAAGTTTTAACGAGGTTAATGTAGAAAGAGTTTTTCAAGACAACTATATTATAAAATCACCTTGGGGCTACACTTATCAAACTTACTACCAAGGTTCAAGCAAAGTTTTAGATTTTTTAAGTGTTGATTGGGCTCCTGGTATGATAAGCTCTACAGATCTTTCAACAAGAGCTTTGGCATTACAAGATCCAAGTTCTTTTAAGCAAGGTGTTTACTCTCAAATAATAGGAGGTGTTGAACAATGGTACATTGAAATTTCTTTTTCTGAATTAAATAAATTTACACCATCTACACGTATTGTAAACAATGGTGTTATTAAAGACATAGAAGATCTTTATGATGATAGGTGTTGGCAATTAAACTCTAGTGAAGAACTTTTTGCTAGTAAATTAAAAGTTGGAGGAATATTTTCAATAGTTGGTGATATAAACGAAGTTAAATATGTAATTAATGATTCTCCAATAATAATGAGAAGGTTTAATCATACTGGTCCTTTTGACTGGGAAACTTCAAGAATATCCGCAAGTTTTGCTACAGGTTTGTTTACTCCATACGCTAACGCAAGTAATGTTCTTGCAAAATTTATTCAACCTAACAATAGAAGATTAACTTATAAGATACCTATTAAAGCTTTGCAAAGCCCAGATCAACCACTTTCAACTGCTTCTTCAGTTGGTAACATTATAAACCTTACTAAGTTTAGCGCTACTGCAGGTGATAATATTACTAACGGAACAAACGCTACTCAAAGCAAGCCTATTCAGTTTTTGTTTTATGGAATTAGATATGATGAAACTGAAAGATTGTCTAGTGACAACCCAGCTATATGGGAAACAGAACCAAAAGAAAATGTTGATTTAGATATTTATTACGAAGCAAGTCAAGTTTATCCTATATCTTTAAATGAAAAATCAATTAATGTTTTAGTTTCAATAGGAACTACAGTTACATGCGCTATTTCAGACACTGTACCTGTAGATACAGAAGTTGTTAGTATAAACAACAACATAATAGGTTTTAATAATTTTGTGAGCGCGGCTTATTTAGATCAAGGAAACTTATTTACATTTACAGATAAAGATGGTGCTTACGTAAGACTTAGGTTTGACGGTTTGGTTAGTCCTGTAGAAGATGGTGGAGGTAATAGTGTTTCTAAATTTGTTAGGTTTCAAGAAGAAGTAAATAAAAAATTTGGTTTAAGTTGGAATAATTGTTATTCTTTTAGAAACGGTGTAGAGTCAAATAGACTTAGAGATGATTTTAACCAAGTGATTATAGATAAAGGGGCTAAAGCTTCTGCGCCTGTAGAAGAGCCATATGAAGAAGAAAGGAGATCTAGTGGTTTAATATACTCTGGCTTGTACAACTCAACAAGTGGTGTTAATAATTTAAATCAATTTATACAAGCAGAAAAAATAACAAAAGATTTAAACCCTACTTATGGTAGTATACAAAAACTTTTTAGTAGAAGTACAGATTTAATAGCTTTTTGTGAAGATAGGGTTATAAGAATATCTGCAAACAAAGACGCTATATTTAACGCTGATGGAAACCCTCAGTTAATAGCTTCGTCAAACGTATTAGGCCAAACACTTCCTTTTTCTGGTGATTATGGTATATCTAAAAATCCAGAAAGTTTTGCTTCAGACAGTTACAGAGCTTACTTTACAGACAAACAACGAGGAGCTGTTTTAAGGCTTTCTATGGATGGTTTAACAGCTATTTCTGATTATGGTATGTCTGACTACTTTGGAGACGAGTTAAAACAAAGTACAAAACTTTTAGGTAGTTATGATGGTGATAAAAACGAATACAATATTACTTTAGCACCAAAAAATGTAACAGTATCTTTTGACGAAAAAGTTAAAGGTTGGCCAAGTTTTAAGTCGTTTGTTCCAGAACATGCTATAAGTATGGCTAATGACTACTATACTTTTGATAAAGGTGATTTGTACAAGCACCATGTAGAGATTGATGAAAATGATAACAAAATAAATAGAAATTATTTCTATGAAAAACAGTATGAGTCAAGTATTTCTGTTTTGTTAAATGACCAACCTAGTTTAATAAAATCTTTTAAAACTTTAAACTACGAAGGCTCTCAGTCTAGAGTTGTTAAAGAAACAACAGATGTAAACACTGGTTATTACAATTTAATAAATAAAAATGGTTGGTACTCTCCTTTTATTGAAACAGACAAAGATAAAGGTCGTATTTCAGAGTTTATAGAAAAAGAAAGTAAATGGTTTAATTTTATAAGAGGTAACGATGTTGCTGAAACTTTAGATTTAAAAACAGATAAGTTTTCTTTTCAAGGTGTTGGTAAATCTACAAATATTGCTGTTGATTTTACAAAATATATAGCAACTCCACCACCACCTCCACCACCACCACCAAGTGATCCAACAGGTATTGTAGGTTGTATGAATCCAAACGCTTTAAACTACAATAATTTAGCTACTGTTGATGATCCTAATTTATGTCAATTTCTACCACCACCTCCGCCACCACCACCGCCACCAACACCAATTACTGGGTGCACTAATCCTTTAGCACTTAATTATGACCCTACTGCTACAGTTGATGATGGAAGTTGTGAAATACCAAACTTGACAATAAGAGACGTTAACGATGACGATGTTGTAATACCGCCGCCGCCTCCACCGCCAGACAGGTCAAGAAGAATTGAAATGCAAAGAGAAAATAATACAAATAGAGAAGATGTCACATAATAATAAAACGCACAATCCAAATAATTTATACTCTGTAGACATTGTTTCTGATGTTAATGTAGATGATTTAAACAATTCAATTGTTCAGTTTACTGCTTCTGGTGTACCTTTCTATAAAATGACAATAACTCCAAACAATAACACAGATTTAGTTATTGCTGGTAATTTTAAAATTGATGATATTATAAGTAGCTGGGAGTGGAACTCAAACTTGCCAAATGGCGATGGGCAGTTTAATTGTTTTCCACCAAAACCACCTTATTATGGTATTGATGCTGGTCAATCATTAAAAAATACAATTGCACATCCATACGTGTTAAGCGGTCAAGGTCAATCTGGTCTTTGTTGGGGTGCTGGAACTCCTACAGGCTCTAATTTTATTGGTAATGGTTATTACAGGTTTCAAGGTCCTTATGTATTTGATAATTCAGATTATTGTGATGGTGAGTTTATAGATTCTAATGAATCAGTTACTTGGCGTAAAATATATTTAATAGATATATATGAAATGAGTAGTGGTATGTTTGCTAATGATAACTTATCACCAGCTGTAGAAGAAAACATATTAAAGTGGATAACAGCAAGCTTTTTCTTTAACAATCCCTACGCTAGCGTACTGCATAATGGTTATCCATCTCGTTTAAACGCTTTTGTTTTTCCTGAGTATCACCCAACAAACAAAAAAACAACCGATATGGTTGTTGATTTAGATTTTGACATGATAATTCCTAAGTTTGGATGTTTAGATCAAAGTTCTTCTGCTTATGATTCAACAGCGGAAATATCTGATCCAACAGCTTGTGTTTACCCTCCACCAAGATATAATGTTACTGTATCTGCAGATCCCGCTAGTTCAACTGGTGAATATACAGACGTAATTAACAATATTATTGGTTTGTTAGGTGGTAGAAACTTTTTGTTTAATACAGATAATAGCCCAATTGTTTTAGCTAGTGATTACGCGCCAGGAGAAGAGGTTACAGAGACTATTGTTGTTGACTTAACTCCTCATCCACACCCAACAATTTCAAACTTTGAAACAGTTTACGACTTTGCAATACCTGGTGGTCCAGATCCAAACATAACACAAACAAATGGTTTTCAAAACCAAGGAGAGCAGTGGGGTAATGCTAAAAACAACTTAACATCTGCAAGTATTAGGATTTTAAATGTTGATGGTGGTAATAATCCTTTTCCAATATATAATGTTGAAAGTGAAGAAGGAAGTGTTCCTGGTGGTTTGTCTTTATGGCACAATTCACCTGACCCAACAGGTTTACAACCATCTAGAGAAGTATTTTTTAATGATAACATCGACACTTTAGATCCTAGCGGCGCAACTTTTGTAGTTGAAACTGCTGTAATAAAACTAAAAGAATATTATTACTTTAGCAGTGACGAACAATTAATTATAAACCCAGGTTACGAGTGGTTTCCATATAAATTACAACTTACTATTGAACTTGATTTTATCATGCCAGATCATGATGTTAATATAAATTTACAGATAGACCACGACACTATAAATCAAGGAGATCCAAACTGGGTAAGCCCAAGAGGTCTTTAAACATAAAATATGAATATAATAAAACAATTTGAAATAGATACTTTAGCAATGTCAAGCAATAGTTTGACTAGTAAAAAGTATTTTGTTGTTGGTGATGAAGGATGTTTTTTTACTTTAATAGTTACTGACGATGAAGGTCTTTATTACAATTTTCCTGAGAACACTGAAACAAGTCTTCAACAAGGTATATTTGCTCCTGCTCCAGCTTTTTCTTCAACTTTCTCTTCGTTGTCAAACAAAGAAATAATAGACACTGGTGTTTATGAAGGTGAAATTTATTTTCCATCACACGCTGATGATAATAAATACAAAATAACTTTATTAACAGGGGCAAATACACAGCTTGACACTGAAGTTTTTTTACATAAAAACTCTTATGTTTTAGATTCTATTGAAAAACTAGCAGACACTGTTATAACTTTTGCTGGAGGTCAAAGCGGAAGTTTAAGTGGTCCAACATCTGTTACTGTTTCTGGTAAAAGTAGTCAAATTGAAAAACAAGAAATTAGTAATAAAATTTCTCTTGATTTTGACTATTCTGTTTCTTCTGATACAATTTTAATTTTAAGACAACCTGTTTTTAAAGATTTTGAGTTTACTATAAATTCAACTGCTTTTTCTGCTTCTAGCAGTAGTAGCACTACAGAGCTTGAGCTAGCTGATGTTAGAGGTATTTCTTCTGGTATGATAGTAGTTTCTGGAAGTGATGGAATTGGTGATGGTACGGTGGTGTTGAAAGTTATAAAAGGTTTTAGAAGTAAAAGCAAGTCAACTTTAGAAAACCCAGTGTATGTTATTCCTTTAGTTGTAAGCACGGATGATAATTTTAGCGTTGAAGAAGGTTTTCACGGTACCGTAGTTTTAAGCCAAGCTCAATCTTGGAGCGCTGATGAAGCTGTGAAGTTTAGAGCTGGTGGTAGTAATGCAAAAGCTTATAATAATACTAGATTTAAGATTTCTAATATAAAAGCTTCTTTAAGTGATATTACAATAAAAACTACAGCTGCAACATCAAATACAGTTATAGCTTCAGCTAATGTAAATGGTCTTAAACAAAAAATAGCGTTAACTGTTAATGGCGCAACAACAGCATCAAAAACTGTTATCGTAGACGAAGCGGTTACTAGCTTAGGTGTTGGTCAAATTTTAACAATAATAAGTAGTGGATCTTTAATAGGTTATCCTGTTATAACAGCTATAGATACGAGTTTGAAAAAAATAACTTTATCTACAGCACAAACTTTTTCCGATGGTATAACTATAAACTTTGCTTATAATAGTATAACAGGTGTTGGGGTTGGGCTGCATAATGGTGGTGCAAATCAAGTTAGTGATTTAACAATTACTTCTACTATTTCTACAATATCATCAAACAACATAACAACATCAGGTACGCAAGCTATTGAGTCACAGCAAAGTATAACTTACACTGGTACAAGTAGAGCTGCTAAAATAACTGCTGATATTGAAATACTAGAATATGGTGACAACGATATAACACTAACACTTGCTATAGACAATATATTAAAAATAATATAACATGGAAATAACGCTAACTTTTAAACAACCTCTAAACTCTTCTTTGCAAATAGGTGATACAGTGTGGTATACAACGCCTAATAGCGCTGGTGGGTACGATGTGGCCACTAAAGACAGTGTTACAAAGCTTGGTACAGTTGAAGAATTAAGTAGTCAGTATAGAGCTCATCAAATTAAAATAAGTAATTATGTGTTAGCTAGTGTACCAGATGTTATACCGGTTAATCTAACTGCTAATAGTTTTATTATGTTTTCTAAAAACGATGTTGTTAATTTAGGTAGTGTTAGTGGTTATTTTGCAGAAGTTCAACTAAGAAATAACTCAACAGAAAAAATAGAACTTTTTGCTTTAAGTTCAGAAGTAGTACAAAGTAGTAAATAACACGTAATAAGTGTAATTATAAATAACAAAGAATATATTATGGATTTAAAAAATAACATTAAATAATGGCTTGGTGGATTCCACTTGCGGCTTCTGTAATAGGAGGTATAGCAACTGCAAAAGCTGGCAGAAGAAATATTGGTGCTGCTAAAAGAGAGGCAGAAATAGCTCGTGAAGAACAACAAAGACAACAACAGTTGTTAGCTGAGCAAATGGACTCTTATAAAGCACAAAGCTTTAGAAATCCTTATGCTGAAAACGTATATGAAGATTTAACAGTTAATCAGCAACAAGCTCAATTTCAATCACAACAAGGAAATCAACAAAGAGCAAACATAATGCAGGGGTTAAGAGGTGCTGCTGGTTCTAGTGGTATAGCAGGTTTAGCACAGTCTTTAGCAAATCAAGGTGCTTTACAAGCGCAACAAATTTCTGCTAACATAGGGCAACAAGAATCTAGAAATCAAGTTTTAGCTGCTCAAGGTCAATTACGAGTTCAACAAGGTGATGAGCTTTTACAAGGTTTAAACATGGGTAGACAGTCAACTCTTTTAGGCATGCAGTTTGGTCAAGCAACAGGAGCTAATCAAAACCTCCAACAAATGCAACAAAATGTATTTGGAGCTCGTACTTCTGCTGCTAATGCAAACGCACAGTCTATTAATAATATTACAAGTACATTGGGCCAAACAACTTTTCCAACGTTTGACGCAAATGGAAATGTTGTAACTAAAGGAAGTTTTGGGAGTAAATAAAAAAAAATAAAATATGGCAGCAGATCAAAGTTTAATAAGTGCTTCATTAAAAGAAGCACAATCAAGAGTAGGTCCAGACAAAACTAAGTTTTATGAAAGCAATGTTAATAGAATCTCTAACACTATGGAGTCTATATCTAATGTGTTTAAACAAAAAGCATTAAACACTGCAAAAGCTTGGGAGGAAGTAGCTGGTAATACAGAAAAAATGATGAATAGCTTAGCTTCAGAAGATAAACTAGGCAACATGGGCCAAGCAAATATTGATCATTTAAAAAGTTTAAAACAAGAGTTTCTTAGCGCTGGAAACAATAAAGATGAGCAAAATAAAGTTAAAATTAAAATAGAAAAAGTTGTTAAAACAATAAACAAATTAGCTGCTGGTTTTGGTAAGTATGGAGAAGCTTATGTTAACGATACTTTAGATAGAGATGTTTCTGATCCTGGGTTTACAAATATACTTGGTAGAATATGGGAAGAAGATGGTGTTTATGATGACACACAGTTTAACTGGACTGAAAACGGTGATTTAGAAATTATTGTTGATGGCGAGGCTACAAATTCTAACGTACTTTTTGACAAGTTAGTTTTAAAAAACAGTGCTCCTTTAAACGCTATGGGTGTTTTAGGTGATAAAGCGTTAAACGATGGTTTTAAAAATATACCTTTTGACAGAGCTGGAAATGTTGAAAAAGTAAAAGAGCTTTTTAGTGGTGCTGAGGGTAAAAATAAACTTGCTACAACAATAGCATCTTCTACGTTTGGAAATGAATCTTTCATACAAGCTCTTGTTAATAACAAAAGCATTCATAAAACACTACAGGATTTAAAAAAGTTTGATAACAATAATGATGGTAAAGTTACAACTGCTGATTTTGCAACTGATGAAAACAAACAAAAACTAATTGACGCTTTAACAAACATACATTCAGACTCATTTGATTTTGAAACCGCAAAGCAAGTAGCTGCTGAGTGGTATACTGACAGTTATTTACAAAGTAAAAATGTTGATGGTGTAAACGCTAGAAATAATAGTAGGGGTGGTGGTGTTGATGAAAACAATCAAAAAATTGTAAAACAGTTTGAAGAAGGCAATGCTGTAATTAGTTTGCAAAACGGAACTTCAGCTGTTAAACAAGAAAACGGTAGATATGTAATAGCTCATGATTCTAATTTATCTATTTACCCTTCAAATAGCGATACATTTTCCGCAAGCGATCTTATTGTTGCATACGGTGGAACTGCAAGTTCTAAAAGAATAGACAAACTAAAATTAAATCTTGACGTTAAAGAATTTAATGGCGTGGATATTACTAATACAACATACACTGTTGTTGGTGATGTTGCTTACACAAAAGAAGATTTTATGAAAAAGGTTAATAATAGAAGCTTAACACAGCAAGAAATTGTTGAAGGTGGTAGAAATCAAGTTGAATTGCAAAACTCAAGAGGTAAACAATAATGTTTGAATACGACGGAGACCAATACACTTTACAAGAACTTCAAGACTCTGCTAAGTCGCAAAGTATTGACTTTGAAAATTTCATGACAACAATGCAAGGTAAAGGTATGACTGAAATAAAGCCTACAAGCGTAGTCAGAGACAGTAAAGACATAGACTCTATGCTTGAAAGGCAATACAGGGAGGGTGGGGTTGTAAACGAAGTAGAGCCAACAACTAGAGAATATATTACTGATTTTTTCACTAGTATTCCTCAAGCTGGTTTAAAGGCGTTTGGTGGTATGGCTAACTATGTAGAAGCTGGTGAGCGAGCTTTATTAGATGTTATTTATAGAGACTTAACACCAGAGCAAAAAGCAGAAAAAATAAAAGAGTTAGAAAACAGTGGTGAATCTTTTTTAACCAAGGGAGATGATAATATTTTTTCTAACGCTGGGTCTTATTTTGATCAGTTTGATGTTAAAGCCGATGCTAGTATAACGGAAGATTTTAAAAACGGAAACTATGCAAAAGGAGGGGCTAGAGCTGTTATTGCAGGTGTTGAATCTTGGCCTTCTTTAGTTGCTGCTTATATGGGAACACCAGCTCTTTTAGCTTTAGGAGCTTCTTACGCTGGTAATAAGTTTGAGGAAGAGTTTGAAAAAAACCCAAAAGGAATTATGACACAGCTTTTTGCCAATGCAACTGGTACAGGTGTAATTGAAGCCGGTTTTGAAATAGCAACTAGAGGTTTGTTTAAAAAAGCTGGTTTATTGCAAGTTGCTCCAGGTGGAGCAAAAGCTGCTGAAGAAGTTGTGAAAGGAGGTTTTGTTGAAATAGGAAAAAATTTAGGTTTTGGTTTTGCTGGAGAAGGACTTTCTGAAGCAGCTACAGAGTTAACTAGTGCTTATTTTGATAGTTTAACTTTAGAAGGTAATGAAATGCCAAGTTTTAATCAAATAAAATATAGATTAAGCGATGCTTTTATTGTTGGAGGTTTAATTGGAGGCACTATATCTGGTTTTGGTGAAGTTGCAAAAAAAGGTAAAGCCGCTAAAGAAAGAGCAATTTTAACTCTTATGCCTATTGAAGATAAAAAAGTATATTTAAAATCTCTTAATAATTTAAAAGATTTATATGCTGATAGAAAAAAGACTAAAGATGATTCTAAGGCTCAGAATTTAATTGATAATATAATTCAACAAGAAATAACAACAATTGAAGAGATTAAAAATAGAACTCAAACATCGTTAGAAAATTTAAACTCAAAAGATATAAAACAATACACAGAAAACATTG
>TARA_R110002110_G_scaffold3270_1_pt1 | contig 12503 bp, 7 predicted proteins | sample TARA_R110002110 | Tara Oceans TARA_R110002110 (sample SAMEA4397330) | marine metagenome | biome: Polar Biome; feature: [SRF] surface water layer (ENVO:00010504); material: water (ENVO:00002006), including particulate matter (ENVO:01000060) such as... | depth 5 m
ATCGGAGATTAAACAAGGTGTCTCGCTGAATGCTACATATCTACAATTCAGATACAAACTCCAGGCAATCTATAGCGGCATGAGCATGGAATATGGTCGTCTGGACGATTGCTTGCTCGGGGGATTGGAAAAGGAATTGTGGGGGACTCGTGATGTCCGAGCTGAGTGAACAAACAACACATCTATCGACGCGCAAATTCCTCACCGCAGGTCAAGCAGCTGCGGCATCCGATGCGCTCAGGGACGAGATGTATAAAAGAGAGAATGATTATGAAACCTCTGCATCGAACACGACCGACCAAGGGCTCATGTTCCTCGAAAAGATCGAAACGTTCATAGAATTGGCTGTACGGAGCGGGCGCGTAATGTATTTCGCGCCGGATCGTTTGCTCGTACAGACGCTGGTTACAAATTGGCAGGGAGAAGCAGACCACCTCCGAAGAAAGACTAACGCTGCTCTTGCCGAGGGTCCCAAGGATTGGCGAGCGAATTTAATCCAGCGCAACATGCCAGTTCGATTGCTTGAGAAGTCCGACAGCGACGACCCGGATTCTGAGGCGGCGATCAACGCGCAGCGTGACGAACAGACCGAACGCGAGCTGATGGAGCGCGCTTCGCGTTGGGAGCAATTGCGCCGAGTCACCAAGCATACACCAGAAACGCCAAAAACGTTGGTTTCTCTACTGGCTAACGCAGATTTGCCCTACCGGCACTTCCTGCTCAGCCGGCGCGAACTATCGTTTGCACGCAGATGCGATCTTGAGCTTCCCCCAGAGTTCCTGCGCTTCAGTAAGCGACGCATCTTGCGTGGTTCCGTTATCTTCGGTGCCACGCTGGTGCTGCTCCTCGTCGGTATCGGCCAAGTGGTCTTTGCGTGGGATAAAAGTCTAACTGCGCATGGGTATCTGGAGGAAGCAAAACTTGAAACCTTTGAGCGCAGAAAGAGCGAGGAAGCCAACCGAGGTTCTGTTATTGAAGCCGCCTCCATTGACTGCGATGGCTACAGAACGCTGGTTGAGAAGCAGGCATGTCTTATAGGCGCAGGCATCGCCACGAGCAGCCTGATCACCAACCAGGCGGAGGATTCAGAGGAGATTTTTGGCCAACTTGGGGTAGCCGTGGATCGTTTACCTGAGTTCGTTCGAGACGATGTTGACGCGCCAGCGAACCCATTCGTCGAGCCGAACAATCCCGCGCCAGTTGCAGAGCCTTCGGCGCCAACCGATTGCGAGGGTTGGATTTGGCTGGGTCGATCGGATTCCGACTTTCCGAATGTGGATAAGGGTGTCCTACTGAAGGATAAGATCTGGAAAGGCGAACAACTAAAGACGACGAAGCGGTTGAACCTGCGCCAAGATCCGCCTGATCAGTACACTTATGGCGAGGGGCCAATCGTCGGGCAGATCCCGGCGCAGGGAAAGGTGATTTCGAAAGGCAATCCGCAGGCGATTAAGCGCGAGTCGGGGGATCAGTATTGGGTGCATGTTGAACCCGCGAACCCGAACAATTGCACCACGGTGTTTATTCAGTACGTCGGGTTGGACGCTCGCGCTCAGGAGCTGCGGTTGGATCTGCGCCGTCTTGGCTATATCGTGCCAAACGCTGAGAGAATCCCTTTGGCAAGCGACTTATACAGTATACGTTATTTTCGCAAAGAGGACAAAGATCGAGCGAACGCACTGGCAGAAGATGTTGCGAATTCATTAAACCTACCAAGTATTACAGCAAAGTACGCTCAAGGCGCACCCGACGTATCCCGCCATCTGGAAGTCTGGATACAGCTCTAGGGGCATTGTCTGTCTAGGGATTTTCTGGAGGCATAGAACTATCGAAATGGTATTGTCAGCGGAACCTGACTTGAGACGAGCAATTCGGGCGGTAGCCACAATTATCTCCCAAAACCCGTTTCGTGAGGCTAAATGCCCCTGCCCTACGCCTCGAGGCTGTTTGCGCTGACAATTCCGAAAATAATATCAATCCTTTCTTCTGTGTACGATCTTTTGAAACATCCTAGAGCCGCATAGAGAAGCGCCAGATTCCAAACGATCCAAGACGCGACCCGTCGCGAGTGGCGTGACCTTTTTGTTGCCTGGGCCGGCTCGTCAGCGACTATTGAGATGGGTTGGCGCTCGAAGGACGCTACCCCTCCTATATATGCCGAAAACCTCGCCTTTACGGAGAATCTTCTTTACATCAAAATGGCCATAGTTAATCATCTCAAATCTACTCCAATGCGGGGGGACGAGCGAGATGCAAGCCAGTAAGGGATCATGCCAAGCCTTTTCGGTCGGACTTCTGACGGTTATATTTTTGTCGGCATGTGCGACTACTGAAGATATTCAAGGCCCCAGCCTGTTCGCGGAAGTCGCGCCGCTTGACACGAGTCCCTATTATCAAGGCGGCCCGGTATCCTTGCCAGCCGTTCGGCAGGTCGCGCAGGCTCAGGCTCAGGTTCTCCTCGACGTGTCCAACCGTGAGTCAAGAATTAGGTCCGGAGCCGGCACGATTGCTTTGGGTTCTGGCTTGACGGCGCTCGGCCTCTCTATAACGGATGAGGGAACGCCAGACTTTTACACATTTCTGGGGCTTGCCGGCGCGACAGCAGTGAGCGGGTCACAATACTACGTCAACCGCCAGAGACAGCTTTTCATAGACCGCAGCGCGCGAACGTTGAACTGCATGATCTCGACAACCGATCCGTATTACATTTCCGCCATCCGTGCACGTTATTTGTTCGGGACACCTGATGCCGCAGGTCAGCGGGAAAAACTGCGGGAAGCTTTCCTTGCGCGCGGGTACGATTTGGAGGTCGCCAATCAGCGGGCAAGTGAAGCCGTCATCGAAGGCGGCCTGATTGGGGACATCCAAAGCAGTATCGAAGCCGCTGAGCTTGTTGTGATTCAGGCGAAGTTCAACGCCCGGGTGCTTCGCGATAAAAACACTTTGCCGGAACCGGAGTTGCAGCAACTCGATTCTGCGATCACCGCGCTCACCACGGCAACGGCTGAGGCGAATGTGCGTGCGTCGGATCTTGCCAAGTATCGCGCAGAGCTCGATATGGCGGGCGCGCAGCTGGCCAATGCCATGCGCGATCTGATTCTCTATATGACTGAGGAGATCCGCAAGGCGGAACCGGACGTCTCTCAGGCGCAGGCGGCGCTTGGGGCGATCAAATCCGGCCTCGCAGGAACTTTGGCCAGTTTTGATGGGGCGGATTTCCGCGCGACGATTGCGGGCCTCGGGGCAACTGCTGCGGAAGCAGAGGCCGCACTCAAAGAATCTAAAGACGATTCAGCCTTGGAAAAAGACCGTGAACTCAAGAATAATACATTGTCGGTAATCGAACAGGTCTTGGCGAAGCTCAACGCTCAAAGCCGGTTCACCAGCAATGAGCTCGCAATTGTCAACGAGCACAAGAACGCGACAAAACGGATTGCGGGTTGCGTATATCCGGCATCCGCCGACACAATAATCGTCGCGCCCTCTGGGCTGTCACATACGATCGCAGCAGGCGCGACACAAACCCTGACGATTACGGTCGGCCCGGACACAACGCCTAACGTCGCAATCTCGTCTGAAACAGCGGATGTGCTGACCAAAGGAAATCCGCAGCAAGTATCCGGCAGCCAGACCCTGTATACGGTTCTTCTGACGGCGAATACAAAAGTAGCCAAGGACACAGTTGCTGAAGTCACCATCACCAGTCCAAAGACTGACAATGCTGTGCGCAAAGTTTTCACGGTGAAAGCAAGCCCTACGCCGACGATATCCGTTTCGCCCGCAAAGGGCAGCGTCTCACTTGAAAAAGGGGGCAGTCCGGCGTCCCTGACAATCACGGTGAGCGATGGGTCTGCACCAAGAGTCGTCGACGCCGCGGCGGGGAAAACAACGGTTCTTAAAACTGGCCCGGTGACGAAAGTGACAGGGACAGACAATGAATTTACAGTCGACGTATCAGCAGACAGCGGGGCCAGCGGGAGCGAAGGCACACTAGTTATTACGGCAGGCACACCTGGCGGCAAAGTTGACTATAATATCGAATTGAAAGACGCCCCGGTCAAACAGGAGCCAAAGCAGAACGAAGAGCAGTTGCCGACAACTGCCGCAGCGCTGACGGCAGGGGAAAACGAGAAAGTGACGGACTTTGTTAGGTACGTGCAGACATTCCTGAACAAGAATCACGGTGCCTCGATCACGGTTTCGGGCCAGATGGACCAAGCGACCCGGGTGGCATTGAAGAAGATGCCCGCGCAGACTGTGTCCGAACTCGGCCTCGAGAATGGAGTGATCACCAAACCGGCAATAGTATACTTCGCAAAGGCCATCATCGCCGAAAACGAAACCAAAATACAAGCGGAATGGAAACAAAATCAACCGCGTTCGGCGGAGGCGCTAAGAGAATTGATAAGCGTACTATCCAATCAAACCAATGTGAAGGTCGATTCGGAACTGGATCAGAATGAAAAACTGGCTGTTTGGAACTACCAATACTCCGTTCACGACAAAGAACCTGAATCAGTTGGAACAATAGATCTCACGGGAGCGCTTGACGCCGCGACTATCAACAAAATTTTGACGGCGAAGTAGGAGGCGGGAGTTGTCGGTAATCAGGCCTGGAACAAAAGTATACCGCGGACCGGCCAATGCGGATTCCGCCGGGACTGTGGGTCTCGTTACGCGCCAAAAGTCGCGACCAAACCGCAAGTTCTTGATCACCTGCGCACATGTTCTCGATAACAAGGCGACCGGAAATGACGGGAGCGTCTACATCGAAGGTGGTTTGAAAGTTGCTGAATTCGTCGGCGCCGACTATTGGCGAAAAAACACCTATGACCCAACAGATGTGGCCATAGCTGAAGTTATCGAAGGCGCAGCGACAGTCAGTGGAGCGATTGACGAGATTGGAGGTGTGACCGGCATATCCAAGTTTACCGGGAACCATCTTCCGGTCTTTGCGCGCGGAAAATCTGATCCAGTATTCAGAACGGGTATCATCAAATCCTCGGACAGCAACAAAATAACCGTTCGGGAAACACAAGGCGGGGCCGAACGAACTGCCGGCCGTGAGGGGGGGGCGCAACAATTTGGAAATGCCGGCGACAGCGGATCGGTCGTGATCAACCGGTTCGGCCGGGCAATCGGCATGATCTCCAACAGAATGACCAGTGACTACCTGGCTTTCGTTATTCCGATCGATCTCGTCATGACCTACGCGGCGAAGCGGGCGGGGCTGACCTTGCGTGATCTGGAACTGGTGAAAGATGATCGGCAACTGGATTTGCTCGGGCGGATATAGATGACCTGGCGAGAGAAGCACCTTCCGATCACAGTTGTTTTGACAAGCAGATTCCGGTGGAGGGTGCACAATGACGTTTGATATGATCTTGGATGTTGCGATCGGCCTCACCCTGGTGTTCGCACTCTTCAGTCTACTGGTTAGTATTCTCGTCGAGATAATTTCCGCAATGCTGAACCGCCGTGGTCGTATGCTGGAGCTTTCGATTTACCAGCTGCTGGATGGTGAACGGCCGCACCGGGGGGGCTGGTACCTGGTCGGGCGTCGGGCCAATGCATGTCTTCGACATGGAAATCGATACGGCGCGAGCTATGGAGACAAATTTTTTAAGTTGCAGACCGTCCGCGCCACGATGGATGGAGAGCGGTTGCCATCTTACCTCACCGATGAAGTCTTCGCATCTGGCGTTATCGCATTGCTCCAGGAGGAGTTCAGGCCATCGTCGCCGGTAAAAGACTATGCCAGTTTGGTGAAAGGACATGGGTCACATCTCGCCAATCTGATCCATGAGCTTTCGGCCGGCGCCCTCCTTGATGCAACCACTCTCAAAGCGCGGCTGATCGACTACTACAACTCGGTCAATAATAGAGTGTCGGGCTGGTATGTGAGAGAGACGAATATTTGGTTGTTGTTTGTCGGTTTTGCGGTCGCGGCATTTTTCAATGTCAATACAATCGTCCTGACGCATGAAATCTCCGCCAACGCCACATTGAGAGACCGCCTGGTGAATATGGCAATGAATGATACTGAGATTAACGACCTCGCCGCGCGAGCCGAAGAATTCGCATCGCCGCAAGGCAAGAGTTCGGAAAACTCGGGCACCGACGAGGCAAGAAATGCCATCACCGAGAGAACAATAACAGTAACGAGCGTGCCTCGCAAAGAGTATGACGAGGTCGTCTCTAAGGTCGGAGGCCTCAAACTGCCGATCGGACAATGTCGGGGTGAAATCGCGTCCAGCCTAGCAGGAAGCGGTGATGGTACGGTCGATTTCGATCCGATGAAGCCCATCACCAGAGAGGTATTGAAAGAAATAAGCTACACGAATCTCGATCATTGCCCGACCGCGACGGTCGGACGTCTCGGAAAAGAGTTCCTAGGATGGATTCTTACTGCTCTGGCTTTGTCCCTCGGAGCGCCATTCTGGTTTGATTTGCTCAGCAAGCTAGTCGCCATCCGCAAGTCCGGAATACTAGGTTCCGACAGCGGGAAAAAAGAACTGACGCCCGCTCCCCTACCGTTCGTCAGCCCCGCTGCACCAGAACGAGATATTGATGTGAGCTCGATCCCCAGGCGCGATGAAGCGACCGCTACCGGCATCGGCTTCGGCACGACACTGACAGTTGAGATGAATTCTTTCGAAAAGACGCTCACTCAGGATGACATCCTTGATGTGCAGCGCCTTCTTGGAGTCAGACCTGAATTTCGCGATGGGACCCTGAACCGGGAGACACGTGATAAAATCCGCGCGTATCGTCAGAATGTACGAAAGCAGCCTCAAGTCGACGGGTTCTTGGATGAAAGTTTGGTTCTTGAATTGTTTGAAAGACGTTGAGGAGCAATAAGTGACAATGCGGCTTTCAAACAACTTCCATCTTCATGAATTTACACTATCTCAAACAGCCGCCCGCTACGGTGTAGACAATACGCCGCCGCCAGAAGCGGTTGCAGCACTCTCAGCACTCGTGACGAATGTCCTCCAGCCATTGCGGGACTACATGGGGCGTCCGCTGATTATAAGTTCAGGATACCGATCACCCTGGTTGAACAAACAAATAAACGGGGCGACGAACAGCCAGCACATGAAAGGTGAGGCCGCCGATTTTGAGTGTTGGGGGGTCAGCAATGTCGAACTGTTTCACATTGTTGCCCGACGTTACACATTCGATCAGTTAATCCTTGAGTATCATGAACCCGACATGGGGCCGAATGATGGCTGGGTGCATGCCTCATTCACATTGATTGGCCCAAACAGAGGCCAATGGTTTCGTCATCCGGCATTGTAGACTGACAGGACCTTTAGGCGCCGTGGCTGGTATTGTCAAAGGAGCGGGATTGTCAGGGCAAACGACCTCGAGGTGATAAATCCGGGGGTTTAGCCTCGGTAGAAGACCAAAAACCCAATGCCGCACTTCAAGACCTCACCCGAGATCACCCAGCTGGGTGTGCTAATGTATGTCAGATTTCCGCTCTCGCTCCAAAATGTTGAGGACCTGCTACACGAACGGAGCATGGATATGTGCGACGAAATTCCGGCAAAAAGCAATGAAGCAATGGCCTAGCCCCATAATCGGGAGTTATGCGCCAAGAAAGCGGGCGGCAGGTTTCGTACTGCCAGCAATCGCAACACGGACGACTGGTTCGAATGTATCGCTCTCCCCTGCCCCGCATTTCAAACTCAACTGTCTCTTCACCTTCGCGGCTACTCCTCCCGAAATGTACGCGACACAGAGTCGGACAGCGGCTTCACAAGATAGGACAGCACGGATCGGCTTTCAGTTCGCACTGCTGCATCAACAGGCATACCTGGCAGCAATGGAAAGAGGTCGTCGTCCAGGGCCTCTACAGGAATTTCCACAATCGCCTCGTAATAGGGCATGCCCGTATTCGGGTCGGCAATGGCATCGGCCGAAATCTTTGTCACAGTGCCGTCTACCTGGGGTGTCCGGTCCTGATTAAACGCCGCGAACCGTAACGTTGCCGCTTGCCCGACATGGATCTGGTCGATATCAGACAGCATGATCCGCACCTTCGCAACCAGACGATCATTCTCCGGAACGATGTACATGACGGGTTCGGAGGGTGAGATGACACCGCCAATTGTATGCGCTCTTACACCAATAACCCGCCCGGAACGTGGCGCAACAATATCGAGCCGTCCCTGGCGATCCAATGCGGTTATACGTTGCTCCGACAATTCACCTATCTGGGTCTGCACCTCGCGTAGCTGTGTCAGAACGTCTTCCCGATAGCCTTGGTCGAGCCGGGTGATTTCACTTTGTGTTTCCCCCATCTGGACCCGCGTCGCCGCAATGTCGGACGTCAGGGCGTCTTTCTCACCTTTCAGGCGTTCCTGGTCACGCTGCAGCGCAAGTATGCGCGTAACGGTCGTGTTGCCGCGTGCCATCAACTCCTCAAATCGGCTGATTTCATCCGCGAGAAGCGCAATCTGTGCATCCTTGGAACGGATCTCGCTTTGCATACCGGAAATTCGCTCTGACAATTGCCCAAGGCGCTGCCTGAGGATCGTTATCTGCGTTGACCGATTCCGTGCACGTGCTTCCCGCAAGGTCTCCTGTTCATTCAATATCAAGGCCATCGCAGTCGAGCCTTCGAGGCCAGCATAACCCGAACGCATTTTCAGCTGGTCCGTATTGTCCCTCTCACTAAGCAGGCGTGCTTCAGTTCCCAACAATTCAAACAGTCTGGCTTCCAGGCCTTGCACCCCCGCATCGGCGGTCGTGGCGTCCAGTGAAATGAGTTTCTGGCCTGCTTCGACTTTGTCAGCCTCTCGCACATAAATCTGGCGGACAATCCCACCCTCCAGGTGCTGGATCGCCTGCTGGTTTGATTCGACGGCAATCTGCCCCGATGTCAGGACGGCGCCCTCAAACGGAGCAAATATCGACCAAAGGACCAACCCACCGAAAACGACCAGGATGACGCCCCACCCGAAGACAAGATAGCGCTTGAAATCATCGATAGGGATAATGGCGCCCTCTGCTTGAATTTCACCATCATAACTTTGGTCAGACATTGGCATCACTCGGGCGGATGGTTCTGACATTCGGCGCGGACGGTTTGGGCATGATCTTACTGAGAACCTCGTCGCGCGGGCCAAACGCGCGCATCTCGCCGCCATCAAGAACCAGCAATTTGTTGCAGTGGATGATTGCATTCGGTCTATGCGCAATCATGATTGTCGTTGCGCCACGTGCCTTGAGCCCCAGGATAGCCGTTTGAAGTGCCTCATCTCCCGGTGCATCAAGATTGGAATTGGGCTCGTCGAGCACGACAAGGTTTGGCTCACCGAACAGCGCGCGCGCCAGCCCGATGCGCTGTCGTTGTCCGGCTGACAGGTAAGCACCTCCCGCACCGATCTCGGTGTCATATCCGTTCGCCAATCTCAAAATCATATCATGGCAGGCTGCAGCTTTGGCGGCTGCAATAATCCTCTCCGGTTCAGCATTACTATCGAACCTGGCGATGTTTTCCCGTACAGTTCCGGACATCAGGTCAACCTGTTGCGGGAGGTATCCCAGCTGTGCACCGAGAGCTGTGCGGCCATAGGAACTGATGTCTGCACCATCAATTCGGACATGCCCTGAGAGCGCTGGCCAAATTCCGGTCATCACGCGTGCAAGCGTCGATTTGCCCGCAGCGCTTGGTCCGAGCACACCGAGTACGTCTCCCGGTTCCAGAGTAAAATTGAGTCCACGAAGCAAAGGCTTGTTTGCTCCAGCCGGTCCTGCAAAGACGCCCTCGATCGATACGAATCCATCGACACGCGGCAGCTCCATCGTGTCCGCCAGCACAGGCGCCTGATCCAAAAACCTGTTCAGAGACGACCATGCGTCCTTCGCATTTAGAATTGACCGCCACTGGGCAACGGTTTGTTCGATGGGCGCGATCGCCCGCCCCATGAGAATAGACGCGGCAATCATCGCGCCGTGGGATGCATCCCCCTTGATGGCAAGCCATGCACCGAGACCAAGAATTGCAGACTGCAGGAAGAGGCGGAAAGCTTTCGTCCCGGAACTGAACGCCGACAAAATACGACTGGATCTGGATATGGCCGAGTCAGATGCATTAAAAACAGTGCGCCATTTATCACGCACTGTTTCCCGCATGCCCATGGCGTCCATAACTTCAGCATTTCTGATCATTTCGGACGCACGTAGCTGAGCCTGACGCTCAAGCTCCTCCGCCTCCATAGTCAGCCGCGATGAAGTCTTCTGATTGAGCAAACCAACCCCGACCAGCACAACCGATCCGAACAGGGCCCAAAACCCAAAGGCGGGATGCAGCATGAACAGGACGATAAAGAAGAGTGGCGTCCACGGAGCGTCGAATGCCGCATTGAGCGCAGGACTCGACAGGAAACGACGCAGCGCCCGCAAGTCCTTCAAAGGACGCTCAGTTTGGCGGCCCGCATCTTTAAGACTAATCGTCATCGAGGCATTCGCCGCTCGTTCACCCAGAATATTCTCGAACCGGGATGCAGCGGCACCGAACAGTGCAGAGCGAATCCATTCCAGAACGCCCAAAGTTCCGTAGAGCACCAGGATCAGCAACGTGAGCGAAAGCAGGGTTGGTACAGATTGAGATGCCAGCACTCGATCATAAACCTGCAGCATGTACAACGGTCCTGTCAGCATCAGTAGATTCACAAAGAAACTGAATGCCGCCAAATGGAGAAAAACCGGTCGAGATGCGTCCAGAGCCTCGCGCAGCTCGTTGCGCTTATTATTCAATTGCATCGTATCATCTCTGTGCTCGACACGCTTTCTGTTCGCCAAAAGTATTTTCCTGACACCATCCGGCACAACGGGTCATTGTGGGAGTTTAGCCTTGCGGGACACCGCGCGTCCGGCCAGAAGACCGGCAACATGCGCCGGGAACCCAACACTGACTGCCGGGGCGCATGCCATCCGGGAGCGCCATTCACATGACGCTCCTTCGGACATATGGAACATCACAGCCAAAGGCCATGATCGGTCGTCTCGTGTTCTTGTATGTAAGCCAATGAGTGTTCGAAATCGAACTGACGCGCAGGCTCAGCCTCAGCCACATCAGGCACTTCATGAGTTGCAAAAACAGATTGAAGATTCAGCCTGTTTTCGACGAACGAATCGATTCGGTGGCTATAGTCCTCGCTTCTGAGACCGGAAAAGTCAAACCTGGTCTCGGAAAGCAACCAGTCCGACCGCTCCCAGAAGTGACCACGCTGGTGCGACGCAGGCAGATGATCGATATCAAATTTTTCGATGAGAAGCGGAAGCGGCGACTTCAGACCGGATGAACCATCTGCTCCGCTAACGTCTGTATAGCCGAGCTCCGCATCCGCGGCGTTGACCTGAGCGCCATCCGAGAACCAGGCAGTCGTTTCCCCAAAAATGGTTGCACTCTGCTCTGGTTGATCCCCTGAGTAAGAGACCGACGTGAGGTTCAGTGCGATTAATCCGGCGTCGCTCGCGCGGGAGAGCTCACCCGTTTCGCTCACACCATTGGAATTGCGGTCATTCCAAAGGTAGAACTCGCCGAATGAGTCGTCCGCCGCAGAGAGCAATCCATCTCCATTGGAGTCGAATGCCGCCAGCCCTTCCAGATCGGTGCGCGCACCCGGCATATCCTGGAGGAAGGATATCTCGGAACCATTGCTGATCACGCCATCCGAATTGCGATCGAGGGCAAGAACGCTGTCGCCGGCATCAATCCATGTGCCCGTCTCCACTCGCGTATCAGAATCATAGTCGAACCTGACCGACGTATCCGAGAAATAGGTACCGTCGCCATCAAGATCGAAGATGATTGGGGCCAGTCCTCCATCGATCAAGGCGTTCACATCCGCTGTCGTCCATACTGTCCCGTCATCAAAGACGATCTGCTCAACCTCATCACCGGAGTTCCCCCCCAGCGTATTCCAGATCGTGATCTGGTCGCTGGTTCCGGCAAAGGTGATCACGAGGTCACTCGTACTGCCTGGCCCGCGCGAAAGAATGACATCACTTGTCGCATAACCATGGATCAGGAGCTTGTCGGTGTCATTCAGGCCGTTGTCCTCGATCTCATCAACACCGTCGCCGATGCTGAACACATACGTGTCAGACCCGTCGAGACCGTGAAGAACGTCATTCCCGAGCCCGCCTTCAAGCGTGTTCGTCCCCTTGAAACCCTGAACGACATCGTCTCCGGATGTCTGGTCCTGGGCAATCAGAAGCGCCTGAAGGTCAGCCGTGGACCACACCGTCCCATCGTCGAGGACGATCTGCTCAACCTCATCACCGGAGTTCCCCTCCAGCGTGTTCCAAACCGTGACCTGATCACTCGATCCCGCAAAGGTTATCACGAGATCATCGGTACTGCCCGGCGCACGCGAAAGGATCACATCACTTGTCGCATAACCATGGATCAGAAGCTTGTCGGTGTCATTCAGGCCATTGTCTTCGATCTCATCAACACCGTCGCCCATGCTGAACACATAGGT
>TARA_R110002110_G_scaffold101828_1_pt1 | contig 12501 bp, 11 predicted proteins | sample TARA_R110002110 | Tara Oceans TARA_R110002110 (sample SAMEA4397330) | marine metagenome | biome: Polar Biome; feature: [SRF] surface water layer (ENVO:00010504); material: water (ENVO:00002006), including particulate matter (ENVO:01000060) such as... | depth 5 m
TACATAATTAAATTATATATTCCTATATTTTACCGCTGTGTTAATATGAAGGCATGATCTTATAAATGCCTTGTCCATCAACACCGACATAAATGTATCCATCCGGAGCCTGGCGAACATCTCTGACTCGTCCGATGTCTTCTAACACAATGGTTCGCTCAACAACTTCGGTTCCATCCAGTTCCACGAGAACCAAATAGTTGAACTTTAGTGACCCTACTAATGCTTTTCCTTTCCAGCCCGGATATAAATCACTTGTTACAAAGTCCAATCCTGATGGGGCAATAGATGGATCCCAGTATGTTTTGGGTTGCTCCATGCCTTCTTTTTCGGTGATATCAGTAAATGATGTTCCATTATAATTGATCCCATAACTGATCACCGGCCATCCGTAGTTTTTTCCGGCTTCAATAAAGTTTAGTTCGTCTCCGCCTCTTGGCCCATGTTCATGCGCCCATATCTTTCCTGTTTCAGGATGCATGGTCATTCCTTGAGGATTTCTGTGTCCATAAGAATACACCGCTTCAATAGCTCCTTCTTGTCCAACAAATGGATTATCAGAAGGAACAGAACCATCGTCATTTAAGCGATAAATTTTTCCGCCATCTCTGGAAAGATCCTGCGGATTTACATCTCTGTTTCCTCTGTCACCTACCGAAAAATACAAGTATCCATCACCATCAAAAGCTATACGGCTTCCGAAATGCTGACCCCTGGTTGAGTTTGGTGACGCTTTATACAGAATTTTTGATTGTACTAAAGCGTTTTCTTCCAGTTTTGCTCTCATTATGGCAGTATTTGCCCCATCTTCCATTCCTTGTGTTGAGGAATATGTGATGTAGATCCATCCATTTGATTCATAATCAGGGTGAAGAGCGATATCCATCAAGCCACCTTGGCCGCGGGCATATACATCAGGTACACCGGTTATTTCTGCGACCAACTCGCCGTCTCTAACTTTTAATAATTTCCCGGAACGGTCTGTTACTAACATTTCTCCACTAGGTAACCAGGTCATCCCCCAAGGAATTGTAACCCCATCAAAATATAATTCGGGAGTAACATTTACTGTTTGTTCAACTTTGTCTTCGTTGGCATTTGGCTTTTCTGCAAAAGCTATTATCAGTAAAAAACCGGAAAATAAACTCAGTCCAGATTTCAAAATTGTATTCATTATTCTATCCATTATAGGCTCTAATATTGATATTAGGAGCCCGGGTTATAAAGAAACTGTCTTAATTCATCAATATTCATAAATCCGATTCTTTTTTTAACAACGTCTCCTTCTGCTGTTAAAACAATTACCGTAGGAAACACATATGCTCCTTTACTTTGAGCAAATTCTTTGGCTTGCATTTCTTTTCCATTAAAGCGGATTAGTTCCTCAGAATTCCCATCTAGTTTTACAGGAATGTATCCCTGATCGATCACAATTCTTACTGTTGGATCGGGATAAACCTCTCGTTCCATCGCACGACAATATTTACAACCAACCTCAAATACATCCATCATAATGAGTTTGTCACTTTCTGCTGCTTCTTTTTGAGCGGCTTCAAGCGTTCTCCAGTTCGGTGCATTTTCAATAACCTGAGGCTCAACACTTTTTAATGATGAGTATAGGAATATTCCTACAAAGACAGCTATTCCGGCAAAGACAATTATTCGTTTATTCAAAATTGTTTGAAATTAGATTGCATTTTCTTTCCTTAAAATACGTAACTACAAGCGGAATCTTTTATTTAAACTAGTACAAACCTTAACAAACGGATTAAAAAATGAAAAAACTCATCTTCTCAGTACTTACTTTAGCTTTTATTGGCCTTGTATCTCCTATTCAGGCTCAAAAAAGCGGTGATGCGGAAACCATATTTAAGAAGCACATTAATAAAATGGTAGAAAGCGTTGAAAAAGCAGAAACACCCGATGCAAAACGAGAAGTCTTAAACGGTTCTTTCGATGACCTGATCGGTGCTATTGAAAAAGTAGAATCTATGAAAGCAATTCCTGAAACCGACAAAGAGGGATTGAAGGTTTTTAAAGCTGACATTCAGGATAAGCAGAATGAATTGAATGGCGTTAATGGATTCAGTCCTGTTGCCAATAATAACTTGAATAACTTTGCGAATTTTGTTCAGCAAGATTTTGAGCAAGCTGATAAAGTTACGATTGGAATTACTACTCTTCTGCTAATTATTCTAATTCTAATACTGATTTAATGCAGCATACTCCCAGTGTTGAAATACGAACTATTTTTTTAATGATTTCAGCACTGGGATTTCTTTTTTGGGGATGTTCTTCCTCACAAAGGATTTCGGAATCCAATATTCAAAATTTCTCAGAAAGTCCGGCTTACTCTCTCATTTATATCATTCACGGCGACGCTAATTATTTGTACCATGAAAGCGGACAAGATTATAAAGCCGATGAACAAGCTTTGGAAAGGGCTTTAGAAGTTGCTGCCAAAGCACGCTCAGGCGAAGTTTTTATATTCCATCAAAAGCGGGAGCGAAAGATATTGGGACTTTTTCCAAAAAAAGATCGCGTGTTCTATCATTTTGTGAATGGAGCATTGCAAAATAAAGAAAAATATTCTCCGGAAGATGGAGGCTTCACCAAAGAAGCTCAAATCTATAATGAACTTTCCGCATCTGAAACCGATCGCCATTTCTTTTTTTACTTTGGACATGAGATTCCAACGTTTACCGAGCAGCGCTATCATGCTTCTCAACCCGATCAGAAATTAACCACAGATATTTTTAGTGACCACCTTTCAACATTTAACTCTTTATTCGACCTAACGGTGGTTTCAACCTGCAACAACGGTAATCCGAAATTTGTACATGCCCTTTCTGATAAAACGGATTTTTTGATAGCTTCACCACAGAATCTGCACTTATCTTATCTCACTTCAGATAAAATAAATCTACTTGAAGAAGACCCTGAAATTAACACCGAAACTTTAGCAAACTCAATCGCTCAGCATTCTTTTACTCAATTGTCTTCTAACCTTCAGACCATGATAACCGTTGGCGTTTATGATCTGTCTTTAATTCGTAATTACTCTGCGCCATTAGCTGCCAAATACTCTGTTTACCTGGAAGAGATATCAGCTAAACCACGTTTTACGGATAACATCGATTGTGCGAATATCCCCTCATTACGTTCCGTCCTTAAAAATCATGGTGTTCATTTGTTCTACAAACCGCCGGCTTTTGGAAGAAAAGCTAATCAAAAAACACATTCCGGTTGGGGCTGCAAGGAATAATTCTCCTCATTGTGATGTGAACTCTTTATCTTTGGTTAGAGTCCGAGCTCAATTCTAAAATAGCACACACAAAAGGCTCCTTCGTCATTCCTGCGGAGGCAGCGCCAAAGGCATGCCTACGGTAGAATCTAGATTGTAATTTAAAAGAAATTAGTACTATATAATAAGATCTAGATTCTCACAAAGTGATGCCCTTGGCACAGGCATTCGCTGTGGAATGACCTCAAAATGGATAACAAAATCATAATTTAAAACCAAGCTCAGTTTAAAGAATAAACTATGAAAGAAATTGAATCCTATAAATTAGGGAAGATCGAAGTTAAGATCACAGAAACCGATAAAGAAAACAAGCTCTTGGTTAGCTGTTTTGATGGGGAATTTAAATCTGAGTTTACCGTAAGCATGTACGAATACGAAAACTATCGCCGCCTGATGAATCAGAGAATTTCCCGCGCTTTCTCGGGCGCTTCGGATGAAGATTAATTATCCTGAAATCCGGATAAAAACAACTATAAAACTGAGTACTGAGAACACCAACCCGACCATAAAAATGTTGTAGGCTATTCTAAGTAATTTATACTTTTTTGCCAGTACAACGCCTAATCCATGAAGATCACGAGCCATATTATCATACAATCGTTCGCTGTCTTGCATCAATTCTTCCATTCCTTCTACGTAATCTGCTCTGGATAGCGTATAAAAGTTTCCAAAGAACAAAATGTTAGCCCTGTTTTCACGAACATCATCCAGAGTTACTTTTTCTTTACTCACTCTAGGACGAGCTGAAAGTACCGCATATACCATTGAAGACAAGCTGGTAATTAAAAGAATAGAAGTTGGTATTAAAAGCCAGGGATTTGAATCAATTTTAGGCGAAATAGAAGCAATAACAATCGAAATTATAATACCATTAATACTGATCATGATATTTGATTTGTTATCGGCAATACCGCTCAAATCTATATGAGTTCGGTAAGAAGTTCGGAACATATCCGATACGCCACGCTTACGGGAACCTAATTTCTTTTTTGAATCTGAATCTGAATCTGATGACATGAGAATCCTTTTTTGTTGTCCGAATATAGAAAATTAAGTCCTAAACTCGATGAAATATATCGTTTTAGGCTTTCAATCCTATTCTTTCCAAAAGCTGTAGATATCGAGGGTCGTTTTGCAAACGAATTATTGGGTTCATCGTCTTTACCAATAGAATAGATCCAAGCTTTTCATCTACGGCTTTATTCAGGTATTTGAAGGCTTCGTCATTATCACCTAGAGCTGCAAATATAACTGCATAATCCAAACTCAGATTAAGATCAGGGTTTGATTTCTCTCGTTCTGCAATAACCTTAATGTTTTCTTCCGCAGTTTTACGATCCCCTTGCAACGCCGCAATATAGCCTAACTGTGTGCCACCTTTATAGTCAGAATCAACTTGTTTCATATACTTTTTAACTGCTTTCATCGCCTTACCATACTTTTCCTGAGCTGCGTAAGTAAGCGCCAAACCTTCTAAAGCAGCTCTAAACAATGGATCTAATTCTAGAATCTTTTCAAACGTTTCTAAAGCTTTATCATATCTTTCCATCAACAAATAGGCTTGTCCAAGTTGAAGTAAAGCCGGTAATGAAACCGGTGCAACCTGAACCGCCACTTTGGTATGATGCAGCATTCTTTCCAAGTCTCCAATCACACGGTAGTACATCGATAATGCAAGCCTGGCCTCTTCATTATTGGGCTCCATTGTGATTGCTTTTCTAAAGTTTGCTTCAGCTCGTTCAAAGTTCCAATTGTACAATAAATCAACAAACCCCAGAGCAACGTATGAGCCTCCCCTGAAATCATTTAGCTCAAGAGCTTTAAGCGCATACTTTTCGGCTCTGGTAAAAGCTTCTTTTCCTTTCAAATACCCTATTGAACCCAGAAAACTGTAGCAGTTAGCTAATCCTGAATATGCTTTCGTGTAGGTGATACATTTTCTTATCGCTTTCTCATAACATTTTATTGCCTTTTGTACCGATTCCGGTGTTCGCTTATTCCAGTAAAAAAGTCCCTGTAAATAATGATTATAAGCTACCACACTGTCTGTTGAGGCTTCGTAAAGCTTGCTTTCAGATTCCATTTCAAAATTTGATTCAAGCTTCTCAGCTATCATTTTAGCGATCTCATCCTGAACCTTAAAAATATCTTTTGTCTCACCGTCGTAGCTCTCTGACCACACATGAAAACCATCGGTTGTATTTATAAGCTGAGCGGTTACTCTGATCTTGTTTCCGGCCTGACGAACACTCCCTTCTAAGATGGTTGCTACATTCAGTTCTTTGCCAATCTCTCGAATATCTTTCTTGGTATTTTTATACGCAAAAACTGAAGTTCTTGACGGAACTTGCAACCCATCTACTTTTACAAGTGCATTGATAATTTCTTCTGTAACCCCATCGCTAAAATATTCGTTTTCGGGATTTGGACTTAAGTTTGCAAAAGGAAGCACTGCTACGCTATTCTTATGGCTTCCTGTAATTTCCCGTACATAAGATTGTTCCGGTATAGAAAGCCCCTCATTTGCTAAGGCAAAAATGCTTATTGGATTGAATACATTTTTAAGATCGTGCTCTCCAAAAGCTTCTACTTTTATTCCCGGGTGATTTTTTATTTCTTCGAATACTTTTCCCGAAATCATAACGCCACCGGGAACAGACAATGACTGAACTCGCGCAGCAACATTCACTGCATCACCAAAAACACCTTCTTCATCGTGGACAACATCGCCAATATGAATTCCAATTCTGAGTGGAACTTGCGGATCTTTCTTAAGCTCATTCTGAATTTCTTGTGCCGCTTCTACCGCTTTTATAGCGCTTGAGAACATGCTTAAGGTTCCGTCTCCATAATATTGCATTACTCTGCCGTTGTGGTCTGCAATACTTTTATCTACTACATTCCGCTGCCTATCTCGGAGCAACTTTGCTTGAGTTTCATCCTGTTGCATTAAGCGGGTATAACCAACCATATCCGCAAACATTATGGCAGCTAGTGATCTATAATTACTGTGTTCTGGCATTATTCAAGCAAACTTCTCTGTGTTGATACATTCGATAAGTAATATATCAATAATCGAGCCACACTTTATCAATTTAAAAGAAAAATCCTGCTTTTATTTCAATTAGCGTGCCTTCTTCAGAAGCTCCAATGGTAGAGTTTATAAGCACAGAATCGAAAGCATTAAACCAAATTCCTCCGCCATATCCTTTGTGCCATTTAGTTGAGTTTTCTCCATCTGTCCAAACACGACCTGTGTCAAAGAAGCCTGTAATTCCTAGTTTTCCTCCCAGTAAATACCGATAAAAGTCGAGTAGCTCGATTCTTATCTCCGTGTTGTTATAAAAAGTGCTCCTTCCGGCAAATCTTCTTCCGTTGTAACCTCTTAGATTTTGAGTTCCACCAATTGTATTTGATTCGTAAAACGGAAACGGCCCGATGTTATGAGCTCCTCCTACTCTGTTTGCCATGACAATTTGTGGACTAAATCGAAGCGGGTAGAAAATTCTAAAATCTGATTCTAGTCGTGAAAAAGGTTGAGAGGTATTTCTAATTCCTATATGAACATCTGAATTGAAATTGTATTTATACCCTTGCTTTGGGTTAACTGTATTATCAACATCTGTAATAGAAATTTTGGTGAAAATGGTGTTAAACCATTGCTCTTCGAAGGTGCTTATACTTATTCCGGCGCCGGGATCCGTAATTATATTTTCATCATCAGAAGCATGTTTCACCTCTGTTACCATGAGGTTGTTTCCGATTTCAACTCCTAAAACATCATTGATCTTTTGGGCGAAACTGATTTCTCCGGAATATTTTGTGAGCCGCGCTCTGTAGTATTTATTTCCTCTTTCTTGCAGTGTTGTTTCGTTTCCAAGCCCAAAGAAGTTTTGAAAACTTTTTGGAAAAAGAATTTCACCACTAGCATTTAGATCCCAATAACCAACCCGCTCGAACCAAGTTCCGTCATATTTCAGGTTTGAAGCTCCTGTTTTGGGCGCATAATTAAATCTTAAATAATGAGAAACAGCCGGATTTTTTCTGAACCCATAACGGACAATTTTTGGCCCTCCTCCAACAAAAACCCCATCAAAAGAATTGTATTCAAAATAATAACCGGGGAAAACTCTGTCATAATTAAAATCTGTTTCGTAATTATATTTATTCTTTGTTGGGTCTGAGTTTAAATGTTGATGAACTTTTTTTGACCCAAGAAATTCATTGCCTTTATCGGTATCAAAAATTTCAAGATCTCTTGACGTTTTTTTGTTTAATTCACGGAAATCAAATACATCATCACCAGGGCCTCCATTAACGATTAAGCGCGTTTTATTATCCGCTTCCCCTTTAAAGAAAAACTCGTCATCTCCGCTTAACCCAAATAATCGAAGTTCATCGGTCTCATGGTCGTCAAAGGTTCGGTCAAAGTATTTTTCTCTTAGCTTCCCTTTTCCTGAAAGTTTATAAACTTGTACTCTGGTTCGGTCTTTATCGATTGTTTCTACTACAAAACGCTCTCTTTTATTACTTGCAGGAATAGATACCACACGAGAGAGCGACTTATAATATTCTTCAGTAACATCAATTAGCTTATCTCTACGAACTTTTAAATGCTCAATCGTTTCCTTGCCATACTTTTCGTAAATCTCTTTGGGGTATTCGGCAACAGCTGACTCAATTACGGAATCAGTTAGGTTGTTTTTTATTTCTTCTGCAATGGCAATCCATTCATCATGAGTAAGCTGGTTTGTAAATCTTCTGGTTTGATCTAGCGAGTTATAGTTTAGCCCAACTAGGTTTCCGTAAGAATCTCCGAAATTCTGATATTGAAAAAACGAACCATATTTCAAAATTGATGGAACAAGACCATCCATTCTCATAAATGCAACATCTCTATCCCTGGGAATTGGCCGATATATTTTTCCTTGATTATCATCGGGCTCAAATGTTGCCCATCTCCATTGATCGCTATGCCTGTCCCAATCTCCTATAATCATATCGAGAAGTCTTGCTCTTAAAAACATTTCCTGATCTACTCGGTGATCAATATCTCCATCTACTTCACGAATCATATCTCGATAAGCGACTACTTCTTTCGATCTTCCAACACTCTCCACATGGCTCATATCGTTATCAGGTTTCTCTTCAAATAGGCCTAGCTGTCCACCAATTTCATCACCATATCTTCCCAATCTTGGATCATCTGGCACATAGTATATTTTTGGATTGGTATGATATACATTTATGGCATCTGCTAGTTTGGGGATAATCAATGCGCCATAAGGATTCAATATTGAAAACTGATCCTGGGCAACGTCCAGTGCGAAAGTCTTTCTGAGATTTTCGTCCCATATTTTACCTGCTTGTTTATCTACAGAACGAAGTACAAACTCATTCCCTTCTTTATCTTCAAGATGAAGTGTATTTGATTGACCTTTTCCGCCCATTCTAACCGGAATTAATCCTCCTTTAATTTCTGTTACATCAAATACCGGGAACTCAGATTTTACAGACCAGTACTTTCTGTTATGACCGCCAATTATTGCTTCAAATAAAAATCCTTTCCCGTCATAATCAGGATTTGCTGCTACTACTTTTGTACTGTCTGAATAATCTATATCAGGAAGCTCAATCTCTTCTTCAATGGGGTCAGCATAAGGAGGCTTCATTTGTGTTTTATAAAGGAGCTTTCCCTCTTCAGTGCCATCGTGCGTCCAAGCTTCTAACCAAACCGAGCCATCACCGAAATATTTAATTATAGTAAAACCCTCCCCTTGGTAACTAAATTCTGTTCCCCTTCCGCTTGCTACATAGGTTTCTTTTGTTCCTGCCCCGGTAACCACATAATGATGAGTAAGTCGTTTTCCTTCTTCTCTAAAATACTGCAGATTGTGGGAGTGTCCTGATGCGTAGATCAAATGATCATTCTTTTCGAATAATTTTTTAAACGTATCCGCCATGTTTCGGTATTTATAATGATTCACATCCTGCTCAAACCCAAAAATTCTGCGGTAAAGCGCATAAATTGAACCAAATATGGGTGGCTTTAAATGGGTTGAGGGTGGAAGATAACCGCCATGGGGTCCTTTTGTGATGAGCGGATGATGAGCGGCTACTACTAAAAAATCTTTCTGCCTTTTGATAAGGATATCCTCAAACTCATTTAAGAAATCTCCACCATCAAATAAGTCATATTCTCCTGTATCTCCATAAGGTTTATCATATTTATGTAGCCACCACTGTGTATCCAAAATGATTAATCTAATATCATCTCTCAATAATGGATGTTCATCATCGTCCATTAGTTCAATATCAATTGGTCCCGGAAATCCATTATCAGGCAGAAAAGTATTTCCTCTGTTTAAATAAGATTCTACAAATTTTTCTTGTCTTCGAATAGCATTCAGTCCGTCTTTTCCTCCATCATCCCAATCATGGTTGCCGGGAATAAAGAAAACGCGACCTTTAAAATTATCTACGGTTTTCATTTGTGCAATAATCCTGTTCTCATAAAACTTTCGCTGTGGATGGGTAGAATCCGGTAATCCATTTAGGTAAATGTTATCTCCAAGAAATACTACTGCGCTACGTTCAGAGCTTTTTGAAAGTTTGTTCTGAAGCAGTTTTAGGTTTGGCTCCTCATAATTCTGAGAAGCAGAACCGGCATCACCAATCAGATACATCTCATAAATAAGCTCGTTACTTTCTTCAGGCGAATTCTCTTTCCACTCTTTTGCGTCAGATGAGTAGTAAAGCTTTGAGCTGGAACAGGAAAGTATAAGGAATGATAGTACAGAAATTTGAAGCGCTCTTTTCATACTTAAAGATAAAATAAGTTGAGCTGAATACACTAAAAAAGTGAGGTGATTGATGGGCATAAAAAAACCCTGTCTTTTTTAGACCGGGTTGCGTTTTGAATCAACTGTTACCAATATACGGCAGGAAGGGTACCTCAACCAAATCTTTTTAATAATATATAAGTAATGTTAGTTAATCTTTTATTAATCTCTTACTTTTAATTATTAAAGTAATACAAATATAAAATATAATTACAATCTATGCCTCGTAAAATTGGCTTATTAACTCTTTATTCAATCGATGACCTGCATGAAATGCTCGGGATTTCAAAGATGACGCTCCGGGCGTATCTCCGGGAAGGGCGGCTTAAAGGAAGAAAGCTTGGCGTGAGTTGGTTTGTTACTGAGAATGCTATTCGGGAATATTTTGAGGAAGCGCAGCTGCAAACTTCTACTCCAAAACAAAAAAAGAAATACCGTTATATTGTTCAGGGAGTGAATGATCTTGTTAGCGAAACTGAATATTGTGACACCATCCAGGAAGTGATACAAACATTGAATGAACAGGCCATCATAAGTTTGTTTCAGGTTCAAAAGATCGATAGCGAAAATGAAGAGATCATAGAAATTATTAAAGCACGAGAATTTTTAGACACACATGATTCCAATTAATCAAACCGGGATTGAAGAACTCAGCTTCGGAGATTCCAAAGAAGATATTTTCCATATTTTAGTTAATAAAAACGTTAGCCCGAACGGTATTGATCTTGAAAAACTTCGTTTAGCCGACCCCCGTAATTTTGATGACGCTTTAAATAATGCCGGCTGTATCATAATGCTAAATGAAATTGAAATCGATGAACTTAGTAAAAGAGGCGAGCTCGATCCCAAGAACTTACATCAAAGTTTGTACGATTTAGCCAAGAACGAAGGAGTGCTTTAAGGAATATTGAACGGAAGAATACCCAACACCGAATGTTGATTTTTTGCAGTTGGCGCATATAGAGATTGGTAGTTCATTTAAATCTTGATCTTGATAAAAGCAGTGTTTCCAATGACTTTTTTTGTTAACCAGAAGTGACTATGAATTGCTTTTCAAATAATGCTCTGCTCTCAACAAACAGCAGATCGTTTTACCGTCGTTGATCTCGCCCTTATGAACTAAATCTATCGCTTGCTGAAAAGGAATACGTTCTTTTTGCACAAATTCATCATCGTCAGTAGCATCTTTATCAAGGCTTAAGTCCTTGGCAATATAGATATGAATTACCTCATCAGCATAACCAATTGCCGGGAAAAAATGTCCCGCATAATGGAGTTCGCCGGCTCTTAATCCTGTTTCTTCTTTGAGCTCTCTTACTGCTGTTTGATGTGGATTTTCTCCCTTGTCTATTTTTCCGGCCGGAACTTCCAAAAAAATCTGCCTGGACGGATATCGAAATTGATGGATTAACATTACATCTCCGTTATCAAAAACAGGAACTATTGCCGATGCGCCGGGATGCTTGATCCATTCTCTAGAGGATAAACCTCCATCCGGAAGCTGTGCCTCATCATAAAAAACGTGGAGTAACTTACCATTAAAAACTTCTTTCGATGATTTTGTTATTTCTGTTAAATCTTTAGCGTTCAGCATTTTATAATAGTTATTTACAGTTATTTATAATCTGAGTTCTAATAAACTACCCCGAGGCAGAGCTATCGGGGTATTAATCCAGATTTGCTCCACAAATTTTATTAATCTTTCCGACCCAAAGGGTAGGGGAATTAAACCACTTATTTAATAAAAAATAGCAAAAAAGGGATTCCTAAGGAACTTACCGATGAATTTGAACAACGAATTTTTGGTCTTTGTACTTTTAATGGCATGTTAAGAATCTGCCGAGGGCATCACTTTTGGGAAACTCAGTTTTATAATATAATGAGTAGCGGGTAATGAATTAGAATAGATTGAAGTATTATAAATTAGAAATAGAGCTCCATGAAAACTTTCTTTTTGCCTATTGTGAAGCCGAAAAAAACCGCATTTGTTTGTCTAATGAACTTTGGAAAGAAATTTCAGCGAAGATGAAGGAGTATAGTCTTTCAAAACCCTTAGTTGTATAAAAAATAATCCCGGATCAGGAATGGAAATATATTCGATTGCTAACGCTTATTCTCGCTCCGATGCTCTGGAACTAAAACCGGTTGGACGAGCCTAATTAGGAATATGAGAATAGTGAATTAGGAATTTATCATTCTTTAAAAATTTCCCTCCTCTAAGATCTCAACTCCCAAATCCTGTGTAATCTTGATTAAAACCACACTCCTCCATTCGTTGAACCAGGATTTTTCGGGATTGTAGGATTAGCAGGATGTAGTTATCAGCCCATCTTTAATCCTGTGCATCCTGAAAAT
>TARA_R110002110_G_scaffold144353_5_pt1 | contig 12499 bp, 10 predicted proteins | sample TARA_R110002110 | Tara Oceans TARA_R110002110 (sample SAMEA4397330) | marine metagenome | biome: Polar Biome; feature: [SRF] surface water layer (ENVO:00010504); material: water (ENVO:00002006), including particulate matter (ENVO:01000060) such as... | depth 5 m
CTGGTGGTCATAACGGGTCTCCTCAAATAATTATTGGCGGCAGCATTGACGCCCCGCTTCTTTTAATGATGACTAAATTACCGATGCGAGTTGCCTTCAACAATATCCCTGAATAACATTCTGCTATCCTCAGGCAACAGACTCCAGGCGAGCCACCATGGATCCATACGACCTTCAACCTCCTCCCAACCAGGATCCTCTTGGTGACATCAGCGTTCTCTATGTGAACGTATTGCTCCGGGCCGCTGAAGCGGAGGGCGTTAACGTGGGGGATCTGACACGTCGTTTTCAACTCAGTGAGCAGACTCTCACGTCATCGGCTGCGCGCATCAGCATTCCACGATTCATGAGGCTGGGCCATGCTGCCATTCAGGCCTGCGGCAATGCCGCCCTCGGATTACGCATGGGAGCCCTGTCACGGCCTGTCGACGCTGGCATAGCAGGCCTTGCGGGCGAGTCTTCCAGCACCGCCGGCGGCGCCATACAGACACTGATCCACTATTCTCTGCTGACGAGCCGCAACAGCCGGGGAACCCCAGAGGCAGAACCGGAAAAGCGGAGATTGCAGTTTTACTCCATTCGCCCTTACAACCCCTTCAATTATTTTGTTGTGGACTCGGTACTGAGTGCCTGGACCCAGTTTTTACGCACGGTTACCGGGCAGTGGGATGTACTGGAGAAGGTGACCATAGAATATCCTTCCACAGGCCTGGACGAGATGTTTGAAGCCTGGTTTCGGTGCCCAGTTCAGTTCGGAGCGGCCATGAACAGCGTAACCGTGAGACAGGACGTGTGGAATCAGGGAACAGTGCAGACACAACAGGCCATGCACGAAAAACTGGTTCGCCTTTGTGACGAGGAAATGCGGGAAATTCAGCGTGGCTGGACAACCGGAGACAGGGTAAGAAGCCTGCTCACTCCTTTGTTCAAGGGAGAAACGCCAAGCCTTGAGACAATTGCTTCAAAGTTGGGGGTTACACCATGGACATTACAACGACAGCTATCCGCAGAGAACACCGGGTTCCGGGAACTGATGGATGACACCCGAAAACAACTGGCAAGGGATTACATCCGGGAAACTGAAACCTCATTATCCGAAATTGCCTGGCTTCTCGGTTTTTCCAATCCAGCCGCACTGCACAAGGCATACCGCCGCTGGTTTGGCCTCAGTCCGGGAGAACATCGGAAGCAGTTCCGTAAAATGACCAAGTCAGGACCGTAATTTCTTATAGCGACGCCTCTTCTGCGCCCAGCAATAGCCCCGGAAGAAGAAATTCCCCGGGGCCGTTGCCTTACCGAGACAGGTGCTCGGCATGGAAACGCAGGTGTTCATCAATGAAGCTGGCAATAAAGTAATAGCTGTGATCAAAACCTTCGCGCCGGTTCAGCTCCAGCGGATAGCCGCTTTGCCTGGCGGCAGCTTCTAACGTTTCCGGCTTGAGCTGCTCGACAAGAAAATCGTCGGCCTCACCCTGGTCTACCAATGCTGGCACAAACTTGCCGGCCTTACGCATCAGCAAGCTGGCGTCATAGTCAGTCCAAGTGGAAGTATCTTTGCCCAAATATGCGCCAAAGGCCTTCTTGCCCCAGGGGCTATTAACCGGGTTACTGATCGGGCTAAAGGCCGACACCGAGCGATAGCGCTCTGGGTTGCGCAATGCCAGAACCAAAGCTCCGTGCCCACCCATTGAGTGACCAGATATCGAGCGCTGGTCACTAACCGGGAACATGGATTCAACAAGCGCTGGCAGTTCGTTCAGTACATAATCGTACATACGGTAATGCCGGCTCCAGGGTGCTTGGGTCGCATTCACGTAGAAACCTGCGCCCTTGCCCAAGTCGTAGCCTTCATCGTCCGCCACGTCATCACCGCGAGGGCTAGTATCCGGTGCAATAATGGCCACACCCAGTTCGGCTGCCATGCGATGGGCACCCGCTTTCTGCATGAAATTTTCATCCGTGCAGGTCAGGCCAGATAGCCAGTACATAGCCGGCACCTTGTCGCCTTTTGACGCCTGCGGTGGCAGGTAAATTGCAAAACGCATGGTGCAATTCAGCGTTTCCGAGTAATGGCTGTACTGCTTGTGCCAGCCACCAAAGCTTTTGTTACCGCTCAGATTTTCAATATTCATGGCAATCTCTCAAAATAACGGCCACCCGCACAAGGCACGGGCGACCATTTTGATTACTTGTCGAAGTGAATAACGGAACGAATGCTCTTGCCTTCGTGCATCAGGTCGAAAGCTTCGTTGATCCCTTCCAGGCCCATCGTGTGAGTAATGAAATCGTCAAGCTTGAACTCACCCTGCATATAACGGTCGACGATTCCTGGCAGCTCGGAACGACCCTTGACCCCACCAAAGGCTGAGCCTCTCCAGACCCGACCGGTTACCAACTGGAATGGGCGGGTAGAGATTTCCTGGCCGGCACCAGCGACACCGATGATCACGGACTCACCCCAGCCTTTGTGGCAGCATTCCAGAGCTGAACGCATCACGTTGACGTTGCCAATACATTCGAAGGAGTAGTCCACACCGCCATCGGTCAGCTCGACAATTACATCCTGAATCGGTTTGTCGTAGTCATTCGGGTTGATGCAGTCGGTGGCACCCAGCTTGCGGGCGAGTTCGAACTTGCTCTCGTTAATGTCGATGGCGATGATGCGACTAGCCTTGGCCATGGTGGCACCGATAATGGCCGATAGCCCAATGCCACCCATGCCGAAGATGGCCACTGTGGCACCCTCTTCTACCTTGGCCGTATTCATTACAGCCCCCATGCCGGTGGTGACGCCACAACCTAGCAGGCAAACTTCTTCCAACGGCGCTTCTTTATTAACTTTGGCCAGAGCAATTTCCGGCAGCACCGTGTACTCGGAGAAAGTCGAGCATCCCATATAATGGAAAATAGGCTGACCGTCTTTGGAGAAACGGCTGGTGCCGTCCGGCATCAGGCCCTTACCCTGAGTTTCGCGAATTTTCTGGCACAGATTAGTCTTGCCGGATGTGCAAAACTTGCACTCGCCGCATTCGGGGGTATACAGCGGGATTACGTGGTCGCCTACCTCGACGCTGGTCACGCCTTCGCCGATTGACTCCACAATGCCACCGCCTTCGTGGCCAAGAATCACCGGGAAAATGCCTTCCGGATCGTCACCGGACAGAGTAAACGCGTCGGTGTGGCACACACCGCTGGCCACAACGCGGATGCGAACTTCGCCAGCCTGCGGCGGCATAACATCCACTTCTTCAATAGACAGTGGCTGATTGGGGCCCCACGCAATGGCTGCTTTGGATTTTATGGTCTGAGTCATATGGCTCTCCGGTCGTTGTAGGGCTCAGGCAGAGGGTTCCGCCATGTTGATGGAGCCATTGTATTCCTATCCCGAGAATAGATAATCCCATATCATGTCAATTCACCTTTACCACTGAGTAACAGTGGTAAAGGTGATTTTCCAATCCAGTGCTTTTTTGTTTACGCCCACTCAAGCTGTGGCGCAAGGATCAAAGAATGTTTATTTGGGAAGGGGTTAGTGAGTTTGTAGCAGTGGCGGAGGCAGAGAGCTTTACCGCAGCCGCGAAAAAACTGGGCATCTCGACGGCTCAGGTTAGCCGACAGGTCAGCGCACTGGAAGCCCGGCTATCAACCAAATTGTTTTATCGAACAACCCGCAAAGTATCGGTGACTGAAGCCGGGCAGATCTATTATCAACAATGCCGGCAGGTACTTGATGGGCTTGAAGAGGCGGAACGCTCGATGACCAATCTTCAGCTCGTTCCCAAGGGCCGGTTGCGACTGACTGCGCCGGTGACCTTCGGGGAAAAAGTCATCGCTCCTCTGGTTAACGACTTTGTACTGCGTTACCCGGGACTTGAGGTGCAAATGAATCTGACCAACCAACAGCTGGATCTGGTTGCAGGAGGCTATGACCTGGCAGTGCGAATGGGTAAGCTGGAGGACTCCAGCATGATGGCCAAGCGGTTGTCGTCAAGAACCCTGTATGTTTGCGCCTCACCGGATTATCTGTCGACCTATGGGGTTCCCCACTCTCTATCGGAGCTGGAGCAGCATAACTGCCTGCAAGGCAATCTGGATTACTGGCGCTTTCAGGAGCTAGGCAAGCCTCGCAATATCCGGATCACAGGCAATATCAAGTGCAATAGCGGCTGGAGTTTGCTGGACGCGGCGTTGAAAGGCATCGGCATTGTCCAACTGCCGGATTACTACGCGCAGTCTTCTCTGGATTCAGGCCAACTGATTCCTCTTCTGACGCATTGCCAGGAGGCCGATGACGGCATCTGGGCCATCTATCCCCATAATCGCCATTTATCACCGAAGGTGCGCATGTTACTGGACTATCTGAGCGAATCCCTTCAGCCAAACAGCAAGCGCCAGGCATAAGAGACGGGCGCGCGCAATTCATTGGGAGTTGAAACGAAAAAAGCCGTTAGCTATGTCATAGCTAACGGCTTTTCGAAAAAGTGGCGGAGCGGACGGGACTCGAACCCGCGACCCCCGGCGTGACAGGCCGGTATTCTAACCAACTGAACTACCGCTCCGCAAAAGTCATAACCGATTGCTTTTTAAGGCTTTGCAACCACTATCGGATTGCTCGGTAACAACGAGAGCGCATTATAAAGAGGTGCCTGACTATGTCAACGCCTTTTCTGAAAAAATTCAGAAAACCAGCGTATTACATGGCATCAACCATCGCATCTTTGCCTTGCGCTGTTTTTCGGTACTCAATTGGGGTCATCTCTGACCAGCGCTTAAACGCGCGGTAAAACGTACTCGGCTCCGAAAATCCGGTTAAATAGACAATCTCATCAATAGACTCGTCCGTTGTCGCCAGCAGCTGCCGGGCGAGGCGGTAACGGAAATCCGCAAGTACCTGGTTAAAACTGCTTTCAGCTTCAGTCAGCCGCGTGCGCAGGGTGCGGGGCTTTATCCCCAGCCGGGTCGCCACCGCATCCAGCGTAACTTCACCGCTATCAAGCAACTCGGCAATTATGCGTTTCACCTGCCCGACAATATCCTTTTTCTCGAGACGGGCAACCTGTTCGCTGGCAAAACGCTCGTGCAAATCCAGAAGCTCCGGTTCGGCGTGAGGCGATGCATGGGAAAGCAAGCTGGCCGGAAAGTACAACCGGCTCTCTTTAGCGCCGAATACTACGTCACAGCCCAGCACGTCTTTAACATGATCGAGCCCCTCGTTACGTTGATGCTCGAATTCGACTCGCGAGGGATGAAAACCGCCATTGGTAATGGCGCGAAAAAACGTGATTAAACCCTGCACAAAACACTCACTAAAATGCCGGAGGCGCCGAACATCGTCCGAGGCGGCATCCAGCACCATGTAGGCATCATCGCCCTTGATGAAAAAATCGGTGTTCGCAGCGTCACTGAGCAAGCGCTGGTAGTTCTTCGCGCGACGCAACCCTTCGCCAAACGTCGGGCTACTCAGGAACAGGTACTCCAGAACCTGCCCTTTATAAACAGGAAGAAGCTGGCCAAGATGAAGGCCGATATCAGGGTCACCGGACACATCTTCGACGGCCTGCCAGAAAAACGTCTGCGCGCTGTGAGGAGTGCGAAGCTGTTCGGTGTAAATATAATCCGCATTGATACCCAGTCGGCTGAAAATGAGGTCGGTATCAATACCCTTCGTTTTCATCGCCTCATAGATGAGGCGTAGCATCACGCCTGCGTCACGTAGTTCTTGCATGTTGTTCCTGCATAAGGTCCCGCTTTGTATTAATTGGTACTACTTTGGCCCGGCAGACATTCGCCGGAACACCCCAAGTCAATGCTTCATCTGGACGGGTTTGCCAGACTGCAAGCAGGCTCGATACCGAGCTCTGTGAGCTTCTGTTTTTGCGAGGCTTGCTCAAAGACTGCCTTATACTATCGTCTTACATTAGATCATATCAGGCCACAGACTCACAGTTGTACCAGAATCCAGAGATAACGGGCACCAGCATTCGTCATCTTTTGTCAATCCTTCATATTCCATCCATGAATACACCAGCTATCAGGGAGAAAATCATGCCAGACACTCTTGTTTATCGAGACACCCCACCGGCACTCCTCCCACTTTTCGCCAAGGCTCTCTTGCCGAAAAAAGGCCTGTCCGGTGCGGACATTACACTTCCACAACTCTGCGCTGAACTGCTTTGTGCTCACACTGCCGGCGACAACCTGAGTCAATATGAACGCGCGTGTGGATTCAGACCCGGCAATCACATACCTATGACCTGGCCCCACATTCTTGCATTTCCGCTTCACCTGAAGCTGCTGACCGAAAAGGCTTTTCCATTACCGCTTCTGGGGCTGGTGCATCTGCGCAACACCATAACCCAGCACAGACCCATCGGGGTGGGTGAAACCCTGAAACTGGATGTCTGCCTGGGGAATCAGGAGCGCACGAGCCGCGGCATAGAATTTGGCATGATTACCAACGCCAGCTCCGCGGGCACAGTGGTGTGGGAGGAGACCAGCACCATGCTCTTCCGCCAACCACGGGCGCAGGCGGGGACCGCCTCAAATACGGCACCACCGCCTCTGGAGCACTACCCAAACACAACAGAAATTGATGCGCCGGAATCCACAGGGCGCCGGTACGCAAAAGTTTCCGGAGACCGTAATCCGATTCACATGCACGCATTGAGCGCCAGGGCTTTTGGCTTTCCCAGGGCAATAGCACACGGGATGTGGAGCAAGGCCCATGTGTTAGCTACCCTGGAACAACAGAGTGGGTGGCGACCGGGCCCGGTAAGAGTGAGCTGTCAGTTCAAGAAGCCTCTCTTTTTACCGGGCACTGCGCAGCTAAATTGGCGAACAGGAAAAGCTGGATTGGATTATCAACTGCTGAACGCCAGAGCCGATGCACCGCACCTCAGCGGGCAGGTAGAATGGCTTTAAACGGCGCCAGAAGTACCGGAAGGACATGAAGTTGTGCCGGGTGCGCCGGCAACAGGAAGCGTGAAGAAAAAACAGGCACCGCCACCTTCAGGGCGCTCAAAGCCGATTTCACCTCCCTGAGCTTGTATCAGGGAGCGACAGGTAGGCAGGCCAATGCCCATACCTTCGTCTTTGGTGGTATAAAAAGGCAAAAACAGCTTTTCTTCTGCATCGTCCGCAAGCCCGATACCGTGGTCGCGAACCTCAACCCGGACACCTCCGTCAACTGTAACCCTGGCGCTTACTTCCACTGGCAACTCAGATTCCGCACTGCGCGTAGCCTCAAGCGCGTTTCGTATCAGATTCAGGGCAACCTGCTGTACCTGAATCGGGTCGGCCAGAACATCTGGCAAGTCCGCCGGCACGGCCAGCTCAATTGCTCCATCATTGTTACGCGCGTCCACCTCTGCAAACTGACGCGTGTCCTCCAGCAGTGCTGATAAGGACAGAACCTCCTTACCCGTCGCCGGCTTTTTCACAAATCGCCGGATCCTGCGAATAATCTCACTGGCGCGGTGAGACTGAGCCTCAATCTTGTCGAGGGTTTCCTGCAGCACGGTCAGGTTTGGGTTCTCAACAGACATCATCCGCTTGGAAACACGGGCGTAATTGGCAATCGCCGTCAGCGGCTGATTTACCTCATGGGCAACACCCGCAGCCATCTCACCCATGGTGGTCAGGCGGGACGTGTGCGCCAGCTGGTCGCGTTGCTCCTGAACCAGCTCGCGCGCCTCATCGAGCGCGCGCTCGTTCTCCAGTTCAACGGTAATATCACGAAACACAACAACGGCTCCGTGCAATTCATCGCCATCGTGTTTGGGTGTGGAGCGATATTCAGCAGGAAATCCTGTTTCATCCGTACGCTGCATCCGGATATCGCGCTGATTCTCGGCGATACCCTCGCGACAGGTGGCGTAAACCGGGAGGCCCGGCTGGCCTTCAGTTGCTGTTGAGAAGTGAGTTTCAAAAAAATTACGGCCAATCAGATCCTCTACCGGACATCGCATGATGACGCCCGCGGCAGGGTTGGCGAACTCGATTGTGCCGTGCTCATCAAGGCCGTAAATGCCTTCACTGATGGAGTTGAGGATGCGGGCCTGGTCACCCTGAAGTTCCCGATTACGCGCCTGCAACTCACGCTCAAGCCGAATTACGCGGGCGTGGGTCTTAACCCTGGCGATGACTTCAAGAGACTGGAACGGCTTGGAAATATAATCGGCGCCGCCAAGAGAGAAGCCTTTTACCTTGGCTTGCAGATCATCCAGCGCTGAAAGGAATACAACTGCACAGTCGGAGGTAGCCGGATTGGCTTTGAGGCGCTGACACACCTCATAACCATCCATTTCAGGCATCATGATATCAAGCAGGATGACTTCAGGCTGGTGCCGGTGAGCAAGATCCAGTGCTTTTTCGCCTTCATTGGCGATCAGGAGCCGGTAGCCTTTGTCTTTCAGTGTCTCATAGAGCACTTTCAGGTTCTGAGGATTGTCATCCACAAGCAGAACCGTAACCTCTGCATTTTCGCTGACAACTTCAGTCATATAGTAAAAGGCCGGTCAATAAGATAACCGTATGATGCCGGTGGTATTACCGCGCGTCGATAAGGTTCTTTACGGACAGCACCATGCGAACCAGATGTGCCAGTGAATGGGTACCCATCTTGTGCATGACTCTGGAGCGATGAATCTCAACGGTGCGCTGACTGATCTCCAGCTCGATAGCAATGACCTTGTTGGCCTGGCCTTCTATCATTCGATCCATGATTTCGTGCTCCCGAGGGGTCAGGCTCTTGATCCGACGAATAATCTCCTGCTTCTCATCAAGCGTTTTGCGCTGTTCCAGATCCTGCTCCAGCGCAGCTTCGATTTTCTCAAGCAGCGCTTCTTCACGGTAGGGCTTCTGGATAAAGTCTACAGCGCCCTCTTTCATGGCATCGACCGCCATGGGCACATCACCGTGCCCGGTCACAAAAATAATTGGCAAGATGGAGTGTTTCTCGTTCAGTTTCTTTTGCAGCTCCATGCCATCCATACCCGGCATGCGGATATCCAGCACTATGCAGCCGGCCATCTTTTCGGAGTAATCCTTGAGGAACACCGCCGCATTCTCATAGGTTTTGACCAGCTTGCCATCGGACTTCAGTAACAACTCCAGTGAGTCACGAACGGCCTCGTCGTCCTCTACCACGTATACAGTTTGCTGAATATCAGTCATGGGCGTGTTCTCTCCTGTCTGTTTTATTGTGGCCGCCGCTCAATGAATTGACGGATCTTTTTGATCGTCCCGGGCGTGTTCCTGACGCTCGTGTTCGCGCATTTTCTCAAGCCGTTGCTGGATAATGCCAAAAACACTCTGTTTCGGATAGTTGCCTTTGCTGTCTACCTTCCCGGCTGGTTTGCCCAACAGCAACGTAACGGCCTCCTCAACATTCGAAACAGCGTATACGGCAAATCGGCCCTCACGAACCGCTTGCACCACTTCGCTGTCCAGCATGAGGTTCTGGACATTATTCGCAGGTACGATCGCTCCCTGGGAACCCGTCAGTCCACTCTTGAGCTGGCAGGTGGCAAAGAAGCCCTCAACTTTCTCATTAACTCCACCGATCGGCTGCACCTCACCAAACTGATTTACAGAGCCGGTAATAGCAAGGTCTTGCCGCACCGGGATACCCGACAGCGAGGATATCAGCGCACAGAGCTCAGCCAGTGACGCACTGTCGCCGTCCACCTCGCCATAGTTCTGTTCAAACGTGAGGCTTGCGGAGAGGTGCATTGGATCGGTCACGGCAAAGTGGGAAGCCAACCAGGAGCTGAGAATCATCACGCCTTTGGAGTGAATATTTCCGCCCAGCTTCACGTCTCGCTCAATATCGATAATTCCGCCATCTCCATAATAGCAGGTCGCGGTTACCCGGTTGGACAGCCCGAACTCAAACCCGCCGGTAGACAGCACAGAAAGCGCATTCACTTGCCCGACGACCGCACCCTCGGTTGATACCAGCGTAGAGCCATCACGAATCGAATCGTAAAACTGATCACGAATCCGACTGCTGCGGTATTTGGCACTCTCCAGCGCACGCTCAACATGCACATCCTGAATCAGCTTGGCGCCGGCTTGCCTCGCCCAGAAGTCGGATTCCCGAAGCAGGTTGGCAATATTTGCCGCGTGCAATGAAAGCCTGTCCTGATGCTCTGCCATGCGGGCGCTGTATTCTATGATCCTTGCCACCGCCTTGTTGGTGCAATGCAGAAGGTTCTTTTCTTTGACCACGCTGGCAATAAACTTTGCGTACATCACCTGGCTGTCATCCGAGCGATACATTTCATTCTCAAAGTCTGCGGTTACCCGGAACAGTTCCGCAAACTCCGGATCGTAATCCTGCAACAGCATCCAGGTTTCGCGATCGCCGAAAAGCACGAGCTTTACATCCAGCGGCACACCCTGAGGCTCAATGGAAATAGTGCCGGAAAGCGTTAGCTCACGCTCAAGGGAGTTGATCTGAATGGACCGGGCTCGCAGTGCTCTCTTGAGTCCATCCCAGACAAAGGGCTGCTCGAGCATCTTGATGGCATCCATCAACAGATAGCCGCCGTTGGCCCGGTGCAGACTGCCTGCTCGAATGAGGGAAAAATCCGTGAACACGGTGCCCTTGTAGGTAACGTTCTCAACGTACCCGAACAGGTTGTGGTAGGTCGGATTGTCTTCCACCACCATTGGAACCTCATTGGTTTTCTGGTGCACCAGAACGTTCACCAGGTAACGTCGCGGCATCTTTTTATCCAACGACGCATAGGCAATAGCCGCCTGCTCTTCGTTGTCGTCGAGAAAGATCTCCAGATTCTCAACCAGATCTGCCCGCATGGCTTCAAAGTATGCAACCACGTCCGGAAGATTCTTGTAATGCTCAATCAACTCGTCAATCTGATGACCAGATATACCCTCCAGAGTCTCCCGGTTCAGTGCTTGCTGCTTATCGGCGTACTCCTGTTCCCAATCAGCCAGTTTGCGCAGTGCCTGCCGGAGCTTTTTCTCAAGCTTGTTGACGGAATCTTCGAACTTTTCCCGCTGCGCTTCTGTCAGCGCCTTGAATGTCTCAGCGGTATGGGGCTTGTCACCTTTCATCGCCACCAGGCGATAGCCACCGGGCGTCGTAATCGTAAGGCTGACTTTTTTGCGACGCGCCTGCGCGGCTACTTTCTCAAGCTCGTCTTCCTGCTTTTTCCCATACTCTTCCTTGAGTTGCTCGGAGCGCTCCAGAAAGCTGTCACTGTCGAAGGTCTGCGGAATAACCTTGACCAGCCGGCTCATGAGTTTTTCCATGTCCTGCTTGAGCCGCACACCCTTGCCTGCTGGCAACTGAAGCAGCTTTGGAACCCGGGGTTCTTCAAAATCGGCGACGTAGCACCAATCGTGGCTTTGCTGCTCGGTGTCCAGATGATGCTCAAGGTAGCGCAGCATCATCGTTCGCTTGCCTAACCCGTTGCGACCCACGGCATACACATTATACCCACCATGGGGCATGGCCAGCGCAAAGCGCACCGCTTCCTGGGCGCGATTCTGGCCGACGATTTCAGCCAAGGGCTCCAGTTGTTTGGTGGACTTGAACGGCAGATCTTTCAGAACACAGGCTTTGTATAGCTGTTGCAGAGACAGTGACTTCAAGGTTGGGTCCTGTAACGGTTGACTCATTGGCCGGTCATTGTAGGTTTTGCAGGCCGGTCTGTCGTGCCCGGGGAAAAGAATTGTAATAAACGTTCCCGAAAGCGTCGCTTTGTGATTGAAATCACGTTGTTGTCGGGCATCATTGTCCTGATCTTTGTCCGAACACTACACTTACCCGCACGACCATTACGCTTTAGTCTGATGGCGGGCAATAACAACGACAAAATACGAATGGATGCCGATCTATGACGAGTGACTCCGCAGATCGCAGGATCAAGGATCGCTACCCGGCTTACTGCCTAAAAGGGGTATTCCAGAGCTGTGGATAATGCCCTGCCACGCATTGAAGGCCTCTACAACCGATTCGCCAATTAATAAATTTTCAAAACAGCCCGGCATCCAGGCTGGCCGCAACGTACATTCCCAACTCACAGCACTGCTCTTCAAACTCATCCCGGTACTCGCCACGGCATAGCAGAGGCTCCTGAACGACTTTCCAACGAAGCCCTGTTGTGATGCTCTCAATGGCGCGCTGCGTTCCGGTGCCATCATGGCCCGCGCGAATGTAATAGGCGAATGGTAGCCCCTGGGTTTTTTCCAGGCAGGGATAGTAGCTGCGATCGAAGAAATCCTTCAAAGCGCCGCTCATGTAACCGAGGTTTTCGGTGGTGCCAAGGATAATGGCGTCACAGGCAAGAACATCATCGGGGCCGGCATCGAGTGGTGCCAACACGGTTACTTCAACGTTTTCAATATCTTCGTGGCCTGCACCCTGTGCAACGGCGTTGCGCAGGGTGAGGGTATTCGGGGAAGGCGCATGAGAAACAATCAGCAATTTCTTTTTGCGGTCCATAACGCACCTTCCGGCTTGTTTTAG
>TARA_R110002110_G_scaffold2852_2_pt1 | contig 12491 bp, 6 predicted proteins | sample TARA_R110002110 | Tara Oceans TARA_R110002110 (sample SAMEA4397330) | marine metagenome | biome: Polar Biome; feature: [SRF] surface water layer (ENVO:00010504); material: water (ENVO:00002006), including particulate matter (ENVO:01000060) such as... | depth 5 m
GGCAGCGGCGTAAGCCACTGTCGTTTAATTTAGCAGCTAACCAGGAGATATGAGTCATGGCTCTGTCCAAAGATGACATTCTGAATGCAATCGCTGAAATGAGCGTAATGGATATCGTTGAGCTCATCAGCGCAATGGAAGAAAAGTTCGGCGTAACTGCCGCTGCAGCTGTTGCTGCCGCGCCAGCTGCCGCCGCTGGCGATGCCGGCGCGGCTGCCGAGGAACAGACCGAGTTCGACGTGATTCTGACCGCCGCTGGCGAGAAGAAAGTCAACGTCATCAAGGTTGTGCGCGAAGTTACCGGCCTGGGCCTGAAAGAAGCCAAGGCAGTGGTGGACGGCGCTCCCTCCCCGGTGAAGGAAGGCGTTTCCAAGGCTGACGCCGACGAACTGAAGAAGAAGCTGGAAGAAGCCGGCGCGGCCGTAGAGGTCAAGTAAGCGCTTGCTTCATGTCTGGCTTTTGCTGGACCAGGACAAGGCTGGTGGGCGCTTTTGCCTGCCGGCCTTTTCCCGCTTGAAGAGCACAAGATTTTTCAGGGCTGCGGTACTACGTGCCGGCAGCCCGTCCAAGGCCTCGCTTGCCGCCGGCACGGCGGCGGGAAGCTAAACACGCTGGGGAGTACTGATGGCATACTCGTACACTGAGAAGAAACGTATTCGCAAGGATTTTGGCACGCTGTCGAACATGATGGATGTGCCCTACCTGCTTGCGATTCAACTGGATTCATATCGCAAGTTTACCCAGCAGGGAGTGCCACTGGAAGAGCGCGGCGACTACGGTCTGCACGCAGCCTTCAAATCCGTGTTCCCGATCGTCAGCTACAGCGGCAACGCTGCGCTGGAGTATGTCGATTACAAGCTCGGCATACCGGTGTTCGACGTCAACGAATGCCAGCTGCGCGGCATCACCTATTCCTGTGCCCTGCGTGTCAAGGTGCGGTTGATCATCTACGACAAGGACTCCGCCAACAAGACCATCAAGGACATCAAGGAGCAGGAAGTCTACATGGGGGAAATCCCCCTGATGACCGACAACGGCACCTTCGTCGTCAACGGTACCGAGCGGGTGATCGTGTCCCAGCTGCACCGTTCACCGGGCGTATTCTTTGACCACGACAAGGGCAAGACCCACTCCTCGGGCAAGCTGCTCTACTCCGCTCGCGTGATTCCCTACCGCGGCTCCTGGCTGGACTTCGAGTTTGACCCGAAGGACATGGTGTTCGTGCGTATCGACCGCCGCCGCAAATTGCCGGCGACCATCCTGCTGCGCGCGCTGGGCTACCAGTCCGAAGAAATCCTCGACATGTTCTACGAGGTCAACACCTTCTCTGTCGACAAGGAAGGCAACTACAAGATGGCGCTGATTCCCGCGCGCCTGCGTGGTGACGTCGCTTCCTTTGACATCAAGGTTGGCCGCAAGGTTATTGTCGAGCAGGGCCGGCGTATCACCGCCCGTCACATTCGCGAGCTGGAGAAGGCGGAAGTCTCGGAACTCGAGATCCCGCGCGAGTACCTGTTCGGCCGCGCACTGGCGAAGAACGTGGTCGACAAGAAGACCGGCGAAGTGGTGGTTGAATGCAACACCGCGCTGACGGATGAAATTCTCGCGCGCTTGACCGAAATGGGCATCAACACCATTGATACCCTGTACACCAACGAGCTTGACTGCGGCCCCTACGTTTCCGACACCCTGCGCCTGGATTCCACCCGCAACGAACTGGAGGCGCTGGTCGAGATCTACCGCATGATGCGTCCCGGCGAGCCGCCGACCAAGGAGTCTGCGGAAAACCTGTTCCAGAACCTGTTCTTTTCTGCCGACCGCTACGACCTGTCCGCCGTTGGCCGCATGAAGTTCAACCGCCGGCTCGGTCGCGAGGAAGTGACTGGCAGCGGCGTGCTGGATCGCGACGACATCGTCGACGTGATGAAATCGCTGGTCGCCATTCGTAACGGCCGCGGCATGACCGATGATATCGACCACCTCGGCAACCGCCGGGTGCGTTCCGTTGGTGAAATGGCCGAGAACCAGTTCCGGGTGGGCCTGGTGCGCGTCGAGCGCGCGGTCAAGGAGCGCCTGTCCATGGCCGAGAGCGAAGGCCTCATGCCCCAGGACCTGATCAACGCCAAGCCGGTGTCCGCGGCGGTCAAGGAGTTCTTCGGCTCCAGCCAGCTGTCGCAGTTCATGGACCAGAACAACCCGCTGTCGGAAGTGACCCACAAGCGCCGCGTTTCGGCGCTCGGCCCGGGCGGTCTGACCCGAGAGCGTGCCGGTTTCGAAGTCCGCGATGTGCATCCGACCCACTATGGCCGGGTGTGCCCGATCGAGACGCCGGAAGGCCCCAACATCGGTCTGATCAACTCGCTGGCGACCTACGCCCGGACCAACGATTACGGCTTCCTGGAAAGCCCCTACCGCAAGGTGGTGAACGGCCAGGTTACTGATGACATCGAGTTCCTGTCCGCCATCAACGAGGCCGAGCACGTTATTGCCCAGGCCTCCGCGGCGGTGGACAAGGACATGCGTTTTGTCGACGATCTGATCGCCGTGCGGCACATGAACGAATTCACCGTCATGCCGCCCGAGCGTGTCGATTTCATGGACGTGTCGCCGAAGCAGGTGGTGTCTGTTGCCGCTGCGTTGATTCCGTTCCTGGAACACGACGACGCCAACCGCGCCCTGATGGGTTCGAACATGCAGCGTCAGGCCGTGCCTACGCTGAAGTGCGAGAAGCCGCTGGTGGGTACCGGCATGGAGCGCTACGTGGCCGCGGATTCAGGCGTCTGCGTGGTGGCCAAGCGCGACGGCATCATCGATTCCGTCGATGCCAGCCGCATCGTGGTCCGGGTCAATGACAAGGACGTCGGCCGCGATGAAGCGCCGGTCGACATCTACAACCTGACCAAGTACACCCGTTCCAACCAGAATACCTGCATCAACCAGCGCCCGATCGTGAAGCAGGGTGACGTGGTGGCGCGCGGCGACATCCTCGCCGATGGCCCCTCCATCGACATGGGTGAGCTGGCCCTGGGCCAGAACATCCGCATCGCGTTCATGCCCTGGAACGGCTACAACTTCGAGGACTCCATCCTGGTGTCAGAGCGGGTGGTTAAAGAAGATCGCTTTACCACGATCCACATCCAGGAGCTGACCTGTATCGCTCGCGATACCAAGCTGGGCTCCGAGGAAATTTCGGCGGATATTCCCAACGTCGGTGAAAGCGCGCTGGCAAAGCTGGACGAGTCCGGCATCGTCTACATCGGTGCCGAAGTAGAGGCCGGGGATATCCTGGTCGGCAAGGTCACGCCCAAGGGCGAGACCCAGCTGACGCCGGAAGAAAAACTGCTGCGTGCGATCTTCGGTGAAAAGGCGTCGGACGTCAAAGACACCTCCCTGCGCGTGCCTTCCAGCACCAAGGGCACGGTGATCGACGTTCAGGTCTTCACCCGCGACGGTCTGGAAAAGGACCAGCGCGCCCTGCATATCGAGAAGCACCAGCTGGACCAGTTCCGCAAGGACCTGAAGGAAGAGTACCGCATCTTCGAAGAGGCGACCTTCTCCCTGCTGGGCAACCAGCTCAAGGGTGCCAAGACCGTCAGCGGCGCCGGCCTCGCCAAGGGCACGGAGCTGAGCGAGAAGGTGCTCGCGGATCTGGAGCGTGAACAGTGGTTCAAGCTGAAGCTGGCCGATGCCGGCCTCAATGAGACCCTGGCCTCGGCGAAGAAGCAGCTGGAAGAGCAGAACAAGCTGCTGGAAGACCGTTTCGAGGACAAGAAACGCAAGCTGCAGAGCGGCGACGACCTCGCCCCCGGCGTACTCAAGATCGTCAAGGTCTACCTGGCGATCAAGCGTCGCATCCAGCCCGGTGACAAGATGGCCGGCCGCCACGGTAACAAGGGCGTGATTTCGGTGATCATGCCGGTGGAGGACATGCCGTTTGACGCCAACGGGGAGCCGGTGGATATCGTTCTCAACCCGCTGGGTGTGCCCTCGCGCATGAACGTGGGCCAGATCCTGGAAACCCACCTCGGCATGGCTGCCAAGGGTCTGGGCGAGAAAATCGACCAGATGCTGCAGGAGCAGCGCAAGGCCGCCGAGGTGCGCGGGTTCCTGGAGAAGATCTACAACAACGGCGCAGGGCGTCCGGAGGATCTCAAGTCGCTAACCGACGGCGAGATCCTGGCACTGGCCAACAACCTGCGCCTGGGCGTGCCGATGGCCACTCCGGTCTTCGACGGTGCCGCGGAGGAGTCCATCAAGGAGCTGCTGGCGTTGGCTGACATGCCGGAAAGCGGTCAGTTTACGCTTTACGATGGCCGTACCGGCGAAGCGTTTGATCGCCCGGTCACCGTGGGCTACATGTACATGCTGAAGCTGAACCACCTGGTGGACGACAAGATGCACGCCCGTTCCACCGGCTCCTACAGCCTGGTTACCCAGCAACCGCTGGGCGGCAAGGCCCAGTTCGGTGGCCAGCGCTTCGGGGAGATGGAGGTCTGGGCCCTGGAGGCCTACGGTGCCGCCTACACCCTGCAGGAGATGCTCACGGTCAAGTCGGATGACGTTGCCGGCCGGACCAAGATGTACAAGAACATCGTCGATGGCGACCATCGTATGGAACCGGGCATGCCCGAGTCCTTCAACGTGTTGGTCAAGGAAATACGCTCCCTCGGTATTGATATCGAGTTGGAGAGTGACTAGCCAGCGTTAATACGGACTCGGGGCTGACAGCGGCACAGTGTGCCGCTGCGGCTGGAAGGAAAACCTCGCGGAGGAAAGACCTTGAAAGACTTACTTAATCTGCTCAAGTCCCAGGGACAGTCAGAAGAATTCGATGCCATCCGTATCGGCCTGGCGTCGCCGGAAATGATCCGGGCCTGGTCGTTCGGTGAAGTGAAAAAGCCGGAGACCATCAACTACCGTACCTTCAAGCCGGAACGGGACGGCCTGTTCTGTGCCAAGATCTTTGGCCCGGTAAAGGACTACGAGTGCCTGTGCGGCAAGTACAAGCGCCTCAAGCATCGCGGTGTCATCTGCGAGAAGTGCGGCGTGGAAGTGGCCCTGGCCAAGGTGCGCCGTGAGCGCATGGGGCACATCGAGCTGGCAAGCCCGGTGGCACACATCTGGTTCCTCAAGTCGCTGCCCTCGCGCATCGGCCTGTTGCTGGACATGACCCTGCGCGATATCGAGCGGGTGCTGTACTTCGAATCCTACGTGGTCACCGATGCGGGTCTCACTACCCTGAATCCCGGTCAGCTGCTGACGGATGAGGAGTACTACGAGGCAATGGAGGAATTCGGCGACGAGTTCACCGCCAAGATGGGTGCCGAAGCGGTTCAGGACCTGATGCGGCAGCTGGATCTGGAGCGCGAGATCGTTACCCTGCGGGAAGAGATTCCGCAGACCAACTCCGAGACCAAGATCAAGAAGCTGTCCAAGCGCCTGAAGCTGATGGAGGCTTTCGCCGGCTCCGGCAACAAGCCCGAGTGGATGGTGCTCAATGCGCTGCCGGTGCTGCCGCCTGATCTGCGTCCGCTGGTACCGCTGGATGGTGGTCGCTTCGCGACCTCCGATCTCAACGACCTGTACCGCCGGGTGATCAACCGCAACAACCGTCTCAAGCGGCTGCTGGATCTCAATGCGCCCGATATCATCGTGCGCAACGAAAAACGCATGCTGCAGGAGTCCGTGGACGCGCTGCTGGACAACGGCCGCCGCGGTCGCGCCATCACCGGTTCCAACAAGCGCCCGCTGAAGTCCCTGGCCGACATGATCAAGGGCAAGCAGGGCCGTTTCCGCCAAAACCTGCTGGGCAAGCGGGTCGATTACTCTGGCCGTTCCGTGATCGTGGTGGGCCCCACATTGAAGCTGCACCAGTGCGGCCTGCCGAAGAAGATGGCGCTGGAACTGTTCAAGCCTTTCATCTTTGGCAAGCTCGAAGCCCGCGGCCTGGCGACCACCATCAAGGCCGCCAAGAAAATGGTTGAGCGCGAGCCGCCGGAGGTGTGGGATATCCTCGCCGAGGTTATCCGCGAGCACCCGGTACTGCTGAACCGCGCGCCGACTCTGCACCGTCTGGGTATCCAGGCCTTTGAGCCCGTGCTGATTGAAGGCAAGGCAATCCAGTTGCATCCGCTGGTCTGCGCCGCCTACAACGCCGACTTCGACGGTGACCAGATGGCGGTGCACGTGCCGCTGACCATTGAGGCCCAGCTGGAAGCCCGGGCCCTGATGATGTCCACCAACAACATTCTCTCGCCGGCTAACGGCGAACCCATCATCGTGCCTTCCCAGGACGTGGTTCTGGGCTTGTACTACATGACCCGGGAGCGCGTAAACGCCAAGGGCGAGGGCATGATTTTCGCCAACGTCTCCGAGGTGAATCGCGCCTACCGCGCCGGTCACGTACACCTGCAGGCGCGGGTCAAGGTGCGGATCCACGAGGTGGTGCTGAACGAGGAAGGGGAGCGCAGCGAGCGCACCTTTATCGCCGATACGACCGTTGGTCGTGCCCTGCTCTGGGAAGTCGTGCCCCAGGGAATCGGCTATGACATGGTCAACCAGGACATGGCCAAGAAGGCGATCTCCCGGATCATCAACCAGTGCTACCGCGTGGTGGGACTGAAGGCGACCGTGATCTTCGCTGACCAGCTGATGTACACCGGCTACGAGTACTCCACCCGTTCCGGCGCGTCCATCGGGGTCAACGACTTCGTGATTCCCGATGCCAAGGCCGAAATCATCGGTCGCGCGGACCGGGAAGTGAAGGAGATTGAAGACCAGTACGCCGCGGGCCTGGTGACCCAGGGCGAGAAGTACAACAAGGTCATCGACATCTGGTCCCGTGCCAACGATCTGGTTTCCAAGGCGATGATGGAAGGGATCTCCAAGGAGACGGTGATCAACCGCGATGGTGAGGAAGAGGAGCAGGCCTCCTTCAACTCGGTCTATATCTACGCCGACTCCGGCGCCCGGGGTTCGCCCGCCCAGATCCGCCAGCTGGCGGGCATGCGCGGCCTGATGGCCAAGCCCGACGGCTCGATCATCGAAACCCCGATCACCGCGAACTTCCGCGAGGGTCTGAACGTACTGCAGTACTTCATCTCTACCCACGGTGCCCGCAAGGGCCTGGCGGATACGGCGCTGAAGACCGCGAACTCCGGTTACCTGACCCGGCGCCTGGTCGACGTGGCCCAGGACCTGGTGGTCACCGAAGTGGATTGTGGTACCGATCAGGGTCTGCTGATGACCCCGGTTATCGACGGTGGCGATATCATCGAATCCCTCGGTGACCGCGTGCTTGGCCGTATTGTCGCCCGCGACGTGATCAAGCCCGGCAGCGAAGACGAGATTGCCATCACCGCCGGCACCATGCTCGATGAGGTATGGATCAAGCGCATCGAGGAAATGGGTATCGACGAGGTGGAAGTGCGCTCGCCGATTACCTGCGAAACCCGCCACGGTATCTGCTCCACCTGCTACGGCCGCGACCTGGCTCGTGGTCACCGGGTGAACATGGGGGAAGCGGTCGGCGTTGTGGCCGCCCAGTCCATCGGCGAGCCGGGCACCCAGCTGACCATGCGTACCTTCCACATCGGTGGTGCGGCCTCGCGGCAGACAGCCCAGGACAACATCCAGGTCATGAACGACGGCAAGGTGCGTCTGCACAACGTCAAGACTGTGGAGCGCAAGGACGGCTTCCTGATCGCGGTCTCCCGTTCCGGCGAGCTGTCGGTGCTGGACATGATGGGCCGTGAGCGCGAGCGCTACAAGCTGCCCTACGGTACCCTGATCAAGGTCCGCGACCACGCGGAAGTGGCCTCGGGTGACGTGGTTGCCAACTGGGACCCCCACACGCACCCGATCATCACCGAAGTGGCGGGTACTGCCCGTTTCTCCGGGATGGAAGAGGGCATCACGATCAAGCGCCAGACCGACGAACTGACCGGCCTGTCGAACATTGAAGTGATGGATGTGGGCGAGCGGCCTGCGGCGGGCAAGGACGTACGCCCCGCCATTACCCTGGTGGACGACAAGGGCGAGGAGCTGTGCCTGGCGGGAACCAATGTCCCGGCGCACTATTTCCTCCCTGCGCACGCGCTGGTGAACATGGAAGATGGCGCCACCCTGGAAGCCGGCGAAGTGATCGCCCGTATTCCCCAGGAAGGCTCCAAGACCCGCGACATCACCGGTGGTCTGCCGCGCGTGGCCGATCTGTTCGAAGCCCGCAAGCCGAAGGAGCCCGCCATCCTGGCGGAGATCTCCGGTACCGTCAGCTTTGGCAAGGAAACCAAGGGCAAGCGCCGCCTGGTCATCACGCCTGTGGACGGCAAGACCCTGGCGGATGGCTCCGACCACTACGAGGCCCTGATCCCGAAATGGCGCAACCTGTCCGTGTTCGAGGGCGAGTTCGTCGAGAAGGGCGAGGTGGTGTCCGAAGGGCCGATGAGCCCGCATGACATCCTGCGCCTGAAGGGCGTCGAGGAACTGGCCAAGTACATCTCCAACGAGATCCAGGAGGTATACCGGCTGCAGGGCGTGAAGATCAACGACAAGCACATCGAGGTGATTGTGCGGCAGATGCTGCGCAAGGTCGTGATCACCTCCTCCGGTGACTCCAGCCTGATCAAGGGTGAACAGGTCGAGTACGTGACCCTGCTGGAGGAGAACGAGCGTCTGCTGGCCCAGAGCCTGGTGCCCGCTGCCGGCGAACGTGAACTGCTGGGTATCACCAAGGCATCGCTGGCGACCGAGAGCTTTATCTCGGCGGCCTCGTTCCAGGAGACTACCCGGGTGTTGACGGAAGCGGCAGTGACCGGTAAGCGCGATTACCTGCGCGGCCTGAAGGAGAACGTGGTCGTGGGTCGTCTCATCCCTGCGGGCACCGGTCTTGCCTACCACGAGGAGCGCAAGCGCACCCGCGGCGGCGAGCCGGAAGTGAGCGTGTCGGCGCAGGAGATCGAAGCGGCGCTGACCGAGGCACTGCAGGACAGCGAGTAGGAGCCCGCTCCGCGGGCGATGGGTTCATCGCGCGGAGACCGCGCTCCCACAGGGGGATCGCGCTCCTACAGGGATCGCGCGGAGACCGCGCTGCTACAGTGGGCGAGGCCGGCGGGCAAACTATTCTTGACTACCCAGGGGGGCGTCTATAGAATGCCGCCTCCTCATTCCCGGGGTGCCATGCTGTGTGCGGGCAGCGGGCGGGAAGTGCGTGACCGGGCAGCCCAGGCTGAACGGGATCGCAGGTCGGGTTACAGGCTTGAGGTTGGCCGCAAGGCCATGAAACTAAACAAATATTTTGGAGTTCCATCGGAATGGCAACGATCAACCAACTGGTTCGTAAGCCCAGGAAGCGCAAGGTAGCGAAAAGCGACGTGCCGGCCCTGCAGAGCTGCCCCCAGCGCCGCGGTGTGTGCACCCGTGTGTATACGACTACCCCCAAGAAGCCGAACTCTGCACTGCGCAAGGTCTGCCGGGTGCGCCTGACCAACGGCTACGAGGTCTCCTCGTACATCGGTGGTGAGGGTCACAACCTGCAGGAGCACAGCGTGGTGCTGATCCGCGGCGGTCGGGTCAAGGATTTGCCGGGTGTGCGTTATCACACCGTGCGCGGCAGTCTGGACACCTCTGGCGTGTCGGCTCGCCGTCAGGGCCGGTCGAAGTACGGCGCCAAGCGGCCCAAGTAAACGCTCGGGGTAGCACCCCGGGTAAACGTTAGCAGTAAGGCTGAACCCCTGCCTCTCCCGCTCAATGTGGCAGGTCGGTGTTCGGATTAACCTGAAGAGAGAAGGGCAATACCATGCCAAGAAGACGAGTAGTCGCCAAACGCGAAGTCCTGCCGGATCCCAAGTACGGCAATGTGACGCTGGCAAAGTTCATGAACCACGTCATGGTCAGCGGCAAGAAATCTGTCGCCGAGAGCATTGTTTACGGTGCCCTCGAGATCGTGCAGGAGCGCCTGAAGAAAGATCCCATCGAGGCTTTCGACGAAGCTCTGGAAAACATCGCCCCGATGGTGGAAGTAAAATCCCGTCGGGTCGGTGGTGCCACCTATCAGGTGCCGGTTGAAGTCCGTCCGTCCCGTCGCGTCGCGCTGTCCATGCGCTGGCTTGTTGACTACGCGCGCAACCGCGGTGAGAAATCCATGCGCCAGCGTCTCGCCGGTGAAATCATCGATGCTTCCCAGGGCAAGGGCAACGCCGTGAAGAAGCGGGAAGATGTGCATCGCATGGCAGAGGCCAACAAGGCTTTCTCTCACTACCGGTTCTAACTTTTCGCCAGGCAACCTGTTACAGGGGATATTATCGTGGCACGCAAGACTCCTATCAGACGGTACCGCAACATCGGTATCTGCGCTCACGTGGATGCGGGTAAAACCACAACCACCGAGCGCGTTCTTTTCTACACCGGCCTTTCGCACAAGATTGGCGAAGTGCACGATGGCGCTGCCACCATGGACTGGATGGAGCAGGAGCAGGAGCGGGGTATTACCATCACATCCGCTGCTACCACCTGTTTCTGGCGCGGCATGGGCCAGCAGTTTGACGAACACCGGATCAATATCATCGACACCCCCGGACACGTTGACTTCACCATTGAGGTAGAGCGTTCCTTGCGGGTGCTGGATGGTGCCGTTGTGGTTTTGTGCGGCTCGTCCGGCGTTCAGCCCCAGACCGAAACGGTCTGGCGCCAGGCCAACAAGTACGAAGTGCCGCGGATGGTGTTCGTCAACAAGATGGACCGTGCCGGCGCGGATTTCCGCAAGGTAGTCGCCCAGCTCAAGACCCGCCTGGGTGCCAACCCCGTGCCGCTGCAAATGACGATCGGTTCCGAGGACGAGTTCCGGGGCGTTGTCGACCTGGTGGTGAACCGGGCGATCATCTGGAGCGAGGAAGACCAGGGCATGACGTTCACCCTGGAAGACATCCCCGCCGACATGGTCGACATCTGTGCGGAAATGCGCGAGCAGCTCGTTGAGGCAGCTGCCGAAGGCACCGACGAGCTGATGAACAAGTACCTCGAAGGCGAGGAGCTGACCATCGAGGAGATCAAGCAGGGCATCCGCGCCCGCACCCTGGCCAACGAGATCGTGCCGGTTCTGGGCGGTTCCGCGTTCAAGAACAAGGGCGTGCAGGCGATGCTGGACGCGGTCATTGAATACATGCCGTCTCCCACCGAGGTCAAGGCCATCGAGGGCACGCTGCTGGATCGGGATGAAACCCCGGCCACCCGGCAGGCGGATGACAACGAGCCCTTTGCCGCGCTGGCGTTCAAGATCGCCACCGACCCCTTTGTCGGCACGCTGACCTTCTTCCGCGTCTATTCCGGCAAGCTGGAGAGCGGCACCGGTGTCTACAACTCGGTGAAGCAGAAAAAAGAGCGTATTGGCCGCATGGTGCAGATGCACGCCAACAGCCGCGAGGAAATCAAGGAAGTACTGGCCGGCGATATCGCCGCCGCGGTAGGCCTGAAGGACACCACCACCGGGGACACACTCTGTGACGCCGACAAGCCCATCGTGCTGGAACGCATGGAGTTCCCTGAGCCGGTGATTTCCGTGGCCGTGGAGCCGAAGTCCAAGGTGGACCAGGAAAAGATGGGTGTCGCCCTGGGCAAGCTGGCGCAGGAAGATCCCTCATTCCGGGTCAAATCGGATCCCGAAACCGGGCAGACGATCATTTCCGGCATGGGCGAGCTGCACCTGGATATCATTGTTGACCGCATGCGTCGCGAATTCAGCGTCGAGGCCAATATCGGCAAGCCGCAGGTGGCTTACCGCGAGGCGATCCGCAACAAGTGCGAGATCGAGGGCAAGTTTGTACGCCAGTCCGGCGGTCGTGGCCAGTACGGGCACGTCTGGGTCCGGTTTGAGCCGGGCGGCGACGAGAACGCCGAGGGCCTGGAGTTCGTCAACGAGGTTGTCGGCGGCACAGTGCCCCGGGAATACGTGCCCGCGGTCCAGAAGGGTATCGAAGAGCAGATGCAGAACGGCGTTCTCGCCGGGTACCCCCTGCTGGGCCTGAAGGCGACGCTCTACGACGGTTCCTTCCACGATGTGGACTCCAACGAAATGGCGTTCAAGATCGCCGCCAGTATGGCCACCAAGAAGCTCGCCCAGAGCGGTGGTGCGGTACTGCTGGAGCCGATGATGAAAGTCGAGGTGATCACCCCGGAAGAGAACATGGGTGATGTGGTTGGCGACCTCAACCGTCGCCGCGGCCTGATCTCCGGCATGGACGAAAGCGTCTCCGGCAAGGTGATCAACGCCGAGGTGCCGCTGGCCGAGATGTTTGGCTACGCCACCGATCTGCGCTCCGCGACCCAGGGCCGTGCGACCTATACGATGGAGTTCCTGAAGTACTCGGAAGCGCCGAACAACATCGCCCAGGAAATCATTTCCAAGAACTCAACCAAGTAATTCAGCTATCTCACAGAGGTGACTAACAGTGGCAAAGGAAAAGTTTCAACGCAACAAGCCCCACGTCAACGTGGGC
>TARA_R110002110_G_scaffold122758_1_pt1 | contig 12486 bp, 14 predicted proteins | sample TARA_R110002110 | Tara Oceans TARA_R110002110 (sample SAMEA4397330) | marine metagenome | biome: Polar Biome; feature: [SRF] surface water layer (ENVO:00010504); material: water (ENVO:00002006), including particulate matter (ENVO:01000060) such as... | depth 5 m
CCGCCGTGAAAAGGCATTGGCGATACCGGCGCACTAACCTTCAGAACTGAGCGCTAACAACCAGTTTGATACCCCTGCAAAATCGCGATGCAATAAAATCAATAGGTTAGCAGGGCAGATTAACAGCCAGTTTGATACCCCTAGCGCTGTTTTGGGGCAAATCGCACAATCGTGCGAAAAAATATCTAATGATTTCAATGGTAGATGTTTAAGGTCGTGCGCAGTTTTGCGCACGGCGCACGACTTTAGGAGCTAGCCTTGAGCGCCAATGTCGGCATTTAACATCATTTCAAATTTATCCCTGACGATCTCACTCAAGCGATCTTGTTGAGATTGTTTCCAAAGCAGCAGTTGCTCTTTGGTCTGGCCTTTAGCTGCAAGTTCTTTCGCAATCTCGCCAGCTCGCAAGCCAATCTCGGCGGCCCATTGTTCAACCGTCATATTGAGAATTTCATCGTTTGAGAAGATAGGGCGTCCACCTTCTGCATTGTATCTCAGTAAGGTCTCGAAAACCATTGTGCCAGCTCCTGCAGCGGATCGGTTCACAAGTAGCTCAATAGTCTCTCCCGCAATTTCCGAACCAAAAACTAGCCAATCTAAAGAAACACCGAAACCCTTTGACATTGCGGCCAAAGCTTCGACGCCGGGGAGACTAGCGCCATCCCGCAACATGTATTTTTCAAGGGTGCGCTTTGGAATGCTGCAGCGGTAAGACATCTCGGCGGTAGTCCACCCATTTTCCTGTCTTAGCCACCTGAGGCGAGAAGCTAAATCACGGTTCATCAAATTACCCTTGCAAACGCCCATATTTGGGTTAATCTATACCCAAATTGGGGTAAGGTCTGTATCATGTTTAGGGTAGACCAACAAAATCGGAATTGCCAGACCAACAATCTGGTCAGGGCAGGCTTCACAACGCAAGGCACTAGCTTGCACGCTTGGTGCAAAAAGAATGGCGTTGATAGCCACAACGCAAGAAAAGCTCTTGTCGGAAAATGGACAGGCCCTAAGGCAGCGGACCTCGTAAAGCGGCTCTTGATCGCATCAGGTGTGGCTCAGGCATGATTATTGCTGTCAGAGATATTCTAGGCGCGGGCCGCATTCCCTCACATAGGTCTTCGGCAGGTCGGTGGTTAAGGAATAATTCGGTTGAGGTATCGTGCTTGGATGGAGCAAAAGGAAGCCAGAGTACATCCAATTTTCTGACTTACCCACACTTGAACGCCGCGCCTATTTGGAGCGCATAGCCGACCAATCAGGCTTGCCCCCCGGCGAATATGACGAGGACGCTCACTACCACCTATTGCAAGCGCCTGCCACCATGCGCGACGAAGCGGAGCGCAAGGCGGCAATGGTGGCTTTGCTGGTGTCGATCCGACACACCGCAGGGTGGCCAGACCGTGTTGCCCTACTGCGCAAGAAGTTCGGCGATAAAGGCACTTCAAAGCCCCATTTAAAGCGTCTTTTAGCGAAGGTTAAAGACGTTGACCCGATCAACTATGCGCCCGCTCTATTGGCCGGGTACAAGGGCAAGTCAGCACCTGCCGAAGTGACAGACGTAGCTTGGTCGTTTTTCATGACTATTTTGCGGGATGCTTCGCCCGATTTTCCGATCATTCAGGCTTGGCGTGATGTGCGCGATGTATCGAAGGCAAAAGGCTGGAATTGGCCCCATTACGTGACCATAAACCGTCGCTGGAATGCTCTACCAGATGCGCAGCGCAGGGCCGCACGGCTTGGCCGCGATGTAGCGCACAAGCAACTCGCACAGCCCGCGCATAGGGACAAAACGACCATCGGCGCTTATCAATGGGTTTCGCTTGATGGGCGGACATTGGATTTCTGGACCGATATGGGTGATGGAAAGCCTGTCCGCCTCACTATGCTTGCGCTGATCGATGTCGCATCTAACATGGTTCTCGATTACGAGTTAGCACCGTCAGAAAACGCGGTTGGCACGGTTAGACTGATCAAGCGCACATGTGAAACCCACGGCATATTCGACCGCCTCTATACCGACAACGGATCATCCTTTGCGGGCCATCTGGTCGCGGGTGGCAATGTGCATCGGTTCCGCAACAGCGGGTCAAAAGCGGAAGGCGTCAAGCCATTGGGTATCTGTTATCACCTTGGGATAAATATACATTTTGCGCTGCCGGGCAATGCCCAAGCTAAAATTGCAGAACGGTTCTTTGCGAGTGTTTCAAGGGTGATTGATGACCGCCCCGAATTTAAGAATGCACATGCGGGTCACAATCCCGGTGCAGCCCCAGACAGCAAGGTTGTCCCGGTCCCGTTTGATGTCGTTGGGGCGGTCATGCGCCGTGAGGTTGTGCGCTACAATCAAGAACCCGGTCGCCGGGCGCAGGGTGCCAATGGCCGCTCTTATAAAGCGATGTTCGACGAAGGTATTGCGGAGCGCGTGATCCGCAAAGCAACCGCTCGCCAACTCTATCTTGCAAGCCTTGTTTACACGCCCGTCTCAGTCAATCGGCACGGCCAGATCATGCGCGACACTTGGATTTACGGCTCAACCTCAACACAGGCTGCGCTTTTGCCGTATCACGGAACTGGCAAACAGATCCTGCTTGGCCGCGATCCAGACGATCTATCAGCACCTGCACTCGCGTTTGGCGAAGATGGGCGGTTGATCTGCGAAGGTATCGAATATGTCGCACGGGGCCAATATGATAGCGCCGATGGTATCAGAGACGCCGCCCGCAACCGTAAAGCGGCGCGGAAAGCCGTGGCGGTGGCCGAGGCCGCAAATAGCTACCTGACGGACGCAGACCTAGCCGCAGCATTCAAGGCACTGGACGACACGATTGAGGATGCACCCACGCCGAAACCACGTGCTGCAAAAGTAGTTGGTGCGCGGTTTGGCGGGCCTTTGCGCGAGACATCAAAGCCCGAAACGGCACCCGCAGAGGCAACACCCGCTGAATTTTACCAGAATTTCGACACCTATCTTGCAACCAATCGCAAGAAAGGAAAACCCGCGTGAGCGATGATGACACATCCCCCACGCGGAAAACCGCAGGCAAAGCCTGCCATTTCGACGGAGAGCAATGAATGACACATCATCTGAAACTTGCCAATAGTGATGCACCATCACGGCAGATCGGGGATTATGCGCAGACCGAAACGGCGATTAATATCCGCCGCTCGCTTGACTTGGTTGAATCAATCAAAGGCGGCGCTTTGACTATTGTTTCTGGCGCACCGGGCATAGGTAAAACTGCTGCATTAAAGGCGTTTAAGGCGGAAACCGACGCCATCTATGTGCAGGTCGCAAAAGGGGAAGGGACACCCCGAAATTTTGCCTACGTTTTCTTCTTGGCGTTTATGGGCGGTCGCCCTGCCTTTACGTCGATTAGTGAGGCACGTTCGCTGATCGAATGTTACATGGACAAGCGCACGTTGATCGTTGACGAGGCGCAGTATCTTGATCAGCGCACACGTGGCAATCCGCAAAAGGGTGAGGTGTTTGAGTGGTTGCGGGCCGCGTCCGAACACGGTGGCTTTAATCTCGTTTTTGCGGGTGATCGGAGCCTTGCCGATATCATCGGGCGTTTCCCCCAGTTGCAAAGCCGCATGGTGCGGCCTGTCGTTATCGACAGTGTCAGCATTGCTGATGTGACAGCTATATTAGAGGGAACGCCGTTCACTGGCCGCGAGGCCGTGTATGCGCTCCACGCGATTGGTCGCTTGCCCGGTGGCCTGCGCAACGTCGAAAACGTCTTGCGCATGGCGACAGCGTTTGCAGGTGCAGACGTGCCAAATACTGCACATTTGAAGGCTGCAATCCTAGACATGAACCTTGCGCCGCGCGGGGTCCGGAAATGAGCAGCGTCAAAATGATTGGAGCCAAGTGATGCCAGATATCAACATTACCATACCAGTACCGGACGAAAATGCAGCGTTCTTTGCTGGCCGTGACATGATCGTAACGCCAGTGACCGACAGGGAGGCTATGACGCTTGCAACTGGGCTGGATGCACTGGAGAAGGTCTTGACGCTCAACCGCAAGACCCTGACCACACTGCGGCAGGCAGGCGAAACCAAGAGCACAACAACAACCCAAATCGCCAAGACGCTGGATATGCTTATCCCGCAGAATGTCGAAGCCGAGAAACTCATCATCGAAGTGCGGACCATTCTGGGCCGCTCTGCGCGCGTCGGACCAAATCAAAACCGGGGGAAAATGCAATGAGCACTGTCAGAACAACTGAGGCATTTCGGCTTGAATTGGCGGCAAAGCACTCCGGTGACAAGTTGCTTGATTTGGCTGACCAAAGGTCCCGGCTTGAGGAACTGCAAAGCGTTTTGTCGCATGCTCAGATACTCATGGAGGCCGTTTGCTATGACCGGATAACGGAACGGGAAGCGATGTCAGCAACCTATTTTGCAGGCATGGCGCTGGAAAGCATGGCGCACGGTATGGCCGAGGACGCGGTGTTGTTTTCCATGCTGCAATTGAGTGATGCTGAGAAAGCAAAAAAGGGGAACGTGAAATGACTTTGACCAATAAACAAAAGGCAATTCTGCACGTTGCCAAAGGAAAGCTGAACCTGTCAGACAATCAGTATCGCGCAGCGCTCGTGCAGATCGCCGGCGCGACCAGCTCAACCGAGCTGGACCAAGCCGGGTTTGAGGCGCTCATGGGCTTCTTTGAATACCTGGGCTTTGCACCGCTCACGACGCGCGGCGCTGATTATGGTGATCGCCCTGGCATGGCCACCTTCGCCCAGATCGCTTTGATCCGTGACCTATGGGCCGAATACACCAACGGCACGGGCGAGGATGCTCTTAACAAGTGGCTGTTGCGCACGTTCAAAGTGTCAAGCCTGCGCTTTCTCAAGAAGGTTTGCGCGCAAAAAGCAATCACCGCGCTTAAAGCGATGAAATCGCGGGCCGCGTAGGCTGATTAAATTACATCGAACAGGGCGCGGCATAGTCCGCGCCCTGCTATGTCTCCACGCTTCAATTTTGCCCGTACAGCGCGACAATCCCCGTTTGCGGGGTCACGCCGCTGAATTTCAAACAAGGCCATTAAAACGGTATTCAAATTGAGCCTCAGGCCATAATCTGTTCTCTGCGTTACCAGCATTTGATTTTTTCGCGGCGGGTGATACACAATCAGGGTCAGCTTGGGCATGTAGCCACCGCACTTGGGGTGCGGGACCGTCTCGGGCGTCAAGGCGCAGGACCTGCTGACACCTCACCCGCAAACCCTTGCGGGTAGTCCGGAGTTGTCCGGAAACGTACCTCTATCCTGAAACCATGCCCTGCGTGCGGCGCAGCTTTCAGGAAAGAACCAGCAATGCTCATTAACAGCCAATCCCTCGACCTTGTATTCAAAGGCTTTCAGACGCTCTACACGGATGCTTATCTGAGCGCGGAGGTCAATTGGGACAAGATCGCAATGACGGTCCCCAGTTCGTCCCGCGAGGAAACGTATGGTTGGCTTGGGCAGTTTCCCCAGTTGCGAGAATGGCTTGGGCCACGTCATGTACACAGTCTCACCGCTCATTCGTTCACCCTTCTTAACCGCACTTTTGAAAGCACGGTGTCGATTGCGCGCGATGACATCGCGGATGACCGTCTTGGTGTCTTCAAACCAGCGCTATCGGAAATGGGTTATCTCGCGCGGCAGCACCCGGAAGAATTGATCTTTGGTCTTTTGGGCAAAGGCTTCACCGAAACCTGTTTCGACGGTCAAAATTTCTTTGATACAGACCACCCGCTCACGGATAGCAACGGGGCGCAGGTGACGGTCAGCAACATGCAGGCAGGAGCAGGCGCACCTTGGTATCTTATGGATACAAGCCGCTCTGTTCGCCCAATCGTTTGGCAGGAACGTGAACCCTATCAGTTCGAGACGAAAAGCCGCCCTGAAGACGACAATGTCTTTTTCAATAATGAATACCTTTATGGTGTTCGGGCGCGGGTAAATGCGGGCTTTGGGTTGTGGCAACTGGCCTACGCAAGCAAAGCTGACCTGACGCCAGAAACCTATGCCGCCGCACGCGCTGCGATGATGAGTTTTCGCAGCGATGGTGGCCGCATCTTGGGCGTGAACCCGACCACCTTGGTTGTGCCGCCTTCACTCGAAAGTGCCGCGCTGTATGTCGTGAACACGGAAACATCGGACGGCGGCGGTTCCAATCCTTGGAAAGGCACTGCCGATCTGATCGTATCGCCCTTCGCTGCGGCTTGACTGTGAGTATGCGCAGCGTCGATCTTACCGGAGTTACCCTTGCCGCAGAGGCCGGACCACCTGAGTGGGTTCACCTTGTTCCCATTGGCGATATCGACGCCAGAGATGGGCGCAAATTCTCACTGCATGATCCGGATGCGGTGATCCATGCGTTCCAGAGCGCCAAGGTTGATTTGCCAATTGACTATGAGCACCAAGTTGACACGAAATCCGGTGAGCGCAGCGGTCCCGTCCCTGCGGCAGGCTGGATTAAAGAGTTGGCGGCGCGGGCGGATGGTCTTTGGGGGCGTGTGGAATGGACAGGCAAGGCGTCTGATCTGATCAGAAACCGCGAGTATCGCTACATCAGCCCTTCCATGCTGTTCCACGAAAAAACCCGCGAGGTCGTAAAGCTGCAAGGTGCTGGCCTCGTACATCGGCCCGCCTTGCACCTTACCGCACTTGCCAATCAGGAGGACGAAATGGCAGACGAAACTTCATTCATCCGCACAGTCGCCAAAATGCTTGGCATGCCAGAGGATACCGATCCGGAGGCGTTGTTGACTGCGCTGCAAGAACGCGACAGCAGTGGTGAACCCGATCCGACAAAATATGTGCCGATTGCGGCGCTGGAAGACTTGCTCAAGGACCGGAATGAAAAGACCGCAACGATGAGTGAGGAGCGCGCAAAAGCGAAGGTCGAAGACGCCACGCGCCGTGGCTTTCTGACACCTGCAATGAAGCCTTGGGCAACCGCACTATGTTCGCAGAACGAATCTCAGTTTGACGAGTTTTTGGCAAGGTCGCTTCCAACCTATGTAAATCTTACGACTTCGATCATTCCCAACCATCCGCCTCGTGAGGACAAAACTGCGTTACAGGAACCGCTTGCAGCAGCCGTTTGTTCGCAACTTGGTTTGAAACCGGGCAGCTTGAACAATTGAATTCAGCATGTCTCAGCACCATGCCGAATAGTGACGCACTGGGTTTTTCGCTGGCCTAGCACGTTGCTTTATCCCGGCGGGGATCAGGATTTGCCGCCGGGATAAACTCAAATTTCGGAGCCTGTGATGGACGATATCCAACCATTCTATCCCGTTCCAACGGCTCAGGTTCAGCCCTATGTGGATGCTCTTGGGACAGAGACGGCAATCGAGTTTCTGTTAAATTTTGGCGGAGCGGAATTGACTGTGAGCCTTTCGCCCAATGGCCGGGGCATGGTCGAGCGGGTGATTGGGTTGGAAAACACAATCAAGCTTGGCAACCATCGCGATCACATGCAGCCTCGCGTCCCTTTGGCTAACAAGTGGCTTGCACAATGCCTTTACGCGCAGAGCCTGAGTGTAGCGTCAATTGCGCGGCGTCTTAGATCGTCAGACACAACGGTGCGCGGATACTTGCGCGGCAACAATGCGAGGCGCGCAAATGGCTGACGCAGAACGCATGGAATTGAGGGTGGCAATAGCTGAATTGGACGCGGCAAGAACCATGTTTGAAGAGGCCTTAAAACCCCTTTCAAAAGCGCTTCAAAGACTGGAAATCGTCAGAGGTGAAATGCTTGCGCTAAGTATCTCGCAACAGGAAGTGCCAACCACAGAACCAACCGAACACCGCCGCGCCCACAAGTTTGGCCGTCCGCCAAAGATTGACGTTGATCCGGAGTTGGAAGCCTTTTTGCTGGCCCGTGTTGATCGCATGACGTTTGCAGAAATGGCGGATGATGTGAAAGAGCATTTCCCGCCAAAGCGCAGGGTCGGCAAATCGTCAATCCATCTGTGGTGGTCAAAGCGAAAGGGATGATTCGGCCTATTCGGAACCTGCCGAACGCGCCGGGATAGTCTCGGGATACCCGCGATAGTCCGGTATCAAACCTTAGAAAAAGGGGTATCAGACTGGTTGTTAACTAACAAGAACCCGTCTTGCAGCGCGCAGTTTGCAAAGCTACGCTTGAGCAGCTGCAAAGTTGCAAAAGGTGCGCCATGGCCATTCAAAAACTCTACGCCGGGGCCAAGCTGCGTGAAGTGCGCACCAAAGTTGGTCTGACCCAAAAGGATTTCGCGAGCCGGGTCGGCGTCTCCCTGCCCTATCTGAACCAGATGGAAAACAATAACCGCCCCGTCAGCACCACGGTCGTGTTGGCGTTGGCCGCCGAGTTTGGCATGGACGTAACCGAGCTGAGCACCGGGGACGGTGAACGTATGGTCAGCGACATGCGCGAGGCACTGGCCGATCCTGTCTTTGGCGGTGACATGCCACCGCTGGCCGATCTGCGCCTTGCCGCGTCAAACGCACCGGGGCTGGCACGCGCTTTTCTCGAATTGCACCAAAGTTACCGCCAAACCCACGAACGCCTTGCCTCGCTTGACGAAGCATTGGGCCGCGAGGATGCCCGCGCCAGCCCAAGCCCGTGGGAAGAAGTGCGTGATTTCTTTCATTATTGCGACAATTACATTGATGCCGTTGACCGCGCCGCCGAACATTTTGCCAGCCGCGAAGGGGGTCACCGCAACATGCGCGTGGCGGCGGTCTCGGCGTTGTCCAATGTGGGCGTGACAGTCGAATTTGCAGATATGGATGCCTTGCGCAGCTTTGATCCCGCCCAGAATATCCTGCGCCTGTCTGCACGTGCTGCCCCCCAGACCCAGACCTTTCAACTGCTGTTGCAGGTTGCCCTGACCCGCCAAGACGCCCTGCTTGAGGCGACCCTTGATCTGGCCCGCTTTCACAGCACAGCCGCCCGTGACATCGCCAAGATCGGTCTCGCCAATTATTTTGCCGGGGCGGCGCTGCTGCCCTACGCCGCGTTCCATGCACAGGCACAAAGCTGCCGGCACGATCTGGAGGTACTGGCGGGCCATTTTGGCGCGTCGATTGAACAGGTGGCCCACCGCCTGTCCACCCTGCAACGCCCCGGCACCAAGGGCATTCCGTTCTTTTTTGTGCGCGTTGATCAGGCCGGGACCATCACCAAACGCCATTCTGCCACCAGGCTGCAATTTGCGCGCTTTGGCGGGGCCTGTCCGTTGTGGAATGTGCACAGCGCGTTCGAAACACCGGGCCGTTTCCTGCGCCAACTGGCCGAAACGCCTGATGGCGTACGCTACATCAGCCTTGCGCGCGATATCTCGAAACCTGCGGGGCGATTTGGGGCACCTGTGCGACGCTATGCCATCGCACTGGGGTGCGAGGTGCGGCATGCCTCTACAATTGTCTATGCCGATGGGATGGACGTGGGCCGCGATGGGGCCTTTGAACCCATTGGCATTTCGTGCCGCATTTGCGAGCGCAAAGAATGCCATCAACGGTCGGTGCCACCGTTGGAACGTCAATTGGTCGTGGACCTCAACAGGCGCGATGTGCTGCCTTACCGCATTGAATAATCAGCGTTTTGCAGGTCGCCAGCCGGATGCCTGCGCCTGTGCTTCTGAGCAAAACCACCGCTCACCCTTTGCGGCTTGGATACCAGTGCGGTCATAAAATTCTTGTCCCGGCATGTGGTAGATATGTTTGCCGGAGGCGCTGATGTTGCCTTTGATCTGGCAGTTGGGATCATCCCCAACGCGTCCCTTGATCCGGGTCAAACGATAGCGCGCTGGGGATTGCATCACAAACCCATGCACCCCCCGGTCCGCGACGAAAGCCGCTTTTTCATCAAGGTCATAGTCCATCGAATATTTGCGATAGGCAAAGGCCAAACCGTCCTGCACCAGAGCTTTTCCCATATCGGTATCGCCAACGAAACAGCGCGCGACAGTCCGTCCATAGCGGTCTGTATCCAACGGCTCGCAGCGCGCTGTCACCCCCTGAAACCGGTCCCGCACCTGTCTGGTGATCCAATCCCCGCAGGCCCAGTTTTGACCTTTGAGGGTTGTGCACGGCTGATCGGTTTCAGGCGCATCAATCCCATGCAACCGGATACGTGTCCGCCCAACATCGAGCGTATCGCCGTCAATCACCCGCACCTTGCCTGTGATCTCAGCCAACGCAGGCAGCGGGGCAATAAGCAGCGCAGCGATCAGGGCAAAACGTGAACAAATCCTTAACATTTGGGCTGTATGTCGGAGTAACACCCCGCCATCAACACCAATCGTTAATAAAGGTTAACGCAAATCACCCCAAATCAGCGTTGTGACACCTGCCAATTTGGATGTATCCAAGGTGCGTCATTGGCGCGGGGCAATGGGTCCAACCCCAATAGATGGTCCGACACCTTTTCCCCCACCATGATCGACGGCGCATTCAGGTTGCCGTTGGTGATCCGTGGAAAAATCGAACTGTCCGCAACGCGAAGGCCATCGACACCGATCACCCGCGCCTCAGGGTCGACAACTGCGTTTTTGTCATCCGCTTGTCCCATCCGGCACGTCCCGCAAGGGTGATAGGCGCTTTCGGCATGTTCCGCGATCACGGCGTTCAGATCCGCGTCTGTCTGGGCATGTGCACCGGGTTGGATTTCGTGCTTTACGAAAGGCTTGAACGCCTCTTGCGCAAAAATCTCTCGGGTCAGGCGAATGCAGGTGCGGAATTCTTCCCAATCGCTTTCTTCTGACATATAGTTGAACCGGATCAGCGGGTCGGCGAGCGGATCGGATGAGGCCAGTGAAACACTGCCCCGCGAGGCCGATCGCATCGGGCCTGTGTGAGCCTGAAATCCATGCCCCTCCGCCGCTACTTTTCCGTCATAGCGCACGGCGATGGGCAGGAAATGATACTGAATATCAGGGTACGGCACACCCGGTTTTGACCGCACAAAGGCCGCAGATTCAAATTGGTTCGACGCCCCCATACCGCGTTTGGTAAAGAGCCATTGCGCACCGATCACGGCCTTGGACAACAGGTTCCAGTGTTTATAAAGCGTGATGGGCTGGGATGCTGCCATCTGAATATACATTTCCAGGTGATCTTGGAGGTTCTGACCGACACCGGGGCGATCCGCGATCACCTCGATGCCGTGTTCGGCCAGATGCGCCGCAGGGCCGATGCCCGACAACATCAACAGCTTTGGTGAATTGATCGACGATGCGGCCAGCACGACCTCGCGCTCCGCCCCGATGACCTCAATACGCCCGCCGCGCGATACCTCAACGCCCACCGCGCGGCCCTCTTTAATGACCACACGCTGCGCAAGCGCGCGCACGATCTGCAGGTTCCCGGTCTTCTGCGCGGGCCGCAGATAAGCATTTGCCGCCGACCAGCGCCGCCCGTTCCAGACGGTCTGTTCCATCGGGCCAAAGCCCTCTTGCTTTTGGCCGTTGTAATCGTCTGTGACCTCATACCCCGCCTGCGCACCGGCCTGAACAAACGCATCAAAAAGCGGATTTTTCCGTGGGCCCCGGCTGACGTGTAATGGCCCATTGGTGCCGCGCCATGTGGCATCCCCGCCATGTCCGCCATCGTGCCATGTTTCCATCCGTTTGTAATAGGGCAGCACATCAGCAAAAGACCAACCGCGGGCACCGGCTTCTTCCCAATGGTCAAAATCCATCGCATGGCCGCGGACATAGACCATCCCGTTGATCGACGATGACCCCCCAATGACCTTGCCCCGCGGACAAACCAAGCGGCGGTTGTTCAGGTGCGGTTCCGGCTCAGAGCTATAACCCCAATCATAGCGTTTCATGTTCATCGGATAGCTCAGCGCCGCCGGCATCTGAATGAACGGCCCCGCATCCGTACCACCATGTTCGATCACGATGACCTTGCGCCCGGCCATTGCCAAACGATACGCCATCGCGCATCCCGCGCTGCCCGCCCCTACAATTACAAATTCCGCGTTCATTTGATCTGTCCTTTGCGGCGCGTCAGAACGGGATTCAAAACGGAGCTTCCACGTCGTCCATGCGGACAAACACTGATTTCAACTGGCTGTAATGCGCGATCGCAGCCTTGGAGTTTTCACGTCCCACACCGGAGTTCTTTGACCCACCAAAAGGGGCCTCGACCGGGGCATCGTTGTAGGTATTGATGTAGCATGTCCCCGCCTCAAACCGCGCAGCAACCCGATGGGCGCGGGTCAGGTCATTGGTGAACACACCTGCCGCCAAACCAAATTCGGTGTCATTGGCGCGGGTTATGACATCATCTTCATCCTCAAAATCGAGCACGGCCATCACGGGGCCAAAAATCTCTTCGCGGGCGATCACCATGTCGTCGGTGACATCGGCAAAGACGGTGGGTTGCATATAGAACCCCTCACGGTCGATCCGCTGCCCGCCTGTCACCAGCCGGGCACCTTCGGCCTGTCCTTTTTCGACATAGCCGAGCGCGACGTTCATCTGCCGCTCTGA
>TARA_R110002110_G_scaffold92593_3_pt1 | contig 12471 bp, 9 predicted proteins | sample TARA_R110002110 | Tara Oceans TARA_R110002110 (sample SAMEA4397330) | marine metagenome | biome: Polar Biome; feature: [SRF] surface water layer (ENVO:00010504); material: water (ENVO:00002006), including particulate matter (ENVO:01000060) such as... | depth 5 m
GTCAAGCTCAAAAACCCAGCAATGCTGGGTTTTTTGCGTTTTTGCGGGTGTTTTTCCCGAAAACTGCCCCACAAAGTGCCCCACATCTCCCCTTGCCCGACCAAATAGAGGAGAGATCACCTGCTCCTCGTTGTCCGACACGATTTCTGTGCTGAATCAATCGAACCGAAATCCCCTCCATTGCAATCCTCGATGGAGACAGACATGGACATATCGACTAAGAAACTTCAGGTGGCCCGCAAAACCATGGTTCGCATCATACAGTCCCGGACCGATGGAGCGGACTACCTTCGCATCGTCCTCGAACTGGAGCGCCACATTGCGGCCGCCGCAAACGACAATTCCGAGCTCGCCCGCATCTTGTCCGAAGCGGCTTAGGAGCATTTTACCGGTGAGCCATGCCGTCAGGTCGCCACCTCACCCGACTTCAGGCGCTGGTTCAGCCGCGCCAGAGGCCCGGCGAAGGCGGCCTCCAGCCGCCTGACATGATCACTCATCCAAGAGGCCATGTGGGGCCAGTTCTCCGAGTTAAACCCATCGCAAGGCTCTGAAAGATTGATCAGGCAACGCTTCTGATCGTCATTGCGATGCCATTCGAGCTTATCACCAAAATCCTGCTCGACCGTTTCTCGTTGTGCGAAGAGCTGATCGAAGATCCACTTGTTCTCGGCCGTGCTATTCCTCTGGATAGAGACTTCCACCCGCATTTGGTTTTTCAAAAGAACCAGAGTGTAGGAACATCCCGAAACGCCTGTGCCGACGCTTAACCAATTCTCTTTGGTGGGGTTGACGTTCTGATGGCGGGTTGATCCGTCCTCTCGCAGCCTTTCCAGTGCTCGTTGCCAGAACTCCAAACGAACCTTGTGCCGATGACTTTGAGCTGTGCTGGCAGACCTTTCCTCACTCTCCTTCTGAGCCATTCGGATCATGTAGTCGGCCGCCTCGGGCGTCGGAATTACCTGCTGGAGGTCGACGAAGATTTCCTCACCATATCGATACGGCACGACTTTCACGCAGCGCGCATCGATTTGATGCTCGCGAAGCCAGAGCACCGTTGCCGTCACCTCCCGCCGGAAATTTGCAGCGATGAAGACAATCCGCTGGTTCGTGCCATCATTCAGAACGACCTCGTCCAACGCGTCCTCGCCCAGGAATCGGCAGATTAGCCCGGCGGCATCGCCCCCGCCCTGACCGTCAAGGTAGAGCTGGAAGATCGCCACGATCTCGGTCTTTTTCAGACTGGAGCAGTAGGCAGCATATTTTAAGGCCTGCCAGACCACATCCCTTCCGGAGTCGTCCAACTTGTTTTCGATGACGACAAGCTGTCCATTTCGATCAAGCGCCAGCAGGTCGAGCCGTTCACGGGTGCCATCGAACCTGTCGAACTCCTTCTGGATGATTAACAGGCCGTCCTCGCCTTCGCCCATGGCCTCGCAGAGCGCGTCGGGCATGGAGGCCAGCCATTCCTGAAGATGCTCGCGCTCTCGGAACCCGCCTTCGGAGAAGCTGGTGCGCTCAAGCTTACGGAGACGATTGGCGGTTCGGTCTATCTGGAACATGCTACTCTCTTCCGATCGCGGCACGCATCTGCTCGCCCATCGTTTTGCCATGGCTGATTTTTTGGACCATCAGGAAGAGGTTCCCTGTGGTCTTCGCCCACAATCGGCCGAGGATGTCCTTTTCGCGAGCCTCCTCCGCCGTGACGAGGTGCTGGCCCTTATACTCAACGATGAAAACGCGCCCATTTTGCAGCCTGGCGACGAAGTCGGGGTAAAACCTATCCTTGAGGCGCGGTAGCCAAAACGAATCGCGATGACGCGCGACGTTACGCACCCAGACGTCCACCTCTTCCAACCCGTTAAGCTCGACTGCACAGGTGAACTCTTCGCCCCCGACGTTGCTGTCCAGAAGTGGGACCCGATCCGGGCCGAGGAGATGCTTGTCCAACCGGACCGCCCCAGTTGGCGTGGTCGGGACGGTTGCGTAGACTGACGCGTCGAAGCGGATCACGCGACGAGGATCGAACGTCGGCGCCGCTTCGTCACCGAATAGGGCGATTTGCCGGGCCGTGGTGCGCTCAGCTATCCTGATCTCATCCAGTTTCCAGCGCAGGCGAGCGGCGATCGTGTGCTGCCATTCGATGAGCGTCCGGATATGGATGTCCCGCCGTGTCAGAAGGTCGGCTACCACAGCCGCGATCCACGCGCGCAGCTCGTCAGGCGGGATGTCTGAGGCGCGGCATTCCCGCTCCATCCATTGGACGAGCGTGGCCTCCAGGTCGACATCAGCCGGGGCGTGCAAGCCCGACAGGATCGGCTGCTGCTGCGCGGTCTGGGTGTAGATCAGCTTGTCCCCTCGCAGGTCGATCTCGACTACATTTTCCTGTCGGTTGAAGCTCAACTCCTCCTCGGTCAGGCGAGCGGCATGCTTATGCAGGCTCCAGTCGATGCGCTCCATGATCTGGTCAGTCTCGGCCGAGAAAACCTCGTCCTCCATCTTCACCAGCAGCATCGGGACCTCGATCATGGCCCCCTTGTCCGCCGGAGTGCGGGCCGCTTCGACCTTGGCACGGTGCGTCTCGACGGCTGCTCTGAGGCTCGACTTCTCGGCTTCGGACACCAGTTCTTCCGCCGCCTGAGCCACTTCCTCCGAGAGATCCCCCCTTACGCCGGCCTTCAGCGTGCCATCATCCTGCGGGATGTAGTCGACCCCCTGTTCCTGAAGCGCATTCAGCCGCTCTCGAGCCTCCGGCGTGTCCGGCACCGAGAACTGGAGCACCGGCTTCGGTGCAACGTCGTCCGGATCGAACAGGTCGCCTTGGTCATTCTGCTCAATCCCGCGTGGCTTCAGGCTCGCGCGCACCTCCTCGTCGGTGAAACCCATGTCGATCAGCTTGTCCCGCAGGCTCGCGGCGGCCTCGGCGAAGGAAGGCTCCGACACATGGGCGTAGGCCATGTTCAGCGCGGCATCCTTGCGGCGTTTTGCGTAGGGCATCCGCAGGACACGGCCCAGAAGCTGTTCCACTGCCGTCGTCGCCGTCAGTCGCTGGGTTGCGCAAAGCACATAGGCCGAGGGGCAGTCCCAACCCTCCTTCAAGGCCTGCACCGTGATGATGTGCCGGGTCTGTTCGGCCGGGTCGCGCAGGTTCACGCCGTCCAGCTCTCGTTGTTCCCCCGTTGCGATCTTGATCCACTCAGGCCGGGCCAGCGCATTGTCCACGAGGTAGGTTTTCAATTCCTCCACCGTGGGGTGCCCGTTCTTCGCCTGGGCCTGATAGAGCGCGACCGGCCGGATGTGATCCTTGTCGGCCTTCGCCTTCTCTTCGAGCATGTTGCGGGTGGCACAGGTCGCATGGACCGCCTCGCGCCAGTTGTCATGCGGGCGCACCCGGATCGGGAGCTTGATCATCTCCTCGTCCTTCAGCGCCGTCGCCGTGACAGAGTGCAAGATATTCTGCATGCCCCTGGGAGTTGCCGTGAACTCGACCACCGCTGAAGGCCGCAGGCGCTGCTGCATCACTGACGATAGGCCCGTCACCGCGTTATGCGCCTCGTCCACGATCATCAGAGGGCGGTTGTGGTAGAGGAGGTTCGCAAAGGAGAATTTCACCTGTCCCTCGCGCAGCATGTCGTTGCTGGTCGCTTCCTCCGCCGAGACGACCTCCATTCCTTCGGTCGGCAGTCCCGAGAAATGCGGTTCCAAATCCTCGTGATGGGAATAGACCTTACGGCCGCTGGTCTTGGTCACGTTGAACGATTGGATGGTTGCGACAACCACACAGGCGGACCGCTCCAGATCGGCGCGGGTTAGTGTCTCGAACGCCTCCACGTCGAACACCCGGACCCGGCCGCCGAAGACCTCGTCGAGGCGCCGGCGATAGGGGTGGCGCGTGTCGTTCAGCGCCTCCAGGGTCTGGGCCTTGATAGCGGTCGAGGTCACGAACCAGATCGTCAGCGGATAGTCGCGCGCCAGGTAGGTCCTGCCGGCCAGACGGATCGCCTCAGCGGCCAGCAAGGTCTTGCCTCCCCCGGTGGGCAGGCGCAGACAGACCTTGGGGACCTCGGGCAGTCCGTCCATGGGCTTGTAAAGACGCTTGTCGAGTTTGCGCCCTTCCAGCCGCGCCTCCTCCTCCTGTCGCTTTACCTCGGCTTCGAAAGCCGCCGCTGGCCCCTGTGCGCGGGCGCGGGACAGGAAGCGGTCGAGGCTGTCGAGCGTGGCCCTTTGGTATGTCTTGAGCTGCATCTGTCAGGACCTCGCAGGGATTTCGTAGGGCGTCTGGCGAAAGGTGATCCCCTCGGCCCTCAGAGTATTTTCAGACAGGCGGCAGGCGGCGCCGTAGATCACCAAGTTGCCATCGAAATCGGGCGCGCGGGTGGTCAGATCATCGCGGATCAGCTTCAGGTGCGGGTGGGTCAGGACGTTGCCGCCTGTGGCGCTCCGGTCCTTCAGAATACCGTTAAACAGGAGCGCGACGGCCCGCCCCTCCGTCACCCCCAGTAGCGGGCTGTCGGGCACAGTGTCGAGAGGCTGGCGCAGTTCCGAGAACCAGATGTGCCGGGCAAGGTCGGCAAAGCGGATGCCCGCGTCCACACGGCCATCGTGAGCGAAAACGGGCTGCCCCAAGGTGCAGAAGCGGAAGCCGCCGCCGCCTTCCCAGCCGACGTCCTTGGAGATGCCGCCTTGTTCGCCCTCGATCACTTTGTCCATTCGCAGTGCGCAATGGGTGCGGGCATGGTCGCCCATCTCGATCCCGATCCAGCGACGGCCCATCTTGTGCGCGACGGCTGCGGTGGTCCCGGAACCGAGGAAGCTGTCGAGGACGAGGTCGCCGGGGTTCGTGGCAATGTGGAGGATGCGCTGAATGAGGCGTTCGGGTTTGGGCGTTCCAAAGAGATCTTCTCCGAAGAGAGCCAGGATCTCTTTCTTGGACTCGTCTGTGTGACCCGCGTCGTCGTGCGGCCACCAAGTCCAAGGCACCACGCCTTCGACTTCGTTCAGAAATCGAATGACGCTCGGCTGAGATGAACCGGTCTTTCCAAAATATATCCGACCTTTGTCGCGCAGCTTCTGGAATTCTGGTTCAATCATCGACCAGCAGCGACCGGGCGGAGGTGTATGAACGGTTCCATCCGGTCCAACGATCTCATACATTTGATTGGGTCGGTAACCTTGAGCGGTCATCGGAAGACCCCGCCATCTTTTCGCAGGGTCGGTCTCATTTCTGTTGTTTGGGTTTCGATATACCTTCGCCTGCTTCTCGTCCAAGGGAATGCGATTCATCGCATGGCGGAGCTTGGCCAAGTTCTTTGCATAAAGGTGGAGATGTTCATGGGCGTCGCCCATTATCCCCCGGTTTTCGCGAGAATACCGCTTCTGCCAAACAATATTACCGACGAAATTCCGCCGCCCGAAAATCTCATCCATCACGACCTTGAGGTAATGTCCCTCGTTGTCGTCGATGGATACCCAGATGGAGCCGTCCTCGCTCAGGAATTCCCGAAGCAGCATCAGCCGGGGCACGATCATCGCCAGCCATTTCGAGTGCTCCAGGCTGTCGTCGTAATGCTCGAAAGCCGATCGCGTGTTGTAGGGCGGGTCGATGTAGATGCATTTCACCCGGCCCGCGTAGAACGGCAGCAGCGCCTTCAGCGCCTCCAGGTTGTCCCCCTGCACCAGCAAGTTCCCCTGGTCGGGGCCATCGCCCCCGCCCCGCGACAGCTCCGGCACCTCGTCCAGCAGCCGGTAGGGCACCTGGTCCGCCGCGCGCAGATCCTCGTCTCTCGTCAACCAGTTGAGCAGCGGCATGCCCGTCCCCTTCTTGCTTTCTTCCGACTTACTGCCGGTTCCGGGGCCACTCTATGCGGCGAGGCCCGGCAGGGAAAGCCGAACCTCGCCGAGGCATGATCAGCGGTAACGTATTGCCCTAAGCCGAATGAAGAGGTCTTCATGCCGAAGGTTGAGCACCGCCAACTCCTCGTCGGTGATGCTGGAATGGATTTGATACCGTTCAGCGGTCGGGCCGCGCGGCCGGGACAGACGTGCGACGCGCATCTCTTCCTCGATTTCAGCTTCCGCCTCATCAAGGCAATCCTTCTGCTCAGATAAAAGAGCGAAATGCGCATGTGCGGAATGCCGATCTTTCCGAGCGCTGATTTCCCGCTCAACCACTTCGCGCAGGAGTATCTCCTCGACTTCCGCTCCACAGAAGAATGTGCCGCGTGAATGGAAAGGCATGCTTTCTTGCAGCTCCATCAAGTCGCGATCGGTCAGCCGGAGAAGATCACGCCGTCCAGAGGTGAACCGTCGCTCCACCTCTTCCTTTATCAAATGAAGGAGGAGACCTGTGCAGAGGCCATGCATTGCGGAAGGAATTCCGCATGCGATATTAATTTCGCACGCGAAGACCGACGGATTTTCTATCGCGTCCAGCGTTGCGTTTCGTTCAACTATAGTCGCGCGGAGGGCGTCGATCTGTCCATTCTCGGCCCGATCAATTTCCACATGCAGCGGAAGCTTCAGATCGGAATGTCCCATATTGCATGACGCCTGGAGATCGCCGAACTTCATGGCAGCGATTTGGTCGACGATGGGTGTCAGGCATGGGACGATCAGGTCGGGCAAGTTCCGTCGGTAGGGTAAGCGGGGATATGAGCACGTTTTGACCTCTTGTTGCGGTGAGGTCATTAAATGAGTCTGAGTGAATCGACCCGGAAACGGTCTGCCGGAGAAAAGAGCGATTTTTTAGGAGCCGGTCACCTGGCCCAAGTTTAGCCGGCTTTCAGCTCCGCCTTGAAGAGATGGCGGTAGCCGCCATCGTGCATCACGTTACCGGGCATGCGCACAACCACACGCAGGTAAAGGTGATAGATCCTGGCCCGGATTCCGCGATATCCTGCCGTCAACCGAGAGTGAATCGATCGGCATTTACCTCCGGCAGATAAGAATGCCGGTGCCGTTTTGAGAGGGGCGTATTCCGCACCAGTTCCTCTCGATGAAACACTATGCCCGATCCCATTTCGACACGTCCTCTCCCGCTTCGGCACTCACGCCGGGCGACTATGTTCGTCTGCTGCATCCCGAAGATGCGATCGGTAAGACGACCCTTATGACCAAGGACGTCTTCGGCCGACCGCATTCGAAGACCTATGCCCTGTCCACCGCTCCTTTGCTGGTCGATAGCTTCCTGGATGGCGATGGCTACATCTCCCTTCACCGTTTCCACGGCGCGCGCCAGGTTAATCGGCTTGCCGCCTTGAACGGCCTCTTTCTCGATCTGGACGTTGACCGTCTCCCTTTCGGCGCCACCCGGACCGTCGGACCCTGGTCGCTCGACGTGCTGATGCGCTTGGTGTCGCTGAATTTGCCCGAACCGACTGTGCTATTGTCGACGGGGCGAGGTCTTGCCGCGTTCTGGCTGATTGATCCGCTACCGCCGCAGGCTCTGCCGCGCTGGCAGGCCGCACAGAATGTATTGATTGACTTGTTCCGATGTCTCGGGGCCGACCCTGGTTGCCGGGATGCCGCACGCGTAACACGCCTGCCTGGCTCGCTTAACTCCAAGAGTCGGACCACCGCCTCGATCATCGGAGGCACGCTCGACCGTCACGGCTTCGACAAGCTGGCCGACGAGATCTACATCGCTGCCGGGCGTCCTACCCGAGAACAGCTGCGGCAGCGACAGGAGCGCAAGAAGCGACGCGAGGGAAGAGCCCATTCCGGTGGGCTTACCGTTGGTCTTCGGTTCCGAGCTGTGATGAGAGATCTCGAAAGTCTTCGCCGTTCTTGGGGCGGGCAGGTGCCGATCGGCTCCCGGAACACCTGGTTGCACCTATACGCTACCTGTCTGTCCCACATATCGGACGCGCAAGAGATCTCAGCCCTCGTCGAGGCTATGGCAGCCAAGGCCGCGCCTGGTCTGTCCCGTTCTGAGGTTGCCGGGATCGCGAAGGTTGCTGCTCGACACGCTGCACTGCCCAACGGGGGCACGCCCCTTACTGATGGTCGATACCACTATTCTGGGGCCACGATCGCGGAATTGCTGGGGGTGACGGCGGCAGGGGCACGGACGCTTGGTCTCGAGCAGGTCATGCCGAAAGACGAGCGTGCGAGACGCAAAGCAGAGCGAGAACGCCTAGGCCGGCGGGCGGTCGGGGCCGCCTCCCGCGAAGACTGGCTTAATGAGAACAGCCGCGAACGACAGCAGCCTTGGACTGAACTCGGCATGTCCCGAAGCACCTATTATCGTCGCATAAAGGCCGGTCAGGTCGTGGAGCCAGCCAAGCCTGCAAGAACCGCAGATGTTGAGACTCGTCCGTGCCCGCAACAAGGGGGCTCCGCCTTGCCAACGGCGCCGGCAGAGGGGCGAAGTCCCTCTGCCAACGCTCCTACCCCTACCACAAGCCCCCGCCAGCACACCCGGCCGGCAGAAGCGACATGGACGAAAAGGGTTGCAGCCCCCCTCGGAAGTGGGCTGGCTTATTTCGTTATGGAGACAAAATCCTTCATGCGTCGTGCGCAGGTCCAGGGCGAAGTCGATTTCGCAGCTCGTCGGATTGGCTACCCATTGGAGAGCCAGGGGCTCGAGTGACAAGAGGATCTTCATCAAGCTTTCTACGTCGCCTGCTACACAAGGGCCGGAGGCACGACTTTTCATTGCGTCCACCCCCTGCGAGCGTCTCCAATAGAACAGCCTCAGCACTTTCACCTCGCTGGTCGCGTAAGTATCGAGGACCTATGGTGTTACGGCGTCTGACGTGTTCGAAAATACGCTCCGGCACCTTCCAATAGTTTTTCTCCCCTCGCGTTCGAACCCAATTCCCTCTTGCCACCCCGCCGGGGTGGTAGTGCGGGTATAGGTAATACCGGCGCTTACCATACCAAAGGTAGGAGCCAGACATGGCAAGCAAGAACCAAAAAACGACAGCGGCGCAACTCGAGAAGAAGGTGCGCCTGGCAGCCGATGAGCTTGAGAAAGAGGGACAACGCATCACAAATCCAGCTGTCCGCGAGAAGCTTGGCGGAGGCTCGTTTCGTGACATCACCCCAATCGTGAAGGCGATCAACGCGGAGAAGGAGGCACGGACCAAAGCCGAGAGCCAGGTGCCCGACATGCCCGAGGACGTCGCCGAACTCTCGACCGCCATTTGGGAAGCGGCATATCGCGCGGCCGACGAGGTCGCCGCGGCTGATCGGCGCACTCACGCAGAGGAGATCAAAGGCCTGCGCGCGGAGGTGTCAGAGTGCAAGAAGGATACCGCCACGGTGGAGGAGGAACTGGATGATGCCCTGGCTCGCGCCGAGGGGGCGGAGGCGGCGAATGCAGAACTGGAGGCACGTCTCATCGAGCTTCGCCTGGCCGTCGCCGGATTGGAAGGTCAGCTCCTTGGGCGCCGGGAGGCTACCCCGAAAGAGGGAAAAGAACCCAATACCGCGGCCTCCGGTCACGACGATCCGCAACAAACTTCGCTTTTCGACTATCCGGCTGGCGACGGTGCCGGCATGGACCTCGGTAACAACGCCGACCACGATGGTCGCGACCACGCGGCAGCGTGAACGGAAAGAGCCGAGGCGCGCTCCGCCTCGGCTCTTTTTCATTCCGTTGCTCAGCATTTCGTTCGGACGCCAGCCACGGCCTTCCTTCCATTGCGCTCAGTGACCGACGCGCTGAGCTTGATTCTCCCGTCGCTTCACCTTGACCGCCTGACAATCTTGATCGGTGTGCAGCATCGCCCTTTTCGGGTCCGATGCTGCCTTCGGATCATGCCTGCCCGACTCGAGATCAAGTCCGCGCCGACCTGCCTCGAACTCCATGACGCGTCGCCCCCGATCGAAAGGATCATGTGCATCTGGCTGCTCTTCGGCAATGGCCGCCGCGTCCCGGGTGGCGAGGTAGCAGCTGCGCAATGCTTTGTTCGACATGCCGCCGAGCCGCTTCTCTACCGCGGCCCGTTCGGACTGTCTCGGAACCGACCAAGCCCCTGGGAAATCGTCGTCCTCGTAGATGGCCGGCTCAGCTGCGATGGTAGACAGTTCGGTGCCGACTGCTCTGCCCGCAGCACGTTCCGCATTGGCAACGACCATCGCGCGGCGGGCGACGTCAGTTTCCAGGCGCCGGGTGGAATACACCCTCTCCCTCAGCTGGAACGCCTGCTTCGCAAAGGTGACGAGGCGATGGTAGGCCGGCTGGATGCGGCTCCATAGACCTTCCTGCTCCTCACGCTGTCGCGCCGCGGGACCGTCGCCAAGGCGCTCGGGACGCTCCCGCTTTGCAGGTTCGTATTCGAGCTCATGCGCCATGATCGCCTTGAGCCCTTCGCTCACGGCATCGACATAGGCATTGGCCTCCGACATTTTTCCCTCCGCGTGCTTCAGGTGCTCTTCTGCCGCAGACTTCGTCTCGGCTGCCTCTTGCTCCGCGCGCGCCGCCCCTGCGAGCTTCACATCGGCCCCGACCTCGTCGAGGAACACGTTCGCTTCACGCCGGTTCAGGTCGCGTTCGTGCCGCTTGAGGCTCAACTCCTTCGAGCGGATCGCTCGGGCGCGCACATTGCGATACTCGCGCGGCGGGACATGGCGGAGTGCATCCGGCAGCGGAAGCTCCGACTCCTTCGCCTCGCGCACCTCTTGCGCGCGCTTCTGACCACGCACGAGGCCGATGGACGAGAAATGCTCGCCGGCCACGTCCTGCAACAGCTCGTAGTCCGCGAGCAACGGATGCGCCGATGGCTGGACGAGCCGCTGTGTTCCGCGCGTCTTGTTGGTCTTCGTCGAGGTCTCGAAGATCACCGCATGGAAATGAGGTGTCTCTTCGTCGAGGTCCATCCGCAGGTGTCGCACCGATCCAGGAAAATGTTCGTCGAAGAACTCCAAGGTCGCCTTCTCGAACGCCGCGATCTTCGCCTTGCTCAGGATGTGCACAATCTCCTCGCCGTTCTTGTCGATACCGTAGGTCGTCAGCAGGTCTGCGGGGTCTGACCGGTCTTCGGCCTCGAAATACTCGCAGTTTGCGGTCACGATCGCTTCGCGGATCGGACCTTGAGAATTGCCATGCCATGGATCGATCAACCCGGCCTCCCCGCGGGCGGCGGCTTCCTTTTTCCGCTTTCTCGCGTGGCACGCAGCCACCTCTTCGTCGAGGTTCTGCTGCTTCATCGCGCGGATCTCCTCGCGCATCTCGTTCGCAAACGTCTGGCCGACATAGACCTTGTTGCGATGCATGAACTGAACCTCGATATTCTCGAGGGGGCCGCCGCTGCGCTTGGCGTGCATCTCGATGCGTGCCAACGCCGCAGGGAACACACTGGCAAACCGAAAAACGATCGGGTGCTTCTTCTCTGACATGGACTTATCTCCTCACCATCCGGTGAGGAGATCGCGCCTTGAACCTGTGGCCGCTCCTGACGGGCGCAGGATGGATACTCAGTAGGAAACTCGCACTCCGGCTACGCCTGCGTTCGAGTTTCCTCCTTCGCCCAAGGCGCTGCCCCGGAACCCCGCGCCTCCAGCGGGGCGCCTGCGCAGCGGGCGGTCCTGGGCGGACGGCCGACAGGAGATCGCATCGCGCGCTCCTGCGCCTCCGGCGGTCGGGGAGCGTCGTTCCGCACTCCTCCCCGAACCCCACCTGCTCGGGCTTCCCCAGCCCCGGCGAGGAAAAGGCATGCCCTCTCCTCGACCTCTCCCATCATGACCGTCGGACTCGCCGCGGCGGAAAGCATCGAGTGAGGTTCCCATTGCTGGCGCCGTGCCTCGACCTCCTATCGCCCATCTCCTCTGCACGCAGGAGATTGCCGACAGGAGGTTTATCATGAAAGATCGACGACGCAGTGAAGGGAATGATCGAGACATTGGCCCGCGGCAAGCCGACAGCGTAATTCGTCAACCCAAGGGTCAGCGCCAACCCAGCCCTCCTCTGACGATCGTCCAATGCCTCGCTACGCGTGATCTCGAAGCCTACTGCGGAAATGTCTTTCTGGGGGCAGTGAGGCCCTCGGAGCCCGGCAGCAGCGATGAAGTTGTCGAACTCTACACGATGGCGCTGATCGAACTGCTCGAGGCTCTCGACCGTATGTCGAACCACCAGCGCATACTGATCATCGAGGGGATGAGGAGGCCACTGGACCCTTTGTCCGGACCGGCGCGACCCGGCTTGTTGGAGACCGGCGGTTCGCGCATTCGATGGCGCGCCGATGCGCCCCCTTGGGACGCTAAGGAATGAACAACGCAGCATCTCCCTGGTCCCGGCTCTTCTTTGCGAGAGCCGGGACCAGGGGAGCCGCAGCGCAGGAAAATAGGAAGTCGAACGAACTTGACCCGGTCTTGAGCCGGACACTCCGAGAAACCAGGAGACAACATGTTCGATTTTACCGATACCATCACTGCCGCACCGTCGAAAGCCCTCCAAGAACTGCGGTCCTTTGCAGGTGAAAACGCTGATGCGCTCGCCTGCGCCGCAGCTTTGCTGGGCGCGTCGCC
>TARA_R110002110_G_scaffold144666_2_pt1 | contig 12463 bp, 22 predicted proteins | sample TARA_R110002110 | Tara Oceans TARA_R110002110 (sample SAMEA4397330) | marine metagenome | biome: Polar Biome; feature: [SRF] surface water layer (ENVO:00010504); material: water (ENVO:00002006), including particulate matter (ENVO:01000060) such as... | depth 5 m
CTTGAAGGGCATCGTTATCTTCTTCCATCTTTTTTTGCACTTTCATTATGTACATTTCCCAATCTTTAACCAAGTCTTCTTCATCCAAAAATTCTTGAAGAATCTCGTTATTAGTTTTTAGTGCACCCTGTAGTTCTCCAACAGCCTGTTCAGCTTGTGAAAGTCTGTCTCCTAACATTCTCGTTTGTCCTACTAACCAATTAAGATTTTCCATTGTTTGAGCGGGACCAGTTCCCTTCTCAAATTCTTTTAGCCATCCTTCGACTGTATCTAGTCTTTTCTCTACTCTTTTTAAGTTTGCCATTTCTTTCTCCTTTTTTAGGTACAAGAGCATTTATCGCCCTTGCATATTCCTAACTGTATTAACTTATCCACTGAATATCTATTTAAAGCTTTCTCTCGCATGGCCTCTATATGGCGTCCGGCGGTATTTAAATCGTCAGAATACCACCCCCAATCGCCTGAAGGCTCATTATATATGCTCATGAATACGAAAGATATATCTCTATCAGACCATCCTCCGTTTATCAGTTCAAAAGCAATTATATTATTCTGCTCATGACTGCTATGTCCACGCTTTATATTACGCTCTATTAGCTCTATTATGCATCTTCTAGGGGGCTTAATATATTCATTGCCTAATGAAGCATATTTAATATGTTTAATAGAGCCCGCTGCTTCAGCTACTTTATTCAGTAAATAATCTACACTGTTAGAAACAGTATGTTTTATTTCATACATGTCACACACAAATTCTACAAAATTTCTTTGTGCCTTTGTGCTTTTCTCAGGTGCTATAGTCTCAGTAGGTTCTACTGCTACTCCATATAATTCTTCTACACTGAGTTTCATTATATCGTTAACAGAGAACTGTGTACACCACACACCTGTTGGTTCCCCAGTAATCTTAGAGATATACTGAGTATTTGGTATACGCCTCATACAAGAGACGCTATTGTTAATACATATCTCATCTAACGTTTTTAGTTTATATTTATTCTTTAGATTAAGTATATATTCTTTTAATACTTTTCGTTTAATGTGGTCAGGTATCTCAACATATGAAAAGAAATCAATATTCATCTGAAAACCTTTACCACCTGTAAGATATATCCTTGGTACTATATTCAAGGGCTTACAAAACTGACGTATAAATCTTCGAATATCCATAAGACATTTCTTGATATCTTTATTATCATCAAAGTCAAACCATATGGTATTAAGTAATGCAGTTTCGTAGTTTGTTTTATCATCATTCATTCTCAGTTCATCAAACACATATACACTAGCATAGCAGTTCTTCTTACCGTTGTACTGCTGTGTTAGACTTTCTATATCTTCGATGTTTTTACACTTACCTATTCTTGCTGGGATTCCAAATTCTCTATAATACATAATTCATTCCTTGTCGGCTCTAGTATAGCGTCTCCTACCTTTTCTAATACTTCTATCTCAGTGCACCAATCTTTAGGTATAGCTAATATATCTACACCATCAACATCATTCCAATGGCTTACTAGTATAATAGCTTTATCATCTTGAGCTACTAACTCTCCTACACTCTCTGAAATAGAAAGATTCTCTACAGGGTTAGCTATATTGATAGCGTGTGTCTTAACCTGTTGTGCAGCATCATGCCACTTAACTTTTACGAGCGGTCCATTCATTCCTATAGTCATTTTTCCAATCCTCAAATAATCCAGCCACCACACTCAAATCATTATCATGTTTATAATATTTACAATTGGGTGGTGTTTCAGTCACCATTACGGGGTTATACGGTCGTTCAAACAATACTCTGTCGTATGGTATCTGATTCTCTGCCAACCATTCTTTAGTTGACATAACCCAGTCTAGTGAGTTGGGTCTTTTACACCATATAGTTACATGGTGGTCATTCTTTTTCAACCATAGCATAAATTCTTTTACATTTGCTAGTGGCTTCGCTCTATCTACTTCAGTGTAGTCTTTACAAGGAGTGCATATGACTCCATCCATTCCAAATACTAAGTTCATTTCAATTTCTCCGTGACATCATTAAAGAAGTCAATCCATCTTTTTCCTATAGCATTCCAACTATAGTGTTCAATAGCATGTTTTCTTCCTGCCATCCCTGCTGCTATTTTCTTTTCAGGGTTATCATAGTAATACTCTAGTGCTTCACATATAGCATTTTCTGAAGCTATAGCTCGTTGTGGAGCTGCTCTTGCAGGAGTGTCCCACCACATATCCTTGTAAGGTATTAATATACCTCTCTCATAGATATCTGATTCTTCTAAATGGTCTCTACCATTAGGGTTAGCATCATTATGATGTCCACCTAGTGGATACATAGGTACCTCGTCATTCTCAGGGTCTTTACTAGCTACTAGCTCATAGCCTGTAGTGTAATTAGTTACACATATAGGAACACCACATGACATAGCTTCTAGTGTAGGGATACCGAATCCCTCACCACCAGTGGGTAGTACAAATACATCCATACAATTATATAAATCAGCCATCTCTTCATCGGTGATAGACTCTCCTGAATCCAAATGACCCATTAAAGCTGGCATAAGATACTCTTCTACTCCATACTGTTTACTAAACTCTGGGATTTTCCACCCCATAGCGTCGTTCCAATCCATGTGTAACATAAGCTTTACCTCTTTTGGTGAAAGGTTTCTCTTCTTAACAAATTGAGCAAATCCCTTTATAAGTCGAGGTATATTCTTACGGTGTTGGTTTCTAGCTACACATCCAACAATAAATATATTTTTAGGTTTTTCTTTTCCACCATATAGAGGTTTTGATTTCGGTTTAAATAAATCAACATCAACTCCGTGTGGAATATATGTTGCATCACATTCGAAATCTTTCTTTAACCCCTGCTGTCCATACTTTGACATAGCAACAGGAAATTCTATATTGTCTAGTTGTTGTTTCCATGCGGGTATAGAAGGCTCACCATCGTAAGGTATAATCACAGCAAGTTTATATATATTTTTCTTTATCTTATCAACTTCCTTATATGCGCTTGACAACATATCCATCTTTTCCTTTCTGTTAAAAGGACTTCCATCTGGTTTTTTAATTGGAAAATTAACAGAAGCAGGTTCCTTATTATCGGTCATGTGTTTGAACATTTGAAAATCTAAATGAGCAAGTATTACGTCTGGTTTATATTTAGCTATCCATTGTGGAAACGATTTTTCTCCGTAGCGTTCCTGACCGGGGTGCATGATGGGTAAGTTCTCAAAATGAGACCACGTTTTCCTTTGGTTTAAAGGCCACGGTGTACTCCACTTCAGATGCGCAGGGTTCTGACACCCTCCATACCCTATGTGGTGACCATCAGCATATAGTAAAGCGGCTATATTTCTAGTATTAGTACCAAAACCAGTCGGAGCCCAAGGGCTATCTGACACAGTCATTATACGTAACTTACCTTTGTTAGGTCTATCTATATCTATATTTTGGTATCCCTGTTTCTGGGGATTACCTGTATGTAATGTCATCTCTGTAGTCATAGTATCTATTGTTTTATAGCTATAATGTCCTTCTTATTAACTATGACTGTACCCTTCTCACCTTTTAGGTAAACAAAATTATTATCATCATTAGTAATCATTCCTCTGCCTACTTTCGTCTTCTCTTCTTCGCGCCAAACTATTTTGACCTCAGCTTCCTTTAAAAAAGCTGATAACGGTTTCTTCTCATTCTCATCCATTTTATCATTCTCTAAGGTCTCTTCTAAGAGACGAAACGTCTCCGAAAATAAAACCTTATTATATAATTCAGCTGAACTAGTATATAAAGATTGTGTCATAACCACTCCATTAAACTCTGTTGTTTCTTATCGAGTAACGTTATTGGTGGTTTTTTCCTCACCCATTCCTTTAATTTAAACTTATTTAGTAGTCCTGATATAGTATCCCAATAGTATCTTATATCTATTTCTTCTATATCCTTTATACTTTCTTTAAGTTTATATCCTTCTTGGGTCTTACAATAATAGTAAGTGGTGCCTTGCGCAGGAGTCATACCTATCTCTTCTCCTTGTTCAATTAATTTCATTATTAAATCTGTCTCAGACTTATACTCATCTTTTTCCCTACCTTGAGACTTACGCATTATAAAATCTTCTAATACATATGGTTCTAAAGAATATAAATCTTCTATAAATTTAGAATCCACTATATTTTTCATTCTCGCATCTATTAGTTTTTCCAATACAGATAGATAGAATTTTGAACGAGACGTAGATTTAAAAGTGCTTCCATGTTTAGTAAGAGAACCATCTTCGTTTCTCAAAACATAATTACCTACTTGTAACCAAACACCTTCTTTATAGTAATCTTTATCCATCGCAATGTGTTCAGGCTCAGAAACAGTAATAACATGTTTTATTAGTCTCCGTAATCGGGCGGTAAGCCATGATTCATCAACATCCACATTAGTATTAATCCCATCAGTATGAACGTATACCACAGCATCTTCTCCATATCTCGCACGGATAACATCGACAGCTGCCAGAAGGAGCCACCTCGCAATTGCTGTGATAGTAATACCAACACCCATGTCACCATAAGTAATGTAAGGATTAGCGTTTGCACCATAGAATGTATTCACCATTATTTTAAGAGCATTTGATTTACTCTTATCCTCTTTAGTTTTGCCTAGCTTATAAGGCTTTCGCATTTCTTTAAAAGTATGACACATGTTATATAGACAGCTCTTCCTAGACTGGTCTATTTTAATCATTAGTCTTTTACCCACCTTGTTATCAGGTACATAAAGTATATCATTCTTGAATTCTACGTCATTAGAATACTCATCATATCCCACTATTTCTGTAGTATCAGGGCCTAAATTTAAAGCCATAGCTATAGATGGGTAGTAAGAACTGAAATCAATCTTTATATTCCTTTGGTGAAATCCGGGCCTATACAACTGTATATGAGCAGCTTGATAATTACCTTTATCTTCCTTAAAGATTTCACTATGTCTCTCTTTGTTTCTATCAAGCGTTAATATATCTTGCTCAAATAAACTCCTTCCTTGTAATATTTTAGTAATATAACTAGGTGGAGCATTGACATAAGTTGCTAGAGGAACGCATAAAGTCTCTGCGATATACTGGATTTGGGGGAAGTAGTGGTTAAATAAATACATGGTAGCATCAACATCGCTCAATACATATTCATTTATTTCTTCCATACTGTAGTCTAGTAAATCGTGCTCAGTAAAATCGAGCTCAATTGGGTCTAGACCAAAGTTCCTAGACACGCTCTTCAGTCCTCGTGGGATTCCTGAAAGGGAGTAATCGAGTCGTGTCCAGCGCAGTAAATCGAGGATTATGCGTCCTCCGGCGTTCATCTTCAAATCTTTCTGATTCTCAGGGGGTTCCCAACCCCACTCACTGTTATCTCTGTTAAGTATCTTTTTATACCCTTTAAGGCCATGATAAGACGCTCTATGTAATATTTGAGGTATATCATAACCTACTAGATTATAGCCCACTACAATGTCAGGGTCATAATCATGGACAAATTCAGCGAATTTAAGTAAAACATCTCTGTCATCTTCTCCGTCCCATAGCAACACCTCACGCTTACCACACGAAGTCACCATACCTATAGCTACAACTGGGTACTTCTCTCCAAATGGAAACGAGCCATCTGGTGAATGAGTCTCAATATCAAACACTAAGGTCTTTAAGTCATCAGTATTAGGATACTGGTTAAAGAACTCAGGGTGTTCTATCAAGAGTCTTTCTAAAAGGGCTTCTCTTCCTCCATCAAACACAGCAGTGGGAGGTAGTATATCCTTACTTGGTATATAATTATGTTTAGATAACTTGACTTTATCACTAGAAGCTATCGTCTTATACTCATGACCTTCACTGTTAGGCATATAGTAATAAGGTTTATATGGTGATTCTGCTGCTTCAGTCTCACTGTTTCTGTAAACCTTTACTTTTAATGTACCATCTCTGAGGTCAATGGTTCTTTTATTTATAGTTGCTATTAGTGGTACTTTCATAGTTTCTCTTTAATTGCCTTAACTTCTTTAAGTATCATCCTTAATAATGTTGCGGATGCGTCATGGGGTGTTGCCTTAACCATCTATTTCCTTTATATCGTCCTCTTCCTTAACTTCCCACATATCAATAAGTTTAACAGCATCTCGTATACCCTTACTCCATGCAGTATGGATTCTATATATATCTTCGTCACTTCCTATAGCCTCTCCTTCTAAACCAATGAGGTTAGGTTTAAAACGTTGAGCCATATCATGATGATATTGTCCAGCCTTACTAAGTAATTCCATCCAACCTTCACGCTGTTCATCACTAGATACTGTTAGTTTTTTTATATCAACTACCATTTCTATATGCCTCAGCTTGTTCAGGGGTCATTCTATTAAATAGTTTATCCATATTGTTAACCATAAGTTCTGATATCTTTACATCATATACATCACATAGACGTGTGAGGTACCATAAAACATCACCCATTTCATCTATAATCAATTCTTTATTGTCCACTCTATCTCTTATCTCTTTTTTAAATGCTCCACCGACTTCACCGGCTTCATTCATTAAACCTATCATTAGGTATTCTTTTTCTCTACGCTTTGGATACTTCGCTGTCTTGCGAGTAAAATCCATATATGTAGCTTCTATTCCTTTTACGTCTGCCATATGTTTAACTCCTCAGGTATTATATCTCTTCTCAATACCCAATTTCTTTCTGTTGGTAAATAACGATATACTAAATCTGCTTTTATATCGGATTGTATAACCCACGGCTGTATTAATACAAGGTCATTTACTCTTGTCCACATTCTTCGTTTTAGTTTACCACCAATCCGAACCATGCGGGTCTTCCCATCTTCACATAAAGCTTTGAATCTAGAACCACCTGACATTTCTATCACAACAGCAAACTGTTGGTTCTTGGTGGGGAGTCTAACTCTTCTCGTAATGGGTTTTGATTGACTCGTATTCTTTTTCATTATAATCTCCTTCAGCTTCCAATAGGAAAGCTTTATATGTTTCTATTTCTGAATCCTTTTTAGATTTAAAAATCTTAGGATAATCTGCGCTCTCTACTTTTGATGCGCTCTTTGCTCTCTCACCCAACTCAATGTTGTTCCCAGTAAACGGGTCAACAATCGTAAGATTGCCACAAAAGCGCTCATTGTATTCCCCAGCCACGGTAGGCCAGTTCTTTTCCATAAAGTTTTTTGTTTCTTCAATTAAATCACTCCAATTTATTTTTGCTACTGGTTCAGTTATCAGAGGACTCTTGTAATACATTCTCTTACCTTTATCCTCATCCATTTCTAGGAACCCTGTCATAACTAAGGCTGATAGAATAGGTTCTATCTTAGTGAATGGTAGTCCAGCAGACTTCGCTAACTTCTTTAACTCATTTGGTGACATCCTGACAGTGTCCCCATCAGCGAAACCAAATCTATCTAGTCTCGTATCTGGAAACAGTTTCAATATATCTGTTCCATGACTTGGCATATGTAAACATTCAGACACAAAGGAATTAAGATATATTCTTAATCCTAACCAGTTATGTTTAGGTGTAACCAATCCATATACCTCACCATCCTTTTCCACTCTTATAATTTCATCAGGATAGAAACGTGCCACGGCAGTTATAAGATTTAATAAGTATTGAACCTTAGAACGTGATACAGGAAACACATTAGGAATAGCCTCGAATAAGAATGGCGCACAAGGATTTTTAATCTTCATAGCGTCTTCTTCGTCTCTACGACATATAGCATCTACAAAATGTTTTCTTAGACCCTCTATCTCTTCATCGGTCATAGTAGTTAGGAAACTCTTTGGTAAAGCCGCATCCATTAACTTATGTTTTACTACTCTCTCTGTCTGTTTAACAGTAGGGTTAGTATGCATTATCATACATCTACGCTCTAACTCAGCATCAAAGTAAGTTATACCCTTAGTATTCTCTACTGCCACGCACATAAATACATACTTAGCATTTAGTGTTTGTGTTATAGTTTCCTTTATAGTTACGTCAGTCCTCTTACGCTGAGCAGCTCTACCATCACCCCATGTTTTAATAACCTCCATTACTGGTTCAGGTAGCTTTTGTGCTTCAGGTATTGCTACAAATCTAGCACGATTAATTTTATCCATTTCATACCACACAGCAGTCTCAGATAAATGTTCCATTGTAAAATAGAAGTCATCAGGTAGCAATCCAAAGATAGCATCCATGATGACAGTCTTACCTGTCCCACTATATGCTTTAATAACAAAGTTAGTATCTTCTAGTAAGTAGGATAGTATACTTGTTAAGGCGAGTTCATCTTCACCGAGTATAGGATTCAATGAACCGTCTTTCTTTCTTACATTATGAAAATAGCGAGTGACATCGTGTAATTCATACTTCATATCCATCTTTCCCTTGCATTTCTAAGGTTAAGAACATTGTTCTCAACTAATTTCACTGCATATGTTTTCAAATCCTTCTCTTCTATACCACTAAAATTATCTTTTAAAAGTAAAAACAAATCAATAAGAGATATAGGTTCACCATCTTTATCTTTAAGAAACTCAACAACCTCAACAGGTATGACCCAACGAAATTCTTGTTCTTCTGAGTTAAATAAATTCGGTCTGAACTTTTCTTTAACAAAGGACTCCATCTCAGTAGGTATTATATGATACCCATTAACTACTCTTCCTGATGAAGTCTTTATCTTCGTCCTCTTTATCTCAAAGACTAAGTCTGTGGGATTAATCGCTGAGTCTATCTGTTCAGAGAAAATCTTTTGAAAGTGTGTATGAGTAGCGAGCGTGGCTGTAAGGTAGGAAACTTCTATGTCCCCACCACCTTGATATTCTGAGAGTGGATGGTATATACCATATGTAAACTCATCTATCTTAGGGGTATTGTTCTTACAGAATATACAATCACCATCTTTAGCCCAACACTTAACTCTACGTCTCTGTTGTTGATTCCAATGCCTCACTCTATGAATGGGGGATAAGAACGCAAATTGACTTAGAGCCGTCATTGAATCTTCTAACCACACCCTCTGACTCTTTGGCGATTGTATCCAGTCACTATAGGATTCACTCATTCTATTTCTATTTTCTTTCCAATGTTATCTACTTTCTTAATTTTGATATCCAATATACCATTATTAAGGGTGGCTGTTACGTCTTCAGGATTCAAGGTTGATTCAAAAGTTTTAGACATAGAGTATTCTCTTACATCATTCGTCGCTTCTATGCTAACGGTGTGTTCGTCTACTGTTAGGTCTATCTCTTTCTTATCAACTCCGGGCATATCTATAGTTACGGATATCTCTCCATTCCTATCTTCCCAGTCCCCAACATCTGCTTCTTCTTTCCAAATGTGGCTTGGAACCGCTGGTAGATTTCTTCGTGACATCTGCACCATTTCCATCCACGAATCCAATAGGTCGTCTAGTGGGTGAGACATTAATCCTCTATAACAGCCTTATCTTTACCATAGCTTGGTTTCTTTGCGGTCCCTGCTTCTACTCGAGTCATCAAGCGGAAGTATGGTTTACTTTCACCTTCTTTCCAGTAAGTGTTTCTGAACATAACATATTCAGCTCCACCTTCATTCTTTCCGGTATAATATACGTTTCCGTTCTTATCTGTGTTCCGGAACAATCCGGCTACTAGCTCTAATTCGGTCTTTTTATCTGACATTTCTTCTCCTTAGTTTATCCTCTCCATTTTACCAGTCTGAGGATTGACTGCAACACCATAGGTATTAGCTACCTTAGGGGTGTTAACCTTTACGTTCTTCATCTTCATTTTCATTTCACTCTCCAACCTATTCATCCTATTTAAAAGTATGGTTGTTGCTTCTAATATAAACTCAGACATAGTTTCTATCCTGTTGGGCTATCTGTCCCATACTTATCTCTAAGAGTTTATCTCCATATCTTTCTATTAGTTTATCTAACGTTTGATTAAATAAAGCTACTGTGTCTACATCTTCAGTGGGAACTATCTCCATATGGAAAGTTCCTATACGCATGACGTGAGTCATTTGGGTTTGACTTCGAGCTGTTTCCATCTTTGCTTGTAACAACTCATTAATCATAGCGTGGTCTTCAGAAGATGAATCTGTCATCTATAACCTCTAATTTAATTAATATTTTTCTTAGATTCTTTATCATTCCTTGTGTCTCTCCTAGTTTATTATCTAATTCTGTTATCTTAGACTCTAACATAGAAAATCTATCTAACATGTCATTCATGTTTTGAACGAACGGCCACCAATTACTATCGTCGTTATACCTTTCGTTTCTTTTGTGGATATCTATTGCCCACATTGTGTGGCTTTCTGCTACCTTTATATCTTCCTTTGTTATCTTTCGCATTTCTACTCCTCCTTAGTTGTTTCATTATTATCTTGTTCTTTCGTGGATTAATGTGATGTTCCGTTCCTGATACTTCGTTCTTATAGTATCTCACATACCCCATATAATAGTCTCTGCAATTATCTTCAGTCGGCGTTAAACCACGTATCGTGACCTTCTGCATCAATGACTGCACAGTCTTATTATTCTTACCTTTAGCCCAAATTTTATTGAACTGTTCCCATTTATCATTCATTCTTTAATACTCCACAGTGAGGGCAGTTGAATTTTTTAGTTTTCATCATACCCACATAGTTTTTATTACACTGTCTACATCTCATAATAAATAATTACCTATAACTACACCGAAGCCTAGACCAAATAGAAAACCAGCTAAAGTATCCATCAATCTATTAAAATCTTCATCACTCATAGTGTCTCCTTATTACATTTCTTATCGCTTCTCGTAAAGCATCTTCTATTTCTTCTCCGAATAGATTCATAAATGATTCGGCATTTGACGTAGTGGCATACTTGGTATTCTTTCTACACTCCGCCATTATAAGTCTTACCATCTCAGGTGTTACCTTCATAACTATCTCATAGTTTAGAGTGTTGTATGGTGTAGAGTTCATATCAATAACCTCATGTAGCAAGTATAACAATACGGACTACCATTAGTATCTTTATATTTTATATAGTTAAGGGCTAACCTACATTGACATGTGTTACAAGGTATAGTGTTCATCCGAACATACTCCCATCATATGGTTGTTTTATTTTATCAGCAGTCTTAGATGCTGGTGTGTTCTTACCCATCATCCCTAACATAGATGAAAACTCAGGTGAATCTTTAGCTCTTCTTAACATTAACTCTAACATCTTAATGTAAGAAAGCATAGCTATATCTTGCCAGTGACTGAGGTTATACTTCTTATTTACTTTCTTTACGCTTGGACCTATCTTCATTATATCTATTTGGTCCATAGCCTCTACTAGCATTTCCCATTCAGTTCTATCTTCCTCTTTCATAAGAGATGCGAGGGTTACTTTATCCTCAGTCTCATCGTCTAAGAGTGTTATAAATTCAGTGAGTAACTCACCCATCCACAACCATCCTATCTATTCGATAAGCTCTGTAGTGTTGAGGATATTGTCCTGCATACTGCTTAAGGTTATATCTATTGTCATAACCTATTGCATAGCATTTACCATCTCCTGACACCTTTATATCTTCTACTAAGATGTTTCTAACTGAGTCGTGGTCTCTATCATGTTTCCACTTAGAGAAATTAAACTCTGTTCTTTGCTCAGGGTTATACCTGAAGCTGACTTGCTTGTGCTTTCCAGTGCGGTGAAAAAATTCAGCCGCTTTGAAAAGCTCATCGAATGTTTTTGTTCTTGACATTTTTAATTACTTCCTTCGAATCTAACATAACTAGAGCCTATTTAAAGCTTTCGCTATTGTGTATATTATTACTTGTAAAGTATAGACCTTTAATTGGGCTATACGTGAAATTTCCAGTGGTATTATATCACTCATAATCTTCTTTAACTAAAGGACTTACAAATCCTACTGTATCTGTTTTATGAAATACCTGTGGTTCTCCATTCTCTGACACCCATTCCTTGTATACCTTCATGGTGATTCTTATACCACCATCATATTCTTCTGTTATATATCTATCATCCATCATACTTATGTGTCTCCTTATTCCATTTAAACTCTTTTGGGTTGCATACCACACAACGCCAACTTCCATCCGCTCCAATAAAGATGGCTCTGCCACCACATCTATCACACTGATTTATCGTCATACTACTTAAAAAATAGGTAATAACCTATTACTCCTAAACATATTAGGTTACCAAATGTATATAAAACTATCTCTAATATGGTATATTCTTTTTCTTTCTTCATTTCTTTCTTCTTTGCTATAGTCTTCACACTAAAGTGGGGTAATGTATTCCAACACTCATCACATAGATAGGCTTTAAGATGAGGTTGTTCACTCATATAATGTATACGACATCTATTACAGTTGTTCCATTGGCTTTTATAATAGTCTACCATTACATTCCTTAC
>TARA_R110002110_G_scaffold12282_1_pt1 | contig 12460 bp, 12 predicted proteins | sample TARA_R110002110 | Tara Oceans TARA_R110002110 (sample SAMEA4397330) | marine metagenome | biome: Polar Biome; feature: [SRF] surface water layer (ENVO:00010504); material: water (ENVO:00002006), including particulate matter (ENVO:01000060) such as... | depth 5 m
TGGTATTTCTATACGGGAAGTTGAAAACATTCGTGTACTTGATATAAATCCAAAGATTTTCCAGACTATCAGGAAATCACTTCTTACAACATAACCGATGATGGAGCATGTAAAAGAACCGATTTTATAAGTGGGTGTTGAAGAAATCTTAAAGCTGAAGCCGACAACTAAATAAAAATCCTTTTTCTAGTTATTAATGAATCACTCCATCGAATCTTCATCATTAAAAGTGTCTATTCAAGAAAAAGGAGCTGAATTATGCTCTGTTATTTCTAAGAAAACAGGACAAGAATTTATCTGGCAAGCTGATCCGGCTTTTTGGGGGAGTCATGCTCCCATTTTATTTCCCATTATTGGAGGCTTGAAAGATGGGAAATACCAGTACGAAAATAATTGGTATGAAATGCCCAAACATGGCATCGTTCGTAGAAATGAAAACCTGATAGTTGAAAAACAATCTAAAAATTCGATCACTTTTCTTTTAGAAAGTGATGAATCATCTAAAAAGCTATATCCTTTCGCTTTTCAGTTTAGAACTAGTTTTGCTCTGACTGATAATATTCTCACCATCTCTCATCAGGTTATTAATATCGGTGAGAAAGATCTCCTTTTCTCTTTAGGCGGACATCCTGCTTTCCGGTGTCCTCTTCATGATAACGCAAATTATGAAGACTATTATTTAGAGTTTGAGCAAACCGAGCATGCAGAAACTCATTTACTTGACATGGAAAGGGGATTAGTGAGTAATGAAACGGAATTAATTCTTGAGAATTCAAATCGCCTTCCATTGCATCGGAATTTATTCGATAGAGATGCACTTATTTTCAAGAATCTTAAATCTGATGCTGTTTCTTTGGTTCACAAAGAACACGGGTACGTTCTTACGATGAGATTCAAAGATTTCCCTTATTTAGGTATTTGGGCAAAACCGGGTGCTGATTTTGTGTGTATTGAACCCTGGTTAGGAATTGCTGATTCTGTAAATCATAATCAACAGTTAAAAGAGAAAGAGGGGATAATTTCGCTTTCAATAGAGCAAATATTCTCCGCTAATTATTCCATAGAATTTTTCGGATAGTTTTTCATTGATATACATCCATTGATAGGCTACATTTTGGGAAACTAAATTATATCAACACTATGAAAAAATTTCTTCCCCTTCTCCTTATTACCTTATTTACAGCAGAGCTATTTGCTCAATCTACTATCAAACAGAAAATAGACCAAAGAGCATCCGAGCTCGAAGAACAAGTCATTGAATGGCGGCGTTTTTTTCATGAAAACCCGGAGCTGTCTAACCGGGAATTCAATACCGCAAAAAAGATCGCTGAGCAATTAAAATAACAGACCATGAAAAAATTTCTTTTTTTATTTCTTTATATAGCGCTCCCTGCTCAACTGTTTTCGCAAGATCACTTATTAGCAACTCACAAGGCAGACTCTATTTCTCAGGCATTTTTTACCAAATATTCTCTGCCGGGCCTAAGTATTTCTGTTTATAAAGATAATGGTTTAATATGGTCGAAAGGTTACGGCTATGCTGATATTGAAAATAAAATTCCGGTTTTTCCTTCTGAAACTCTATTCAGAGTTGGTAGTGTTTCAAAAACATACACTGCAGCTGGGTTGGGGGTTCTAATTCAGAATAACAAGTTAGATACCCGGAAAACTGTGCAGACGTACGTTCCTGATTTCCCTAAAAAGAAATATCCGATTACGGTTAAGGAAGTTGCAGGCCATATTGCAGGTATTCGTCATTATCGTGGTAATGAATTTATGAATACAAAAAAGTATGCTACCGTAACGGAAGGCTTGCAATTTTTTAAAAATGATTCCTTGCTTTTTGAACCCGGTACAGATTATAAATATTCGAGTTATGGATGGAATCTAATCAGCGCGGTTATCGAAGGAGCTTCAGGAGAAGCCTTTCTTCCTTTTATGAAAGCCGAAGTTTTCGAGCCTTTGGGAATGAATCACACCCTTCCGGACTGGGCCGATCAGGAAATCCAAAATCGCAGTAAATTCTATATCTGGAGAAACGGCGCGAATGTGGAAGCTCCTTATGTTGACAATAGCTATAAATGGGCCGGTGGAGGATTTATCGGCACAACTGAAGACATGATCAGGTTTGGAGAAGCTCATTTAGATTATGATTTTCTGAATGAAGCGACTCAAAAAGTTCTCATGACTCCCCAACAATTAGATAACGGCAAAAGCACTAATTACGGAATGGGATGGAGTGGTTTTAATGATAACGCAACAGGATACTGGATTGGACACACCGGAAGTTCCGTAGGGGGAACAACGATGTTCATTATCAATAAAGAACATAAAATGGTTATTGCTTACACCATCAATCGTTCGGGTGCTGAGTTTGATAATCTGCATTTTAAACTAGCTCAGGTTTTTTTAGCTGAATGATCTTCCCCAAAAACTGGAAACACTACATACTTCTCGATCATGGAAACAAACGTAAATTAGAGCGTTTCGGAAATGTTATTACAAATCGTCCCGAACCTGTTGCAAGATGGAATAAGTTGCTACCTGAAAGTGACTGGAAAAATGCGGATGCCATTTTCACGGAACAAAAAAATCAAAAAGGTTTCTGGAATACAGAGCTTGAAGACTGGAATCTTTCTTACCCTTTTTGTAATCAGAAAATCAGATTCAAACTCAGTCAGGGAACATTTAAACATCTTGGAGTTTTCCCTGAGCAAGCAGATAATTGGGAATTCATTCGTGAGAAATGTTCGGCATTTTTAGTGAAAGGAATCACCCCAAAATTCCTGAACCTTTTTGCTTACACGGGGGGCGCAAGTTTAGCGGCTGATCTTTGCGGAGCAGAAGTTACACATATTGATGCGGTAAAAAGTGTGGTGAATTGGGCTCGGGAAAATGCCGCTTTGAATAACATCGATTCTATTCGCTGGATTGTGGAAGACGCACCGTCTTTTGTGGAGAAAGAAATCCGCAGAGGAAATATTTACCACGGTATAATCATGGATCCGCCCATTTTCGGACTCGGACCCAAAGGTGGACGCTGGAAATTAAATCGTGATCTGCCTCAGCTTTTAGAAAATGTGATGAAGTTGTTAGATTCGGAGCAGCGCTTTTTTATTCTGAATACGTATTCGCCTCAACTCTCGCTTTCAGATTTAAAGAAAATGCTTTCTTCTGTTTCAGGCTTTCCAAAGAATTACGAAAGTACTTCGCTCGGACTTAAAAGTTCCGCTGGAAAAGAATTAGCCCTTGGGAATTTGGTGAGGTTTTGATTAGAATACTCTTTTACTGCCCCTCTTTAAAAACTAAAGGTTTCTTGTTTGACGAAACAGCAGTTCAGGTTTTATCAAAGGCTATGTTTTTTCCTATGTTAGAATTTTAAAAATGATTTTACACCCCCCTAAATTCCCTCTTTCCGAAGTAATGCCTTTGGCGCAAAAGGAGACTTTACAGTTTTGTATCTCCATAGGAGTCCTTCGGACAACACAAAAGTGCCAAACTCTAAACTAAATCACTCCCTTTTTACAGAAAGTGAAATCTTCTCAACCTAACTTTCAGGGTTTTCAACTTTACCAATAAAGAGAATTGTACCCGATTTTTTTTCTCTTAAAATCATCATATAAGATCTGTTGAAGATGAATATAGGAATACTTGAACCTACCGAGGTTGTTCCGACTCTAACGCTGGTAACGGCTGCTGCTTCGGTTCCTTTTTCATCCAATTTTAAAAATGTTTTATGTTTTACATCTGATATAAATAGACCTCCGTTTCTATTTATGTTTGTAAAATCAGCTCGTGACGTAAAAGCTGTAGGCATCCCCATGTTTTTAAGATTGGTATTCAGGCTTTTTTCATATTCCAATTCTAGTTTGGGCAAATAAACACCAATTGTATCTTTATTCAAGTTGCTGTCCCAGTTGTCTATGTTTTGCAAATTGATTTGCTCATTTATAAATGAATCAATCGGAATAGATTCGTCAACGGGTCTTATTAGAGACATTGTGAAAAGTCCTTTTCCATACGGAAGGTTCACCATTTGAATTTCTTCATCTTTATAATATTTAGTTGATAATTCCTGAGTCATCATCTCTACTTTTTTGATTTCTCCATCTTCACGGATAAAATCTCGTTCCCTCGTTTGCTCAGTATCAAATTTATACACCCAGTCTCCTTTAAAGTAAACTGCGTTAATCAAGTACATTACAGTACCAGCCGGGATGTCCTCTAAAATTGTATCAATTTTTTTGTTAGTATTTTTCGAAACCCAGTCATTTATAACATCTACTGACTGTGGATCATCAAAATCTAACTCAGAAGTCTTTGCATTAAAATAATTAGTAAGGTTATTAGAAAACTCTTCTTCTACAGAAAAACCTTGTCTGCTCCACACTGAATTTGCAATCTCCATTTGTACTTTGGGATCAAGTTTGGTGAGTAATTCCATCAAAGATTTATATCCTTCATTTATTTCAGTTAGCGATAACTCCTGAAATTGAAGCGTGCTTTGCATTTCATCATAGGTTTGCCCATTGGCTCCATTTAATGTCATGCCTAACGCCATTGATATGCTCAAAGGAGAAATAAAAACATTCTCATTTTCACTTTCAATAGCCAGTTCTTTAAACATTTCTATGCTGAATGATCGGTCGGCTTGTATGATAGCTTTTTCCGTTTTGGTGAGCTCTCTGGGTAATTCAGCTTCTTCTGAATTAGTGACAGATTCGGAACAAGCAATTAGTAATAATGGGATTAGTAAAAGTAGCTTGGAGAATTTCATAGTCTTAATCATTTATTGAACTTAGAGTGTTTAAACATAATGAAATTAAACTACTATTATTATGCATACAGGCTGATAATCTAGGAAAAATCTAAAGAACGAAGCTAGTGTTATGTCAATGTTCAGATGTCGTAAAACACCTGTCAGATTTTAAACTAAATAGTTTCCGAAAAGGTACAATAGCCCTGAAAATCTGACAGGTCTAGGACAATTCATGGATGACGCTACACTAGGACTAAAAGGCTCAACCGGAAAAAATTGCTTCTTTGGAATTTGGTGAGGTTTTAGTCATAAAAAATACTCCAACGCAGAGCATTGGAGTGAGATGGAAGAGGGTAAAATAATAAGACTAATTCTATTGTTGCTGATCTTTCTGCTTTTTCATTTCCTGCTTCTTAATCTCTCTAAGTTTTAAGGCTTTGCGTTCTTCTTCACTCATATTTTTAGTTCTTTCAGAAACCGGACGTTCAGGCGAAAGATCATTATATAAAGATTCAATGGATCTTTTTTGATCAGTAGTTGAATTTTTTTCCAATACAACTTCCAATTCTACATATCTACTTCCATTTTTATCTGTTCTTATTTTTGCATCTCCATGTAAACTTTCGCTGTTTTCGTGAGGAACTGCCGGACAAAATCTAAGTTTTTCTGATGCAGTATTCGGAGCTTTCATTCAAAATATCTGGAATGTTCAGCCAAAATGGACGCTAGAAACAGGATTTAGATTGGATAATCACAGTGAATATGGAATTTTCGCGCTGCCTCGATTATCGGTTATGTTTGAGCCTTCTCAACAACTAACTTTCCGTTTGGGCGGTGGTCTCGGTTATAAATCACCTACCGTGTTTTCTGAAGATGCTGAGCAGTTACAATTTCAAAACATTCGCCCCATCGACACAAACATACTCGAAGCAGAACGTTCATTTGGAGGAAATTTTGACACAAACCATCTACTGTTAATTACCGAAAAACTTACTCTTTCTACTAATGTGCTGCTTTTCTACACACAAATTTAAGATCCACTGGTTCTTACTCCTGTGGGCGGAGATTTTGAATTTAGGCAGCCTCAGGGGTATGTAGATACCAAAGGCGTGGAAGTAAATATGAAGTGGAGCTACGAAGATTTCAAATTGTTTGTTGGATATACTCATGCTAACGTTCAGGAACATTACAACGGTAATTCCACAACTTTTCCACTTGTGGCTGAACATCTTTTAAACAATGTGCTGATGTACGAAAAGCACGGCAATTTCTGGATTGGGCTGGAAGCTTATTACTTTAGTCCACAGAAATTGAATGATGGAAGTAAAGGGAAATCTTATTGGATAACAGGTTTAATGACAGAAAAAAAATTCGGAGAGAACGTTTCGTTATTTCTAAACTTCGAGAACTTTCTGGATACCAGACAATCAGAGTTTGACGCTATTTACACCGGAAGCTTGAGCGACCCCGATTTCAAAGATATTTATGCTCCTGTTGATGGATTTGTGGTCAACGGTGGGTTTAAGTTGGTTTTGTAAATACACCGGGTGTGGATTATTTTCAGTTACCCTTATTTTGTTACAAAAAAGAATAAATTTTACCTTTGTTTTAATACAAAATTGATTTATTTTTACCCTTATTCTGTTACAAAATAGATTATCGTGACTTTTAATCGTCATTTAAATAAACAATTACAGGCGTGGAAAGACAACCCAAAGCGTAAACCTTTGCTCCTTAGAGGAGCTCGGCAGGTTGGGAAAACCACAATAATTCAAACTTTTGCCAAGAATTATACCCATACTATTTCGCTGAATTTAGAACGGGCTGCAGATTTACGTTTTTTCCAGGAATACCAAGATGTGAGTACTCTTTTAGATGCTTTATTTTTGGCAAACAATATTTCATCTGACGAACAGTCTGATACCTTACTTTTTATCGATGAAATACAAGAATCGCCGGAAGCAATTTCACTGCTACGCTATTTTTATGAAGACTTACCTGAGCTTCACGTAATTGCCGCGGGCTCACTACTTGAACATGCAATACGCAAGGTAAAAAGCTTTCCGGTAGGCAGAGTTCAATATTTATATCTTCATCCACTAAACTTCGCCGAATATTTGGAGGCAACCGGCAACACATCAGCACTTGAACAATTACAGAAAATACCTGTTCCTTATTTCGCTCATCAAACACTAAAAAAACTTTTCCATGAATATGCCATAATCGGAGGAATGCCGGAGGTAGTTAGTAGGTATATACAAAACCAAAATGTAGCAGATTTACCCGTTTATTATGAAAGCATTTGGAGCGCATACAAAGATGATGTAGAGAAATATTCCCGTAACTCTACCGATGCAAAAGTGATACGCCATATTATGGATACAGCCCATAATTATGTGGATCAACGTATAAAATTTCAAAACTTTGGGAACTCTAATTATAGGTCACGAGAAGTGGGCGAAGCGATGAAAAATTTAAGCGATGCACGCATAATCCAACTTATTTATCCCACTACTGATCTGGAGCTTCCTTTAAAAGCTGATTTAAAAAAATCACCCAAGCTTCAATTTCTAGATACAGGATTAGTCAATTATGAATTAAACATACAGGCAGATATGCTTGCAATGGATGATTTAAATAATTCTTACAAAGGAGCGATCATTCCTCACATCATTACTCAGGAATTGATTTCTTTAAATACTATAAACTATCATAAACCTAATTTTTGGGTTAGAGAAAAAAGTCAATCTTCCTCAGAAGTGGATCTTGTAATACCGCATAAAGAAAAAGCTATTCCTGTTGAAATAAAATCAGGGAAAACCGGAACCCTCAAATCTCTTCATCAATTTATTGAACGATCTGGACATAATTATGCGGTCAGGATATATGCGGGTACATTTAGTATCGAAGAACACGAAACTGCAATTAACAAAAAGCCATATATACTAATGAATATGCCTTATTATTTGGGAACTCAGCTTCATGAATACATTCATTATTTCATAGAAAATCAATGAGTGGTTTCTCGTTCTAACTTTTCCAGAGTTATTACTGCTTAAATCCTTAATTCTTGCACTTAACAACCTTGGAAGAGTTTCTATAGGCTCCCGACCTTTTAAGTCTTTTCAGAAACCTTCGGAGCCGTATATAAAATCTCTTTAAACAAAAAAATTTCCTCAAATCTAAAGCACCAAATGTAAGCACTTTCATAAGATTCTCTCTTTCAGGTTCATTATTATCTATTCGATAAAAAACTGAATAATCTATGAAACATCTCTACTCTTTATTCCTAATTCTCTTATTCCTAATTCCCAATTCTCAAGCTCAGGAGGTAAAAATCATAGATCCTCCCTTTTGGTGGGCTAACATGCCGGTGGCTGAGCTTCAAATTCAATTATATGGAGAAGAACTCGGTCATTACAGAGCTTCAGTCAATTATGAAGGAGTTGAGATCAAACGTCAAATAGCTGTTGATTCCCCGAATTACTTATTCCTGTATCTGGATATTTCTAACAGGGCTAAATCAGGAGAGATGCAAATTTCACTAAAACGAGAGGGTAAAGAAATCAACATTCCTTACAAGCTTTTAACTCGTGAAAACGGAAAAGGCCGCTATCAGGGTTTTGATTCCCGCGATGTGATTTATCTGATGATGCCGGATCGTTTTGCGAATGGAAATCCCGATAATGATTCTATCGAAGGAATGCTTGAATCTGCGGATCGGTCTAATCCTCAACGCCGCCAAGGTGGAGATATTAAAGGTGTGGTTGATAATTTGGATTACATCAAAGAACTGGGAATTTCTTCCATTTGGTTTACGCCACTTTTCGAAAATGATATGACAGAGAAATATGGTGCTTATCATGGCTACGCAGCTACTGATCTATATAAAATTGATCGTAGATTTGGAAGTAACGAAGAATATAAAGCCATGATTCAAGAAGTTCATGATAATGACATGAAAGTAATTATGGACATGATTCACAATCATATTGGAGATCAACATTGGTGGATGAAAGATTTACCTACCAAAGATTGGGTTCACGATTTTAAGAAATATGGGCAAACTAATTTTCGAGGTTCCGTAGCTTCCGATCCTTACGCTTCAGATTACGATGCTCACAAATTAGTTGATGGATGGTTTGTTCCTGAAATGCCTGATTTAAATCAAGACAACGAATTACTCGCCGATTACCTCATTCAAAATACTATTTGGTGGATTGAATATACCGGTGTGGATGGTATCCGAATGGATACGTATGTTTATCCCGATAAAGATTATATGGCGCGTTGGTCAAAAAAAGTGTTGGAAGCCTATCCAACCTTTAACATTGTTGGTGAAGCTTGGGTAAACACCGTTGCAGGAGAAGCGTATTGGCAAGATGATATTGATGGAGTTGATGACGGCTACGACTCAGAATTACCAAGTTTGACGGATTTCCAATTCGCTTTTGCTATTCGAAAAGTATTCAACGAAGAATTTGGTTGGACAGAAGGACTTAGCCAGTTGTATTATATGCTTTCGCAAGACTTCCTGTATTCAGATCCGATGAAAAATGTCACTTTTTTGGACAATCATGATATGAGCAGATTTTTTGAACACATCGGAAAAAAAGAGCCTGAATTCAGAATGGCTTTAGCTTGGTTGTTAACTACACGCGGAACTCCGCAATTATATTATGGAACGGAACTCATGATGGCTCATGAAAATCGTGGTGGAGATGATGAAGCCTGGCGACAAACAATGCCCGGCGGTTTTCCTGGTGACAAAAGATCTGTATTTACTAAAGAAGGAAGAACGATAAAAGAAAATGCAGCGTACGAATACACCAAAAAATTAGTGCATTGGAGAAATACTTCTCCGGCAGTGCAGCAAGGAAAACTTATACATTTTATTCCGAATGATGATGTTTACATCTACTTCAGAATTCATGACGCTCAAACCGTAATGGTTGTTATGAATAACAACACCGAAGACAAAGTTATTGAACGAGAACGTCTTGCTGAAGTCTTGGATAAGTTTTCAACGGGAAAAAATATTCTGAATTCAAAGACAATTAATCTCTCAAAAGATTTTTCTGTAGCAGGAAAACAAACTACCATCTGGGAGTTGGAAAAATAGTTCTCAGGAACATTTCTCCTCTCAGCCATTACAAGTAATAAAAACCTGCTATGACTGACGAAACATATAAATGCCCTGGGTGTAAAAAAATCCGGAAAGCGCCGACCGGTCAAGATATCGCACGATGTAGAATTTGTGGAACCACTGTAGAAAAAATAGATGGAGTTTGGCTAAAGTCTCTGCCGGACACTACACAGACACCAAACACTTCTAAAGATAGTGAGAAAATTACAAGGAAAAATTTAGCTAACGGCTTGATGGCTGTAATTTTTATCCTTTTGGGGTATTTTTTAATAATCCCGATTACAGAGACAAGTTGGGGAGCTCCTTTATTGGAAAATAATGCGCTTTTTTGGGGTGTTGCTTCTATGCTAATTGTTAGCATGTTGGCTCTTATTCTCGGCTTTATCATAAAAAGAAAATACGCTAATCTTGTATTTCGATTTTTGACTCTCTTCTGCCTTACTGCACTTATAAAACTTACTTTTGTAGATAAGAAAATTCCACTCATGGGTGAGATCAATCAAAAGGAAATCGTTCAAACGCCTCCCAATTTTGAATATTCAGAAACAGAATTGGACAACCTATCAAATCTCTATTTTGAATTGATTACAGATGATGAGCGATTGAAAAAGCTTACCTCAACTACAGAGGTGAATGTGAGCAAAACATTAGATGAAGTAGAAAAAAACTATGATTATGTAGTAACTCCCGCTGATACAAACACTCCTTATCCATCCACGTTTAGAATTTCAATTAACAATAAAGTTGAAACCGATCTTCAAAAGCAATACTACGTTGAAAGAACAGCCGGGCTGGGGTTGCAGATCGCTTCAGAAGAAGACGCCATTGAGTTTAAAAATTCCATCATTCAAAAATTTGAGGATTCTTTTGAATTATTCGAATCTGAGATAAGGGAAGATGAAAGTTATTGGGCTTCAGTAAAACTGGGAAATTATTACTGGGTACGTTTTCTAACATTAGACTCTGATTTTATGATTCTTGAAGTTGTTAGATATATGAAGGATTCTGATGCCCGACAGCACAAAAAAGTAATGGAGTCAGTAAAAAATTCAAATAATACTCTTTCTGAATCAAAGCCATTAAGTCCACAGGAAGCCATTGCATGTAAAAATAAAGCGGGAATACTAGATCAGGAAAAAAGTGCTTTGATAGAGCTGGAAAAGAGACTTGCCTATTTAGATTTTGGAGATCCTAAATCAGAAGAACATTTATCAAAAGAACAAGAGTTTAACACTAGGACTTCTCAGTATAACACAAGCAAAGAGCTCTACACGGCAGGATGTCAAAATTCAGTAACTTTGAGTTATTCAACTTATACTAAAGCTTGTTCAGTTAATGATGCCTTACCTTCCGGAAATCCAGAAACATCTGGAAATAGCTTTTGCCGAGCTTTTCCTCAATATTTAAACCAACTAAAAGCTAACTAATTGTGAATTAATTTTAGTTATTCATTAGGTTATAAGACAAAATAAAATAAAATTATTGCGATGAAGAAATTATTATCCCTCACTACCTTGCTTGTAATTATGGCTACAAGTACTCATGCTCAAATAAAATTGAGCTATAATCTGGATGAAAACACAATTTATAATTCAAAGGTTACTATAGATCAAACTATTGCCCAAACTATGATGGGGCAAACACAGAATATTCAAAACGATCAAGGATATGGAGTTACTATAACTGTTGAAAAAAAGAACACTGACTCATATTCTTTAAGCATGATGTATAACAGCATTATGATAAACAGCCCAAAGGCAGGATTGACCTATGATTCAGAAACAGCTACTTCTGAACCAACCGGACCAGCCAAAGCACTTTCTTCTGTTATTGGTACTGAATTTAGTTTTGAGTTAAATAAAGACGGATCCGTAAGTAGTGTTTCCGGAATACAAGCAATGCTTGATTCAATGGCTGCAAACATGGGATTAGCCGATGAAGCTCAAGCTTCGGCCTTTAAAGCTCAGATATCAGCTCAATACAATGAAGAAGCTGTTAAAAGCCAAATGAAAAGAACATTAGTTATTTATCCTGATAAAGAGCTGAATAAAGGTGACACATGGAGTGCTGATGAATCTGTTACTACGCCTTTTACAATGAATATACAAACAACCTATGAACTTGCTGATTTTGATGATAAAACCGCAACTATAAACGTATCTTCAAATATTTTCTCTGAAGAAGGTTCTATAACAATGGGGGGAGCCACAATGACTCCCGACCTTTCCGGTGTACAATCGGGAACAATTGTAGTTGATAAAAAAACCGGACTAGTACTATCTGCTAATATGGAACAATTGGTTTCAGGTGTTATGAATATGACTTCACCACAAGAAATGGAAATACCGATAGAAATATCAGGAACTTCAACTATTGAAGGAAGTATTAAGTAATTGAAAGTGATTTAAATAGATTTTATTACCGTTTTTAGAATCAATTTCTTTAGAACTTTTAAAGTGTTCAAAATTCAACTTTTTGAGCACTTTTTTTACCTCGTTCTGTAGCTCTCAGCCTGTGTGAAAAGTATTTTTTAGATCTCGTTTACTTAATTTTTT
>TARA_R110002110_G_scaffold103598_18_pt1 | contig 12446 bp, 10 predicted proteins | sample TARA_R110002110 | Tara Oceans TARA_R110002110 (sample SAMEA4397330) | marine metagenome | biome: Polar Biome; feature: [SRF] surface water layer (ENVO:00010504); material: water (ENVO:00002006), including particulate matter (ENVO:01000060) such as... | depth 5 m
CAGCCTGCTGCCCGAAGAGGGCGAGGCCCAGCTGCAAGCCGCCCTGGCCCGCCACCCGACCCTGAGCGTCGAACAGCCCGATATACCAGGTGTCGATCCTTGCTGGCTGGCAAAAGGCGGTGGCCTGCGCCTGCGTCCGGATTACTGGGCCGACAAAGGTGGGATGGACGGGTTTTTCATGGCGCGGTTGCGCCTGCCGGCCTGACACCAGGCCAATTTGCGGTGACAGCGCCCGCCCTGAAGGTTATGCTGCCGCCAGAAGACCCGGAAAGCGGGCGCGAAGAGTAGTGGCAGCACAAAAGAGGCAATTTGGCACCTTCCCGCAAAGACGGGTTCGCGGCGTGGCAGACACGCACGGCAAACCGGACAGCCGCGTGGCGCGCATCGCGTTCCCGCGCGGCAACCGGCTTTGTCTCACAGCCAGAACCCCGGTCGATCGGTTTGTTCGCCAGGGGCAAGCAAATGCTCGCCGGCAACTTTCTGCTGGCCGGCCAGTTGGTCGAAGCGCCGGGCACGCTGCTCTGGGATATTTCCGGTGCCACCCCCGAATTCCAGGACGAGGCCCATGGCTTTGCCTGGCTGGATGACCTTGCGGCGGTGGGTGACATCACGGCACGGCGACGCGCCCAGGACTGGACATGGGCCTGGATTTCCCGGTTCGGCAAAGGGCGCGGCCCCGGCTGGACACCTGACCTGACCGGGCGCCGCCTGATCCGTTGGATCAACCACGCGCTGATGCTGATGAACGGGCGCAGCGCCGCAGACACCGGCACCTACTTTCAGGCACTTGCCGCGCAGACCCGGTTTCTGGCGCGGCGCTGGCAAGCCGCAGGGCCGGGACTGCCAAGGTTCGAGGCGCTGACCGGATTGATCTATGCCGGGCTGGCGCTGACCGGGATGGAACAGCACGTCGCCCCCGCCGTTGCTGCCCTTGCCCGCGAATGTGACGCCGAGATTGACGCGGTCGGCGGTATACAGACCCGCAACCCCGAGGAATTGCTGGAGGTGTTCACCCTGCTGACCTGGGCGGCGCAGGTGCTGGGCGAGGCGGGAAAGACCATCCCCCCGGCGCACCGCGCCGCAATCGAACGAATCGCCCCGACCCTTCGCAGCCTGCGCCACGCCGACGGCGCGCTGGCGCGGTTTCACGGTGGCGGGCGCGGCATGGAGGGGCGGCTGGACCATGCCCTTGCGGCGTCGGGCGTCAAAGCCGTTCCCGGCACCGGCCCGGCCATGGGTTTTTTGCGCCTGTCCGGTGGCCGTACCACGTTGATCGTCGATGCGGCAGACCCGCCTGCCGGGCGCGCCGGCACCTCGGCCCATGCCTCGACCCTGGCGATCGAGATGACATCGGGGCGGCGGCCGGTGATCGTCAGCTGTGGATCGGGCGCACCGTTCGGGGCCGAATGGCACCGCGCGGGCCGGGCCACGCCCAGCCACTCTACCCTTTCGGTCGAGGGCTATTCTTCCAGCAGGCTGAACCGGGGAGCGCCCGAAATCCTGGCGGACCGTTCCCATGTCAAGAAATCCCAGCCATCGGAAACCGCCGAGGGCCATATTCTGCGCCTGACGCAGGATGGCTGGGTGGCGACCCACGGGCTGCACCATTCGCGCCTGTTGATCCTGTCACAGGATGGCCGCCACCTTGGGGGGCAGGACGAGTTACGCGCCATAACCCCCGATGACCGCACGCGCCTTGCCGCCGTGATGGCACGGGGCCAGACAGACCAGGTACGCTTTGCCATCCGCTTTCACCTGCACCCCGACGTCGATTCCGCCATTGATATGGGCGGCACCGCTATTTCTCTGGCCCTGAAAAGCGGCGAGATCTGGATTTTCCGCCAGTCCGGCACCGAGGGCATGTCGCTGGAGCCTTCGGTTTACCTGGAAAAGGGCCGGCTGAAACCGCGCGCCAGCAAGCAAATTGTGCTTTCCGGCCATGTGGACGCGTTTGATGCAATGATCGGCTGGACCTTGGCGAAGGCACAGGATACTCCGCTGGCCATTCGCGACCTGGAACGGGACGATGTCCTCACCCAGTCATGACTGACCCTGATACTGCCGGAGATGCCCGCAAATGACCGCCAATCTCGTACCCGTAGGACGCGCGCTGCTGTCCGTTTCCGATAAAACAGGCCTGATCGAACTGGCGCGTGCACTGGTGGCGCAAGGGGTTGACCTGATTTCGACCGGTGGCACCGCGCTGGCGCTGCGCAGCGCCGGTGTGCCGGTGCGGGATGTGGCCGAAGTGACGGGCTTTCCCGAAATGATGGATGGCCGCGTCAAGACGCTGCACCCGATGGTGCATGGTGGCCTGCTGGCGCTTCGCGACGATGACGAGCATCTCGTTGCGATGGCCGCGCACGGCATAGAGCCGATCGACCTGCTGGTGGTGAACCTCTATCCGTTTGAAGCCACCGCAGCCAAAGGCGCCGGTTACGATGAGTGCATCGAGAATATCGACATCGGTGGGCCGACCATGGTGCGCGCCGCCGCCAAGAACCACCGCTTTGTCAACGTCGTGACCGACCCCGAAGACTACGCCGCGCTGCTGGCTGAGATGTCCGCGCATGGCGGCGCGACCTCTTATGCTTTCCGGCAGAAACTGGCGCAGACTGCTTATGGCCGAACCGCCGCCTATGACGCCGCGGTGTCCACCTGGATGGCCGGCGCGCTTGCAATGCCGACCCCGCGCCGCCGCGCCTTTGCCGGTAGCCTGGCCCAGGGCTTGCGCTATGGCGAGAACCCGCATCAGGCGGCGGCCTTCTACACCGATGGGTCAAACCGCACCGGCGTTGCCACCGCGACCCAGCATCAGGGCAAAGAGTTGTCCTACAACAACATCAACGACACCGACGCCGCCTTTGAACTGGTCGCCGAATTCGCGGGCAAAGGCCCGGCCTGCGCCATCATTAAGCACGCCAACCCCTGCGGCGTGGCCACCGGCGCTACCCTGACCGAAGCTTACGAGCGCGCCTTTGATTGCGACCGCACCTCTGCTTTTGGTGGCATTGTTGCGCTGAACCAGGTGCTTGACGGGGCGACCGCCGAAAAGATTTCCGGGATTTTTACCGAGGTGGTGATCGCGCCGGGGGCTGATGATGCCGCCCGAGCTGTGTTTGCGCGGAAAAAGAATCTGCGCTTGCTGACGACCGATGGTTTGCCCGATGCCACCACCGGCGGCCTCGCCTTCCGTCAGGTTGCCGGCGGATTTCTGGTGCAGGACCGCGACGCCGCCAATGTCACCCGCGAGGATTTGCGCGTTGTCACCAGACGGGCCCCGACCGAGGCCGAGATGCGCGACCTGCTGATGGCCTGGACCGTGGCGAAACACGTAAAATCCAACGCCATTATCTATGTCAGGGACGGCGCCACCGTCGGCGTCGGCGCCGGGCAGATGAGCCGCGTCGACAGCACCCGCATTGCCGCCCTCAAGGCCGAGGATATGGCCCGGGCGATGGGCCTGCCCGCGCCGCTGACCAGGGGCGCGGTGGTGGCATCAGATGCTTTCTTTCCCTTCGCCGACGGGCTGATCACGGCGGCCGAGGCCGGCGCGACGGCGGTCATCCAGCCTGGCGGCTCGATGCGCGATGACGAGGTGATTGCCGCTGCCGATGCCGCCGGGCTGGCCATGGTCTTCACCGGCCAGCGCCATTTCAGGCACTGATATGCGGATCTTGCTGACAGCCATCATTGTCCTGGCCCTGGATCAAGCCAGCAAACTGGCCGTGATCTTTGGACTGCGCCTGCGCGACATCGGACAATATGATGTCTGGCCCCCCTACCTGACCTTTCGCATGGCGTGGAACCGGGGCGTGAACTTCGGCCTTTTTGCCCAGGACGCCGACTTGATGCGCTGGGCGCTGATCGCTGTGTCTCTATTGATTTCCGCCTGGGTCTGGCGCTGGATGTCGCGACCCGGCCAGCCGCCACTAGCACAGATTTCCGCCGGCGTGCTGATCGGCGGAGCCTTGGGAAATGTGGCCGACCGCGTGACTTACGGGGCCGTGGCCGACTTTCTGAACATGTCTTGTTGCGGCATTGACAACCCTTACGCCTTCAACGTGGCCGATATCGCAATTTTTGCCGGGGCTCTGGGTCTGGTGATCTTTGCAAAGGACCCAAAAAGCCTGACGGACAACAAGGCGTGAAAGACCCCGTGACGCGCCGCAAACTTTGGGTTAAACACAACAGGCGCGCCGGTTTGAAGGAGACAGAGATGCTTGCAGGAAAAGGGGTTTTGGCCATTGCAACCCTTGCGATGCTGACACTTGCCGCCTGTTCCGGCGGTCCACCGAACCTGATGAACCTGCGTGCCGCCGGCAACGGCCCCGATGAATTTGCGATTCTACCGCCCAAGGCGCTGGAAATGCCCAAAAACCTCACGGATCTGCCTGCGCCGGCACCGGGAGAGGCCAGCCTGACAGACCCGACCCCCGAATCCGATGCCATCGTGGCCCTCGGCGGTCGCCCCGACAAGAGCGCGGGCGTTCCGCGCGCTGACAATGGTCTGCTGACCCACGCCTCGCGCTTTGGCCGCACGGCCGGCATCCGCGATGAACTGGCCGCCTCGGATCTGGAATTCCGCAGCGCCAACAACGGCCGCATCCTGGAACGACTGCTGAGCGTCAGCGTCTATTACCGCGCTTACAAGCCGCAGTCGCTGGATCAGCAGGCTGAATTGCAGCGCTGGCGTCGTGCCGGTGTGCGCACCGTTTCGGCCCCCCCGGCGCAGAAGGGCGAATAAGCCCGCTTTTCAATCAATTCCACTTGAGGGTGGGTTGACCCGCCAGCCCTGACGCGTAGGTGTTGGCGCATCTGGCTGACGGAGAAAAAATCAATGTTGCGTTCGTTGCTGCTGCCGCTCGCGTTCGGGGTCCTGTCCGCCCTGCCTGCTCTTGCCGAAAAAGTGACGACCTTCACGCTGGACAACGGCCTGCAGGCGGTGGTGATCGAAGATCGCCGCGCCCCGGTGGTCACGCATATGCTGTGGTACAAGGTCGGTGCCGCGGATGAGGCGCCGGGCAAATCGGGCATCGCGCATTTCCTGGAACATCTGATGTTCAAAGGCACCGAAACGGTCGCCCCCGGCGAATTTTCGGCAGTGGTCGAGGCGCAGGGCGGCAGTGAAAACGCCTTCACCTCGCTGGATTATACCGGCTACTTTCAGCGTGTCGCCGCCGACCGCCTCGAATTGATGATGAAGATGGAGGCCGACCGGATGCGCGGCCTCGTCCTGTCAGAAGAAGATGTGGCGACGGAACGCGGCGTTGTGCTGGAAGAACGTTCGCAGCGCACAGACAGCGACCCCGGCGCGCTGTTCGCAGAACAACGGCTTGCCGCACAGTACCTGAACCACCCTTACGGTATACCAGTGATCGGGTGGCGGCGTGAGATGGAGGCGCTGACCCGCGAGGATGCGCTGGCATTTTACCGCAAGTTCTACGCGCCCAACAATGCGATCCTGGTCGTCGCGGGCGATGTGTCGCCCGACGAGGTGCGCGCGCTGGCTGAACGTTACTATGGCCCGATTGAGCCGACCGTTGGACTGGAACCCCGCGCCCGCCCGACCGAACCGCCGCAACTGGCCGAGCGCCGCCTGACAATGACAGACGCGCGCGTCGCCCAACCCTATGTGATCCGCACCTACCTTGCGCCCGAGCGCAACCCCGGCGATCAGGCGCGCCCTGCCGCGCTGACCTACCTGGCAGAGCTTCTGGGCGGCAATGGCACCACCTCTGTCCTGGCCCGCGCGCTTCAATACGGACCGACACCCAAGGCGGTTTACACCTCGGTCTTTTACAGTGGCGTCTCGCTGGATCAGACGACGTTCGGCTTTGCCGTCGTGCCGGTTCCCGGCGTCAGCCTTCAGGACGCCGAAGGCGCCGTTGACGCGGTTCTGGCGCAGTTTTTGCAGGACGGCGTTGACCCGGAAGCCTTTGACCGCATCAAACGCCAGCTTCGTGCTTCCGAGATCTATGCCCGCGACAATGTCGATGGCATGGCGCGCAACTATGGCGCGGCGCTGTCGGCAGGTCTTTCGATTGATGATGTATTGGCCTGGCCCGACATTCTGCAACAGGTCACGCCCGCAGACGTGATGGCCGCCGCGCGCGAGGTGCTGGACCGCAAAAACGCCGTTACCGGCTGGCTGATGCGCGAGGAGCCTGCGCTGCCGACAAGCGAAGCTGCCACAACCGACGCGCCCGCAGGTGACGTATCTGTTGCAGGAACCCCCGCCGTCAAAACCCCCGCCGTCAAAACCGATGAGGCTGTGAAATGAAATTGCGTTTCCTTGTCGCGGCGCTGATTGCCTTTGCCCTGCCCGCGCAGGCCGGATTGCCAATACAACAGGTCGAAACACCCGGCGGGCTGAAGGCCTGGCTGATCGAAGACAGTGACATCCCCTTCACCGCGCTTGAAATCCGCTTCAAGGGCGGCACCTCGCTTGATCCGATGGAACAGCGCGGCGTCGTCAACCTGATGACGGCCCTGTTGGAGGAAGGCGCAGGATCGCTCGACAGTCAGGCCTTCGCTGAGGCGCGCGACGCGCTGGCCGCGCAGTTTCGTTTTGACGCTTCACAAGATTCGGTTTCCGTTTCGGCAAAGTTCCTGTCCGAGAACCGCGATCAGGCCATGGCATTGTTGCGCGCGGCGCTGGTGACCCCAAGCTTTGATGCCGCCTCGGTAGAGCGGGTGCGCGGCCAGGTGCTGTCCAACATCCGATCGGATGCCAAAGAGCCGGACACCATCGCCGAGCAAGTTTTTGACCGCGCCGCCTTTGGCAACCACCCCTACGGAGAGTCCGGCAATGGCACCGAGGCCTCTGTCGCCGCCCTCAGCCGCGCCGATATCGAGGCCGCACATCGCGCCGCTTTGGCCCGTGACCGGGTTTTCATTGCAGCGGCGGGCGATATTACGGCTGCGGATCTGGCGACGTTGCTCGATGACCTGCTGGGTGGTTTGCCCGCCATCGGTGCCCCCCTGCCCGGGCGAGCGGCGTTGCAGCTGAAGGGTGGGGTGACGGTTGTCGATTTTCCGACACCGCAATCGGTGATTCGCTTTGGTCATCAGGGGATCAAGCGCGACGACCCTGATTTCTTTGCCGCCTATATCATGAATGAAATCCTAGGCGGCAGCCGTTTTTCCGCCCGCCTGATGACAGAAGTGCGTGAAAAGCGCGGGCTGACCTATGGCATCGGCTCTTATCTGGTGCCGATGGATCATGCCGAACTGGTCATGGGCCAGTTTTCCAGCGCCAATGCCAAAACCGCCGAGGCGATCGACATCGTGCGCGCCGAATGGCAGAAGATGCGCGACGCGGGGGTGACGCCCGAAGAACTGGCAAGGGCCAAGACCTATCTGACGGGCTCCTACCCGCTGCGGTTTGATGGCAATGGCCCGATTGCCCGTATATTGGTGGGGATGCAGATGCAGGGCCTGTCCATCGACTATGCCCTGACCCGCAACGCCAGGATCGAGGCCGTGACCGAGGCCGACATCTTGCGCGTCGCCCAGCGATTGCTGCGCCCCGAAGACCTGCAATTTGTTGTCGTCGGCCGGCCCGAAGGATTGACATCTTCGCCCTGACCCAGGTGCAGAAAAGCGGTGGATAAAGCGGCGGGCAGAGTGGCCAGGCCCGTGCCGCCATGCTAGAATTGGTGGTATGACAGCCCAGCCCCCCCATATAGGCGTCGCCCGCCGCCCCGTCATCCGGCAGTTGGACGAGGCCGCGATCAACCGCATCGCGGCTGGTGAGGTGGTGGAACGCCCGGCGTCTGCCGTCAAGGAGCTGGTGGAAAACGCGCTTGACGCGGGCGCGCGACGCATCGTGGTCGAATACGCCGATGGTGGCAAGACCCTGATCCGCGTCACGGATGACGGCTGCGGCATGACCGCCGACGATCTGCCACTGGCCCTGTCGCGCCATGCCACGTCCAAGATTGACGGCTCGGACCTGCTGAACATCCATTCCTTCGGTTTCCGGGGCGAGGCGTTGCCCAGCCTGGGCGCTGTCGGGCGGCTTTCGATCATCAGCCGTGTCGCGGGCGGTGAAGGGGCGATGATTGCCGTCGCGGGCGGGCGGCTTGACCCGGTGCGCCCTGCCGCGCTGAACCAAGGCACGGTTGTCGAGTTGCGCGATCTGTTCTACGCCACTCCGGCCCGGTTGAAATTCATGCGCTCCGACCGCGCCGAGGCCCAGGCGATCGGCGAGGTCATCAAGCGGCTGGCCCTGGCGGAACCCGAGGTCGGTTTTACCCTGCGTGATGTTTCAGGCCGCGACGCTTCGGGTGGGGGTGCGGGCCGCGTGATGTTCCGCGCGGACCCCGAGCATGGCGATTTCTTTGACGCGCTGATGGGCCGCGTCGCCAATGTCCTGGGCCGCGACTTTGCCGAAAACGCTCTCGCGGTGGATGCGACCCGCGAGGGGTTGCAGTTGGTGGGCTATGCCGCGCTGCCAACCTATTCACGCGGGTCTTCCGCCGCGCAATACCTGTTCGTCAACGGTCGACCGGTGCAGGACCGCATGCTTTATGGCGCACTTCGTGCCGCCTATATGGATGTCCTTAGCCGTGACCGCCACCCGGCGGTGGTGCTGAACATCCTCTGCGCGCCCGATGGAGTGGACGTCAACGTCCACCCTGCCAAATCCGAGGTGCGGTTTCGCGACCCGTCACTGGCACGTGGGCTGATCGTGTCGGCACTACGTCACGCGCTGGCCGAAGCCGGGCACCGCGCCGCGTCCACCGTCGGGGCCGAAACCCTGACGGCGTTTCGCCCCGAAATGGGCCACCCACCGCGCATTTACCAGATGGATCGCCCCTCGGGTGCCGCCGTCGCGCGCAGCTATGCCTTTCAGTCACCAGACGCCGCCGAACCGACAATGGGCTTCGCCGAAGCCCCCAGCGCCCGATTCGAAAATGCCCCTGTCGCCGAAGACACCGCCCGCCCGCTTGGGGCGGCGCGGGCACAGGTACACGAGAATTACATCATCGCGCAAACCGCCGATGGCATGGTGATCGTCGATCAACACGCCGCACATGAACGGCTGGTCTACGAGCGCCTGAAAGCGCAGCGCGCAGGCGCGGGCATTGCCGGCCAGGCATTGCTTATCCCGGAAATCGTCGATCTTTCGGCCGGTGACGCCGCCCGATTGCTGGATATCGCCGCCGATCTTGCGCAACTTGGCCTGGTGGTCGAGCCCTTCGGCGGGGCTGCCGTCGCCGTGCGCGAAACCCCGGCCATCCTGGGCCGGATCGACGCCGCGGCCCTGATCCGCGACATTCTGGATGATCTCGCCGACCTGGGCGCATCCGACCGCCTGCAGGCAAGGCTGGATGCCGTTCTCAGCCGGATGTCGTGTCACGGCTCCATCCGTTCGGGCCGCCAGATGCGGGCCGAGGAAATGAACGCCCTGCTGCGCGAGATGGAGGCGACGCCGCTTTCGGGTCAATGCAATCACGGCCGCCCAACTTATGTCGAATTGAAGCTGGCCGATATTGAAAAACTGTTTGGAAGACGATGATAACGATTGCCGGACAAACTTACGCGCTGAATGATCCTCTGGTGATTGCGCTCGCAACGGGTGCGGGCCTTGGCCTGCTGGTTCTGATCCTGATGATCGTCACATTGCGCGGGGTGCGCGCCCAGGGCCGGCTGTCCGAGCCGATCATCTGGCAGATGGATCAGATCGGGCGTTCTGTCCAGGCGCTTGGCGCAGGGCAAGACCAGCTTTCGGGAGGGCTGATGAGCGTGTCAAACGCCCAGGCCAGTGCCCAGGCGCAGATGGTGCAGACGCTGGAAACACGGCTGGCGATGGTGCAACAACAGGTCAACGACCGGCTGCATGAAAACGCCATGCGCTCTGCCCGCAGCCTGACCGAGATGCAGGAAAAGCTGAACACCGTGCTGCACGGATCAACCGAGAAGACCACAAAGTCGCTGACCGAACTTCAGGAACGTCTGGCGACCATCGACAAGGCCCAGGCGAATATCGAAAAGCTGTCGGGAAATGTGTTGGGCTTGCAGGACATCCTGTCGAACAAGCAGACGCGCGGCGCTTTTGGTGAAATCCAGTTGAACGACATCGTGCGCAAGGCGCTGCCGTCGGATGCCTACACCATGCAGGCGACGCTTTCGAACGGCAAGCGCGCCGATTGCCTGATTCACTTGCCAAACCCGCCCGGCCCGATCGTGATCGACAGCAAGTTCCCGCTGGAAGCTTACGAGGCGATCCGCCGCGCCCAGAGCCAGGCCGAGATGACCGAGGCCGCGCGATTCATGCGCACGTCGGTCAAAGCACATATCAAGGCGATTTCCGAGAAATACATTCTGGACGGCGAAACGGCCGACGGTGCGTTGATGTTCCTGCCTTCCGAGGCGGTCTATGCCGAACTGCACGCCAATTTTCCTGAACTGGTGCGCGACGGGTTTGATGCCAAGGTCTGGATCGTCTCGCCCACCACCTGCATGGCGACGCTCAACACCATGCGTGCCGTGCTGAAAGATGCACGGATGCGCGAACAGGCGGGGGTGATCCGCTCGACCCTGCGACTGTTGCACCGCGACGTCGAACTGGTGGTCGAGAGGGTGGACAAGCTGCACATTCATTTCAACCAGGCCCGCGCCGATCTTGACGGGATCGGAACCGCTGCCGAACGCGCCGGAAAACGCGCAGCCAGGCTGGACAACTTCGATTTCGAAGAAATCACCCCGACGCCCGATTTACCGGTCATTGCAGATCAGGCTGCGGGATGACGCCCTATAGCGTTTCGATTTTGACTTGAGATGTCAGTCATCACCTGACGCGTTTCGATTTTAACTTGAAACAGGTCGCATCACATAACGCGTTGAAATATTTGATTTCAGGCTACTTTAGGTGCTTCAGGTTTAAGTCGCTACACTCTAAATCCGGAACAGTGGCTGCATCATCCGTACCAGCAGGCTGTTGAACCTTAGCGGCGCGTCGGTTGCGGCAAGGCAGATGCAATCTTTCCCCGCCTCGGCCACCGGCTGATGGTTCAGGTCTTCATCCGCGATTTCCAGGTCTCCGGGGCCGAAGCGATCGGTTTTATCCTGGAAGGCCCCTTGCAGAACCAGCGTCAATTCGGTGCCGCGATGGCCATGATCGGGCACATTCTGCCCGGCGGGAATGAACAGCAAGCGGGCCGTCGCGTTGCTGTCGGTCGGTAAAATCGCCTGTTTCACGCCCATGCCGAGCCCGCGCCATTTCACGGCCGCCAGATCGCCACCGACATAGTCGACAAGCGGGCCTGGAAAAATGCCCTGGCGGCGGGCAGGTGCCGACGAGGCCGGGGCCGCCCGGATACGTGCCAGGGTCGCCTCCAGGCTGCTGTCATCCATCGCGACCACGGATGCATCGGCAACCATCGCACCTCCTATGGCATCAAACGCACCCATTCGCGCGCGGCAATCATCACACAGCGACAAATGCGCGGCGAGGACCAGGCTGAACGCCTCGGGCAGGTGTCCGGCGGAATAAGCCATCAGAAGCGGGTCAGAGATGTGGTGGCGGATGGTCATGGGACTGGCTTTCAACTCATCTTGTGGCGCAGGCGATCCAGCGCCAGGCGGATGCGGGATTTTATGGTGCCGAGGGGAAGCCCGGTTTCGGCGGCAATCTCGCTGTGCGACAGATCGCCGAAATAGGCCTTTTCAATCAGCACGCGTTGTCTGTCGGGCAGCAAGGCCAGCGCCGCGCCCAGCTTTTCGGTCTCTTGTGCCAGTTCCAGCGCGTCTAGCTGGTCTGGTTCTGCCTGAGGACCCCAGGGCAGGTCTTCGGGCTCTGGCCGGCGCGATTTGCGCAGCGCGTCGATGCGGCGGTTGCGGGCGATCGTGAAAATCCAGGTCGCGACAGAGGCGCGCGTCGGGTCAAACAGGTGCGATTTCTGCCACAACGTTGCCATCACGTCCTGCGCACATTCTTCGGCCAAGGCGGCAGACGCCCCCGACTTCATCAGAAAACCCTTCACCCGCGGTGCGAAATGCCGGAAAAGCGCGGCAAAAGCCGCCTGATCCTGATGATCCCGGATCCGTATCACCATGGCAGACCAGTCGGTGTCCGGACCTTGCAATTGCGTCAATTCACCCGTCACGGGCTGCCTTTCCTGGCGCGGCACAAGGATGCCCGCCAGCAAAGTATAGGGCCGGGCTGCCCGGCTTGCATCCGGTTTCTCAAGGGGTGCGACACTTCCGATCATGGTGATACTACGCGGCGCATATCCCGCCGGATCACCCATGCCAGAAATATATCACCATGAATAACTGATCCACCCGCAAGGTTGGCGCGTAATGCCGTCAAAGAACAAAGGAATGAGAGTTCATGCCGTTTCCCACAACCGGTCGCGCGCCGCGCCGCATCGCCATTGTCGGCGGCGGTATTTCCGGTATGGCTGCGGCGCATCTGCTGTCTGGCGAAAACCCGG
>TARA_R110002110_G_scaffold9762_4_pt1 | contig 12445 bp, 3 predicted proteins | sample TARA_R110002110 | Tara Oceans TARA_R110002110 (sample SAMEA4397330) | marine metagenome | biome: Polar Biome; feature: [SRF] surface water layer (ENVO:00010504); material: water (ENVO:00002006), including particulate matter (ENVO:01000060) such as... | depth 5 m
GGACTTACACAGTCACTACAGAAGCTGATGGAAGTGATTCTTCGAGTGAACAAGCTATAACTATGAATGCTAATCATTTACTTTCTACAGGAGATGTTTTAACTTATGATAGCAATACAGCTGCAATGGATGGAGTTTATATAGTTGATAAAAAAGATGCGGATGAAATAGATTTGCCAACAACAGCTGCAACAACTGGTACTTCTCTTACAAATACTGCAAGTATTAATCAATGGGAAAGCGTTATTACAGAACGTGGTAATATGTCTAAAATAGGTGAAATTAGAAGTGGCTTTAATCAGTGGGATAAAGGTGATATAGCAGCCAATCCATTGAGATATGATACAGATGTAGATGCAAGTTCTTTTTATAATATAAGCGAGTCAGGAGTTACTATAAAAGCGGCTTCTACAGGAGGTACTAGCGGAGCTTTCTTCTTAGCAAATACAAGATATGAATATAAAATATCGCTTATGTATGATGGCTACCAAGAAGGTCCACTATCTGATAGTAGTTGGGCATTTGAAGACACTTTATCTAGAAGTAGATTAGGTATAACTGTTAGAGTTAAGAATTTTAGTAAGAGATTAACTGCTGTGTGTCTATATAGAAGAGATACATCTTCAGACTTTTATAAATTAGTTGATGAAGTATCTACATCAGGAGGGTGGAATTATACTAATGGAACTCATTCTACTCCTATAGAAGACAATGGAGCAGTAGGAGCAACCTATTCTGCTAGAACAGGTATGTCTGAAGTATTAGACTTTATTAATCTTAAATATGGTATATCCACAGAAGTAGATGGTTATTTATTTGCAGGAGATTGTGCTCATACAAAGATAGAAAATGCGTCAAATATGATATTTAGGTCTAGGCCTGGTATGTTTAGTATATTTGACTATGTAAATGATTTTATAACTATTAAATCTAGACCTACTGCTATGGCAAACTTCAATGGAAGATTATATGTATTTGACGATTCTAATATATATAGAGTGAATCCTCACACATTAGTAACAGAAGACATATATGAAGGCGTAGGATGCCTAAATAGCGACTGTGTTATGGTTACTGAATATGGTATGTTCTTTGCAGATAAAAACGGAGCATATAGCCATAATGGAACTACTCCTCAAAAAATATCACAACCTATAAGTTTAGGTGGAGATATATCAGCTTCTTTTGGAGGTACAGATAATATAAGAAATTTAAGTTGGGATGCTGTTATAGGCTCTCCATTGTCAAGTAATTTAAAAGTATCGTTCTTGCCTAGAATGAACTCAGTGCTATTTGTAGTTGAGCTTGACAATAAAACAGAAGCTTTTGATGCTAATAAAGTAGGCGATTTGCATAGAAAAGAAACTTATGCTTGGTCTTACAGTATTACTCAAAGTAGATGGGATTTATGGGAAGTATCTAAAGAAGGTAATGTTGGAAAGCCTTTCTTAGGTAAAGACAATAAACTTTATTTGTCTATAAATGAAGGTGTATATGAATTTACTGGTGGAACAGGGAAGAAAGACTTTACTTGGATTAGTAAGAAGCTGTCTATGGACCAAGATTCTACTATTAAAGTATTTAATAAAGTTAAAGTAAACGGTTCTTCAGATAACTTAAATCTAGACGGAACAAACCTTGATAGTAGTCAAAGATTAATACTTGCTAGTGATACTGGCACTGTAGCTACTGGAGATATGACTTATTCATCTGAATCATCAGAACATTCTACTTATAAACTATCTGGAAGTAATAGAAAAGGAAGATGGGTACAATTTAAATTAGAAGATATGGACAAATCAGTAGATTCTATTGGTCTTATATTTAGAAGAAGACCTCCTAGATAATGAAAGAAAAATCAGACAATCTAATTAAAACACCTACAAAGATACAATCTTTTGGAGAGGTACAGAAAGCTCTACAGGATTTGGCAAAACAATTAAATGATTTAGGTATAGCTACTAATAGTAGCGCTGAAGGAGAGATTACTGATAAAGATGGTAAGACTGGAGATATTAGAGTAACTCAGAATGCAGACAAAACATATGGCTTAGAGTTAAAAACAGAAGAAGGTTGGAAGTTCCCTACTGTAGGAGAATCGCCAGTTCAATTAACTAGTAAGAAAGCTGAAAAAGCAAGGCCTGATATAGTAGTAGATAAGTTTAAGGATGATTTAGGAAATCCAAAAAACTTACCTTCTCCTGATTATGAAGCTTGGTTTGATGTTAATATTCAAAAGATTTATATAACAGGAGCAACAACAGGTGAAATTCCACCTGAAGTAGCATCTCTTGACAATGATATAAATGGAATATTTTTTAACGGAGCCTCTGGCCATGATGCAGCTGCAATAGCAGGAGAAATAATAGGTATTCCTAAGTTGGATTTTGAGTTAACAGGAGTTCCTTCTATGGTTCAGTTATGGATAGCTCCTCCTGGGTGTAGAAGTTTTCAAAATGCAATAGACTCAAATCAAGGTGTATGGCAAATGCAACATAACGACTATGTTGACATAGCTGGTACTTCCAATAGTAATGGATGTGGTTATTTTGCGATTGGGGCAAACTCTTTTTGTATTGCTACTGCAGAAAATCATACTTTTTCATGGGAACATATGGGAGCGGGATATTCTATATACTCTGGACAAGCAGCTTGGTATGATGCATTTTTAGGTTCAGGGAACGGGACTGCTAATACTTCAGCATATTGTTTAAGAATATGGAAATAACTTGTTTTAATATAAAAAGTATGTGTAAATTATAATGATGAATACTAGGAGAATTTCATGGGTTGGTTAAGTGATAAAATGTTTGGCAAAAGAAAGCGTGTAGATACTGCTAGGATACAGGCTATGATGAAGCCTTCTAAAGATATGATGCATGAGCAGATTGGAATGTCTCGTCAAATGATGGACCCTAATTCTCAAATGAATATGAGGATGAGAAATTTAATGGCACAAAGAAGTGCTGAATCTGGAGCATTGGCAGCACAGCAAATGCAAAAGATGGGAGCTCAAACTGGCATGTCTGCTGGACAAGCTGCTATGCAACAAAGAATGGCTATGAATGAGTCTATGGGTGGAGTTAATCAGCAGTGGCAACAAGGGTTACAAGGACAAATGGACAAAGGTATGGGTTTATTTGGACAAATGCAAGGTGAGATGAAATCTTACAACCAAGCTGATGTTAATTCTTATATGGGGCAAATTAATGCCTCTAATCAAAGAAGAGCAGGTAACATGAGCATGGGTATGGGTTTACTATCTAACGTTATTTCTGGCGGAATGGGTATTGGTGCTGCAAAAAATATGCCAGCGCCAACTTAATAATAAATGAATAGGAGTATATAGTGGCTGAACCAAATTGGGAAGCATATGCACAAGCATATGGAGGCCGAAATCAAGGACAAGAGCAACTAGGTAGAGCGGTTGGCTCTGCTATAGGTAAAGGATTTCAAGCTATCCCTAATGTAATGGATAGATTAGCTCAATCTCAAGGCGAAGGTTTAGATAATGCTTTTGCTCCCTTATTAGGGCTTGTAAATAAAGATGTAGAGTCATGGGGAAATGTTGATAGAATTCCTTCCGCAGGCGAAGCTTATATGAAGTGGACTAGTGAAATGTCTCCTCGTCAAAAAAGAATGGCTAGAAGAAAAGGAATATTAAATCCTATAGCATATAAACAACAATATGATGCTCAAATGGAAATGTATCTTCCTGTTATTAAGCAAAAAATAGAAGCTTATAAAACTTTAGGTAATAAATCTGAAAAATCAATGAGAAAGTTTCTCTCCTCTAAGCAGGGGTTAAACGAGTTTCTTTTGCAGAATACTTCTCCTGAGGAACAAGCTCTGTCTCCTTATCTTAAACCAGAAAGAACTTGGGAACAGTGGGCTGAAGAAAAAGGTGGAGCTCTAGGATTAGGTGCGAAAATTGGTGGAGCTGGTCTTATTGCAGGGATTGGAGCAACTGGTGCATCTGGAGCTGTAGGTGCAACGAATTTATATAAAAGAATGGGCTCCGAAACTGGATTAAGTAAAAAAGATATGAAGGCTTTAGACCGCGCTGCTAAAGGTAGTGGATATGGAAAGTCTTTAGTAAAGCAATCTGAAGCTAAGAGAACAAAGAAAATTAGTTCAGCAAAATCTGTTTTAACTAAAGCTCAAAATAAATATAAAAAAGCTTCTAAGAATTACAAGGGAAAGAAATTTGCCAATACAAAACAAGCTAAATCAATAAAATCAACTATAAATTCAGCTAAAGCAAATATTGCCGCTGCAAAAAGCAGTCCAGTTAAAACTGTTAGAAATGTACTTGATAAGGCGATTAAAAAGCATGGAAAAAGTAAGGTTATAAGAATGATGGCTAAAAAGGTTGGCGTAAAGGGAGCTGTAGGCTTGCTTGCAAAAACTGGATTAGCAGCTATACCTGGAGGTCAATTCATAGGTGGAGCTCTTGTATTAAACGACATTCGCATGGTTTATAATATTCTTTCAGACTTAGCAGAATAAATGTGGCTACACAAGAGCAACAACAGCAACAAGAACAACAATTTACCCCTAAATATGACAGTGTTCAAACTCGCCAATTAGTAAAGGCTTATGAGAAAAATCCTAATGTTCTTCCATTAGAAGTATTACAACAGCACGCTCAATATCATAACGTACCATTTTATGAAGGAGACTTCAGTCTATTTGATGCCGTCAAACAATTAGCTGGTGGTGTAGTTGAAGGATTCACCACTCTTAAAGTAGTAGACCCCCCTGATAACGAATACGAAGCAATCTTTAGAAATGTAGGACATTTAGCTGGATTTGCTCCAGGTATAGTTGCTGGTCCTGCTAAGTTTTTAAAATTAAATAGTTTAGCTAAAGCTGCTACTGCATTAGGTGACAAATCTGTCCCTATGTTTGGAGCTAAATTCCTTACTACACAAGCTAAAAAAGTTATGAGACCTGTCTTAAAAGCAAGTCAAGGCGGTCGTTTTGAAGCTATGAATACTGCTACTACATTTTTAATGGGAGACAAAGCTAGGCATATAGCAGAAGGAGCTTTTCATTTAGGAGCTGCTAGTGCTATATCGTCTGTATGGGATGGTGTAGATGGAATGATGCATAGTTTCTTTGGAGGAGCTGTAGCAGGAGGTGTATTTAGAGGTATAGGAGGATTAATAGGGAAGGATGTTGCAGGCTACAAATACCCAATCAAGGTTCAATCTGAGAAAGCAGAAAAGTTTGTAAGAGGTTTGTCTGGTTCTATATTTATGGGATTACCTTCAACTTTAAGAGGAGCTACTGCTCCAGAACAAATATATGAATACCTTATGGGTTCATACTTTGGTGGAAAGGAAATGCCTTTCTATAAAGCTCAAGCTGGTAAGTTTATTCAGAAGATGGATAAAAAGGCATTAAAAGACCCTAAAATAGATGTAAATAGAAATCCAGAAGAAGTAGAAGGTTTTGAAAGTCTTGCAGAGATTACTAAAACAGAGGTTAAAAACCAAGCTGAAGTATTATGGGGAAATGCGGACTATAGAAGTTTTGAAGCACAAAAACTTATGCATGAACTTGGAATATTAGACCAGATACCTAAAGAAGATTTAGCTAAAGGAGATTTTACTAAAGGCTATCCTCATCTTCAAGAAGTTATTAAAGGAAAAACTACTGAATCTGGAGAACCTTTAACTGAAACTATGGCTATTAGTGGGGGAGATAAAGGTGCTGATACAGAATTTGCCAAACAATTAAAGAAAGCTGGAGTATCTACTGTTCATTATGTTCCTAAAGGAGGAGCTGGAAGTATAACTAGTAGAAGAGTAGCAGGAGTTCCAAGAGAATTAAGTGAAAAAGAATCGTTAAATAATATTGATATATTAGAAAGCGCGTCAGTAGGTTTGAATAAAAGAGTTCCTTCTGATGAATATACATTATCCTTACAGCTTAGAAATGCTGAGATAGTTAAGAAATCATCTAAAATATATGCAGTTGGTAATTTAGTAGACGCTAGTTCTAAAACTACCTACGCCAAACAAAACCCTAAGTTACATAATAAAGTAGTAGAAGGTGGTACAGGATGGGGAGTTGAAATGGCTGTTAATGCTAGAAAACCTGTATTCTTGTTTGACCAGAAGTCTAAAAGCTGGCATATGTTTAATTATAAAATGAAGGATGGAGGACGATTTGTCCCAATAGTAGGCACTCCAGAATTAGTTAAGCGACCTGGTGTTATTGGTAGTAGAAAACTAACTCTTGGAGGGAAAAAAGCTATTAAACAATTAGTTGCTAAAGCATTCCCTGAATCATTTAAAGGAGTTAAGATTCCTAAAGATGCTGTTTTACCTGGAGCTGTTGACCCTAAGAAAGAAGAAGTTCATACTAAAACTGCTCAACAATTAATACAATTAGCTGATGAAACTGCATCTTTAGAGCAAAGACAATCTGATATAACAGATGTTTTAAAAGATAAAAAAATTGATAAGGTTAGAAGAAGCGATTTGAAAGATGAGTTGCTAGATATACAGAAGCAACTAAAGAGTAAAGAAGGCGAAATAAATACAATCCTTAAACTAAGACCTGAGCAATATGTAGATAGGATTACAGGAGAATTAGTTGATGAAGCTGATATTTCTATAGATACTGGAATGTCTCTTAGAGATGTAGGAACAAAATCTGTAGGCTTTGCAAGAATGTATTTAAAAGACTTCTGGGATAATCAAAAACTTCCTCAAAGCAAAAACATGATGCTTGAAAGAACAGCTAAACAAGTAGAGAGTTTAGCTAATAAGTTTTTAGACCCTGTAGGAAAAGTCAATAACGCAGAAAAGTTTGCCAATGAAATAGAAGCTAATTTCCCAGGAACTCTACCTAGAGAAGCTAGGGGATTCTTAAGAGCTTGGATGAGAACAATAAACGAAGGTAAACCTGTTAGGTATTTAAGAGTTCAAGGTAAAAATATGTCTTTATCTAGTGAAAGAAATCCTATGACTTATGGAGGTAAAAGAAAGAAGGTTGTTCAACCAAAGTCTATATTAGAGACAGTTTATGAAGGAGAAAAAACAGGTAAAGAAAAAGGGACTAAATCTACAGTTGCTGTATGGGATGAGATAACCGTTAGAGAAAAAGGTGTTAATAAAGATATAGAATTAGGCAAATACAGACAATATTTAACAGGGAAGAAATTAGGCAAAAAGAAAGTTGATAACATAATCAACAATACTGAAAGAAAAATTATAAATGAGATGTATAATAAACATCAAATGGTTCCTTTTGGAGGAGTTGGAGATAAGGGTAGGATAACATTTGTCAAACTTCATCCTCAATCTAGGAGGCCTGTTAATTATTTAAAGACTAAACTATCTACTATAAAGAAAGAATTATCTAAAGTTGACAAACATGCTTATAAGTTATATAATAAATCTAGAAAAGCTTTCATAGATAAATATGGGAAGACTTATGGAGACATGTATGATAGGATTTTCCACTCAAATGTTATGTATGATTTGGCACTAAATGGTTTTTCTACTAAAGAAGGTCAAGTTAATAAATCTTTAAAGACTTTATTTGGTAAAGGATTTGTACCAAATGCAATCAATTTTAATAAAAGGGCTCAAATATGGCAGAATTCATTCTTTTCTGGCGATAAAAACTTTTTTAAGGGCCAAGGCCTAGGTATGACAAAAGATGGCAATTTTAACTATATTTTAATCAAAGACCCTGAAAAGGTAAAAGGACTATCAAGTTTAAAAGCTTTAAGTAATCAGCTTCCAGAGCATGTAGATGGGGCTATTATAACTAGAACTGATGTTTTAGATAGAGTTAACTTAGATGCTGGTGTGCCTGAGAGTGGGCAGAATAAATCTTTTATAGTATCCAGGGGTTTTAATGATAAAAAAGGTGACCCTCTTGGTACTTTATTAGGTAAGTATATGATGCATGATGCTGGTCCAGAATTAACAGCTCAGATGAAAGAAAAAGGTTTGCATTATATGATTATGACATCAGCTGCTAAACAAATAGGTACTAGAAAGGTAGGTAACTATAGTATAACTAAAACTGGCAAACTTAGATTAACTGGTGGTGAACAGTATGAATTAGACCCTAGTCACATTTCTTATAGTCCTTCTACTTTTGGACAAAAACATATGATAACTCCTCAAATATGGGTAAAACAATTATTTACTAATTTTCATCAATATGGGCATAAAGGTATTTCAAAGGAAGTTATTGAAGATATTAATCAATCTGTTATACAGGAAAATGTAAGGGGAACTGAAGAAGGTAATGCTTTAGTTCAAAGCTATACTGAGACTTTGAATGATGCTTTTATTCCTAAGATTTTAAAAAATATAGATAAGATTGGTACTGCTGAACTTATAGAAGCTTCTAAACAACCTGGTGCAGAGAAGTTTGCTGATGCTTTACTTCAAAAAATGTTAAGAGTTAACGTTGAAGCAGCAGAGGCCGCTGCTAGAGAAGGCGAGATGTCTAATAAAGAAGCTAGAAATACTATAGATGAAATGAATGATTTTGTTTCTAGTACAGATAGATTATTACAAAGAGCTGCTGTGGTATCTTCTAGAGCTTCTGCTAAAGGTAAAACAGGCTTTCCTGTATATTTTCATAAGTATGTAAGTGATTATAGAATGAAAGTTCTCCATAACTGGGTTACTCATAAAGTAACTAGACCTAAGGTGGAAAACTCAGCTGTAGGTTTCATTAGACCTTATGACAAAATGATGCAACATGACAAACGTTTCTCAGAATTAAATAAAAGAGATGATATATTTTATTTAGATGAAGCATATAAAGATACAGATATTCATCTAGCTTTTAATATAGCTGGTAATAAAAGAATTAAATTAGGCAAATTGTGGGAAATGTATGAAGCAGGTGACTTTAAAGAACCTTTTATGAAGAAGTATGTAGAAGATACTATTAACGCTGTAGTTCTTCGTGTTCCTATGGACTCTATGTCTGGAGCTCATAAGCTTCAATTTAAAGGATTTACCGATAGAAAAGGTTATGGTATATTAATGCATTCTAGGACAATGAGAGCATTAGGTGGAGCTGATTTAGATGGCGATGAAGCGTTTGTCTATTTTGGTGGGCGTACTGAAGCTGGTGAAGGTAAGGGTATGAAAAACTCTTGGAAAAAAGCTATACATGCTCAAAAAGAAGAGTTTCATAATAAAGGAGATGTAGGCGATAATAAAAAATCTAAGATAGAAGTTGGTCCACACAAAGGCAAAACATTTTCTGAAGTATTAGCAGAGCAAGGTTCTAATGAACTGAAAGAAAGTAAGACTTTATACTATTCTCCTGAATCTAGAATGAAAGTAGCTATGGCCGCTAATAGTGGTCGTGGCATGCTAGGTATAGCAGCTAGTTCAAGTCAGATTATGAAAACTACATATAGTAATATAATGGACAAACCTGGTAAGAAAGATGTCTTCCAAGTAGAAGTTTATAACAAAAAGAAGAAAAAGAAGGAATTAGTTACAGTGACTATTACTCCTAGAGAATCTGCTGATTGGAGAAAATACCAGAGAGAAATGATTAGAGCTCAGATAGCATTTGGTTCTGACCCTCTTGATGAAGCAGGATTAAAAGATGCCAGTACTTTCTTCAAACTATTACATGAAGCTCATTTTAGAACATTTACATCTGTTAATGGTAAGAAGACAAACATTTCATTTAAAGATTTAAAGCCTTGGCAATTAAAGAATGGAGCATATGGTAAATTCCATGATATGAATAGCGCTAATTTTAGTAGAAATTTTAAAGAAAATAGAAATTGGACTTTTGAAGAAAGAAACAAGATGAATCAATCTATCTATGAATTTCCTTCAGAAGAGACAAATACAATGTTACCTAAAATGACAAAGACTTTAGCTGGTATAGACTATTCTGATAGGATATTCTCAAGATTAAATCCTAAATCTCTTCAAGATATGTATGCTAAAATGGAAGAATATGCCAAAACAATGGATTGGTTGAAAGACCCAATGCAAAGAACTAGTTTTAGAGTTCCTTATAATAATGAAATAGATGCTGTATTTAGAAATCATGGAACTAAAGAGGCTCCAGCATATATAACAGAAGATTATATTTTAAGGAAAATCGCTGCTAGTAATAATGATAAGCCAGGTAGAGCTATCTTTGATGCTGCTATTCAAGGCACAGAGTGGGGAAAAAGAATGAAACTTTCTACAAATAAGTGGATTTATAATAGCCCTGAACAAAAAGAATCTATATTGAGACAAACAGTTCGTAATGCTGAAGACTTTATAACGAACGATTTTACAGATATGGCTACAATGATTAATACTAAAAATTTAGTTGAAAAATATGGGCTTACTTCAAAAGAAATCTCTGATATACATGAGCAATCTGAGAACTTTAAAATTAATAGTTATATGAATTCTAATAAAAGAGGACAAGCTGCTTTAGTAGAGGCTTCTGAATCTCAAACAGAGCAGATGGTAAGAGCTCAAACAGAATTAGCTCAAAGAATTTATGATATACTTAGAGGAAGAGGCATAGAAGTTAAGAAAGAAAAAATGCTTGGAGATGAAGTATCTGCTCTAAAAGACCAAGTTGAATTAGACATAGATATAGCTAAATATAAGAAAGGTTTGTCTAAAGGAGGTGCTCAATTGTTTGACAACTTCCTTTTAGGTAGTTTAAATAGAGGGAACTTAGAGCTTATACAGAAATATTATGATAAGATTCCAGAGAAGTTTAAAGATGATTTGACTGTTGATTTATATAGAAATCTAATGAGACAGGCTTCTAAAACTCAATTAACTAGAGTTGGTTTTAATTCTAGAGAAGTAGAAGATTCATCTATAGATAGACAGCTTGAATCAATGACAGATTTATTTGGAGATGTTTGGAAAGCTCCTACTAAAGCAGAGGCATCTAAAACTTTAGAAGAAGTTACTAAGGCTGTTAATAAAAATACTGTTGACATGGCTGATGGAACTAAAGAAAAAGGCTATGTAGGGACTGATTATCAAGTTGATGCTTTAGTTGAAAAAGGTTTAAATAATGAAGGTTATGCTGGTATTAAAGCTGGTACTGTTAGGCCTGAAGATAAGGCTATGATAGTTGAATTAGCAGGTAATTTGAAATCACTAAATGAGAATGTAGGTAATAATCTTAATGAAATATTAAGAGGTATTACTGCAGAAATAGATTTTGCTGATGCTGGAAAAGATTTAAATGCTTTTAATAGGCAAGATTTTATTAATGTGAATAACTACTTAAAAGACCTTAAAAGCGGTAATATATTTCAACAAATATGGAAAAGTAAAACACCTGAACTTCAAAAAAGGCATTATGCACTATTTCCTGAAGCTGTAAACAAAGAGCTTATGAAGTATGATATAAATTTTCTTAAGCAAGAAGGTCATTTTATCACTAAAGATGGCGACCCCAAAACGGGACCTATTAAAAGACCTACTTATTTTCTTGATGTACTTATGAATCAAGTTAATAAAATGAGTGAACTTTCTACTGCTAAATCTGAAAAGCTTATTACTGAGAATAGAGAAGACTTCTTTTTTCTAGAAGAAATTAAAGAAAAAGATGGCTTGTTCTCTATTGCTGTTACTCAAAGAGAGATGGGTTTGCTATCACACATAGATTCTCAAACAAAAACTCCTCCTGAAATTAGAAAATATTATAAAACTGCTTATCAGAATGCTAATTCAGAAGCTGAACATAAGTATGGTTGGAAGAAGTTAAAAGATAAAGAATTTACTATTACTAATAATGTAGGCGATAGAATTAAAGTCACTGGTCATGAAATCGTTAATGGAAATGATGCCAAACAATTATCTGGTATAAAGGGAAGACTTAATAAAAGGTTTGGCAAATTACATAAACTAATTGCAGGCAATCGTGATTGGATGTATAAAAAAGGTTATATGATTAGAGGTAATAATTGGGATGGACCTAAAGGTACTCAACCTAAAGTAGTTTATAAAAAGTTTCTACAAGATGTATATAATATACAAACTAAAGGTAATGAAAAAGATTTAGTTGAATTAATGGAAAATGTTGGTATAGATGGTATGAGACATATAGCTCGTTCTATGATGGTAGATATGGTTCCTAAAAAGTATAGAGCTAAATATGCTGGATTCGAAATTTTTGATACTGGCAAACTAGATTATGATAAGTATTGGCCACATATGTTTTTTAGTAAAGGCAAAGCTGAGAGTTCTATGAAAAATGCTATCAATTTTATAAACAATAGTACTCATATGTCAGAGTCTGATAAAAAAGCTGCTTTACAATCTATACTCTATAGGCATAAATCTCTTACAGGTGATTGGGAGTTTCAAGATATGCAAAAATGGGATAGAGTTGACCAATTATCTTTCTCCGAATCTTTGAAAGAAATTAATAAAGCTCAAGCTGAGAAGGTAGAAAAGATAAATTT
>TARA_R110002110_G_scaffold125067_7_pt1 | contig 12437 bp, 11 predicted proteins | sample TARA_R110002110 | Tara Oceans TARA_R110002110 (sample SAMEA4397330) | marine metagenome | biome: Polar Biome; feature: [SRF] surface water layer (ENVO:00010504); material: water (ENVO:00002006), including particulate matter (ENVO:01000060) such as... | depth 5 m
GCCACGGCGGAAAACGGCGGAGATCATGCGGGTCAGGGCCACAGTCCAGGCGAAATGTTCCATGTTCTTGGAGTTCACGAACACCTCGAACGGGCGGCGGCGGCCATCCTGAATGACATCATTGATGGTGATATACATGGCATGTTCGCTGTCCGGCCATTTCAGCTTGTAGGTGCCGCCGGTCAGTTCCTCCGGCCGTTCCAGTGGCTGGGTCATATAAACCACACCACCGGCATCATACTGATCGGCGGGGCGAATTTCCGGCACACCAAGCGGCAGTTCCGGCTCGGACTTGTCTTCCTTCGCGCTGGGTTCAACTGACAGGACCGCGCCGGTAATATCGTTCGGACGATAGGTGGTGCAACCCTTGCAGCCGGAATCATAGGCCTTCATATAGATGTTCTTGAAGGATTCGAAGTCGATATCCTCCGGGCAGTTGATGGTCTTCGAGATACTCGAATCCACATATTTCTGCACCGCGGCCTGCATGGCGATATGATCTGAGGGTGACAGCGACTGCGCATCGACGAAATAGTCGGGCAGCGGCGTCTCCTCACCGAACATCTTGCGATAGAGGCGGTAGGCGTAATCAGAGACCTGTTCCTCGCGGCGGGTGCCATCCGGCATCAGGATATTTCGGGTGTAGGAAAAACTGAATACCGGCTCCAGACCCGACGAAACATTATCCGCATAGAGCGAGATCGTGCCGGTTGGTGCGATGGAAGTCAGCAGGCTGTTGCGGATACCGAAATGGGCGATGCCGTCGCGGATGTCCTGATCCAGTTCCGCGACGCTTTCACCCGCCAGATAGGCTTCCGCATCGAACAGCGGGAACGCCCCCTTCTCTGCCGCAATATCGATGGAAGCGAGATAGGCCGAGCGCCGCAACTCACGCATCCATGTTTCTGCCAGATGCAGCGAACGCGCACCGCCATACCGGGTGCCGCACATGATCAGCGCATCCGCAAGACCCGTGACGCCAAGGCCGATGCGGCGCTTGGTCAGGGCTTCCTGTCGCTGTGCTTCCAGCGGATAGTTGGAAACGTCGATGGTGTTATCCATCATCCGCACCGCATCGCGGACAATGGTGTCCAGCAGGCCGAGGTCCAGTTTCGCGTCGGCCTGAAACGGGTTGTTGACCAGCCGCGCCAGATTGACCGACCCCAGCAGGCAGGCACCATAAGGCGGCAGAGGCTGTTCGCCACAGGGGTTGGTGGCGCTGATTTCCTCGCAATAGCGGAGGTTGTTGCGGGCGTTGATGCGGTCGATAAAGATCACCCCCGGCTCAGCATAGGCATAGGTCGCCCGCATGATCCGGTCCCACAGATCGCGCGCCTGAATGTTGTCATAGACCACGCCGTCGAAAACCAGCTGCCAGGGCGAATCTTCCCGCACTGCCCGGATAAAGGCATCCGTGACCAGCACCGAGAGATTGAACATGCGCAGGCGGCCCGGATCACGCTTGGCATCAACAAAGGCCATAATATCCGGATGGTCACAGCGCAGTGTCGCCATCATCGCACCACGACGCGATCCGGCAGACATGATGGTGCGGCACATGGCGTCCCACACATCCATGAAGGACAACGGCCCGGAGGCGTCAGAGCCGACGCTGTGCACCGGCGCACCCTTCGGGCGGATGGTCGAGAAGTCGTAGCCGATACCACCGCCCTGCTGCATGGTCAGCGCGGCCTCGCGCAGATTCTCGAAAATCGCGCTCATATCATCGGGAATGGTCCCCATGACAAAGCAGTTGAACAGGGTCACCTTGCGGCCACTGCCCGCACCGGCAAGAATGCGCCCGGCTGGCAGATAGCGGAAATTCTGCATGCATTGCAGGAACCGCTCACGCCAGGCTTCCTGATCTTCCTCAACCGAGGCCAGCGCCGTCGCAACCCGGTTCCAGCTGTCAGCAATGGTGCGATCAACCGGGCGGCCAGCCTCGTCCTTCAGACGATACTTCATGTCCCAGATCTGTTGAGATATTGCAGCTATCTGCGCCATATGCGCGTTAATCCCCGGTATGTCGGCATTACAGAAATTTCAGCCGGCACAGGAGATAAATTCACCACCGTCCAGCCTCGGGTCTGATGATAATCATCCTCACGGGGGGATGAAAGCAACAGAAATGTTCCTGTTATGTTTCTTTCCGGTCAGTCGCCGCAAGATGCTGTGCCGGATTGGCACCATCGCCGGAAGCAGCACATAACAGGTCCGTCTCCCGTTCAATTTCGGATTCCAGACGTTCCATGAACTCCTGCCGTGGAAGCCCCGGCGGGATTGGTTGCAGAAGTTTGATCGTCATCATTCCCGGATGTTTCAGGAAGGTACGACGCCCCCAGAACATACCGGTATTCAGGGCGCAGGGAACCACCGGCAAGCCACTGTTCTTGTACATCGCGGCAACCCCCGACTGATAGGGGACATATTGTCCGGGGGCGGTACGGGTGCCTTGCGGGAAAATGATGATCTGCGAGCCGTTTGCTGCTGCGGCCCGGGTCTCCAGCACAAGATGACGCAACGCACTGGCACCCGCCGACCGGTCAACCGAGATCATTCCCGCATGCATCGACATCCGGCCATAGATCGGCAGTTTGGTAAGTTCCTGTTTCAGCACAAAAACCGGGTCACTCAGAAACAGGTGAAACACCATCGTATCGAATGCGGACTGGTGCTTTGCCGCGATGATGTACGGTCCTTCCGGCAGATGCTCCAGCCCGACAACATGCCAGCGCAATCCGGCAGCAAACCCCAGCAGGCCGGAGGTCATGCCGGTGAACAGCCGTGCACCGAACTGCATGACCTCGCGAGACATCAGCAGCATTGGCAGCAGTACAATCAGCAGCAACGGGATGGCGCAGAACCAGAGCACATTGAACAGCAGGGACCGCAGCCAGGTCATCACATCGCTTCTCCGGCCCGGTCGACAGCGCGGTTTGCCAGCCGCCGCAAACGGGCGAACAGATATTTGCTGTATTCCGCCGCATAAAGCCGGGCAGTACCCGACCACTGCCACCAGTCGTCCCGGCGCACATTATCCGGAAAGACCGGCGAAATCTGGATATCGACATCCGGCATCGCATCGCGGAATTCAAGCATGCTGCGGGGCACGTGATAATGCGCCGTCACCAGAATGATTGAACTGATATTATTCCGCTTCACCCAGCCGCCGGTTTCCATCGCGTTGCCGATGGTATCCGGGGCCGCATAGCCAAGTTCGATACAGCATTCCAGTTCACCCGGCGATTGCTGCGACATCTCCAGCAGAGCCCGTACATCCAGCCCGCGATATACACCTGAAATAAAAAGTTTGGCGGCCTTGCCTGCAGACAGCAGGTCGAATCCGCGCGACAGCCGGTCCTGCCCGCCCGTCAGCACCACAATCGCTTCCGCCGGCCTGAGATCATCCACCGTTTCCGACGGCATCTGGCCCACAAACCAGACCAGCCCTCCCCCCCAACCGGCAATCACAAGGCCAAGCAGAACGACTGACCAGTAGATCCGGCGCAACAAACTGCTGCGCCGTCGTTTCCGCCTGCCAAACATTACCTGCTCACCACCATATCCACAAAACTAGTCAAATCATCGAAGACCGCAACATCAGAGACGTCATCCGGCAGACCCGCCGCCAGAATTGAGGCTCCCTTACCGGTTCTGACCAGTGCCGGGCGACAGCCAATCACCTTTGCAGCCCGGAGGTCACCCAGCGAATCACCGACGAACCAGACATCCTCTGCCACCGCACCAAAATCCTCCAGCGCCTCACGCAGCATACCGGGTCCGGGTTTGCGGCGGTCATTCGCATCTGCCGCTGCTTCCGGACAGAAATAGATCGCATCTATCCGTCCGCCCTCGCGGGATACTTCTCCACGAAGATAATCATGAATCTGGCGAAGCACCCCCGTGGCCAGATCACCGCGGCCGACGCAGGCCTGATTGGTTGCAATCGCCACCTTGTAGCCCGCAATGCTCAGCCGGGCCGTCGCCCGGACAGCACCCGGCAGCAGCTCAAAATCGGCGAACCGGGTGACCGAGGCCGGCAGATCGGCATTCAGCACCCCGTCGCGGTCAAGGATGACAAGTGATCTGCTCATGACAGTTTCCTGAGAGCCGCATAAACCGTCGCCCGCGCCGTCCCCCAGGCAATCGCAGAAACCAGCAGGGGAGTCATCGCCAGAATAGTCCAGCTCAGCGGGGACAGCCGGGCTGATGGCAGAAGTGCCGCATCAATGCCACTGGCCAGCCAGGAAAAGCCATAGACGGTCGCCCCTGCGAAGATACCGCCGATCAGCCCGCCCCGCAGCCCGAGCCAGAGCGCCCGCGCCCCGAACTTGCGGGCAATATAGGAATCCCTCGCGCCGACAAGATGCAGGATTTCAACCACGTCATGATGAATGGCAAGGCCCGTCCGGGTGGTGAACATCACCGTCAGAATGGTCACCAGCAAAACGATGGCAAATACCCCGACCGCAGCAATTTCGAACCACAGCACGACATTCATGAAATTCTGCAGCCAGACCCGGTGATCATCAAGACGGGCACCGGGCACCGCTGCCCGTAACTCCCGTGCGATGGTCTGCAGGTCGGCGATTTCAGGATCAAGCCGCACATCGATCAGTCGTGGCAGGGGCAGGTCAACAATATGCTCACCGGACCCAAGCCAGGGTTCCAGCAAATCGGCAGCAGCTTCCACCGAAAGCGCCTCCACGCCCAGAACTCCGGGCTGCGCCTCCAGCACATCCAGCGCCCGGTTGACCGTATCTTCCTGTACACCGCTCTCCAGTGTTTCGGGGGCGATCTGTACAGTCGCCGTGCCGCTGATCTCGGCATTCCAGGCATCCACCATCGTATGAACGCTGAGCACCGCCGCCAGCGCCAGAAAAGCGAGATAAACCATAAAAGCCGTCACCCACGGCAAAAACCGTTGGGCATTGTCACGCGCAAACAGCTGACCGGCAGAAGGCTGCGCCATTACCTGCCACCCTGCTTGCCGGCAGGTTGCGGTGGCAGAGCATCCGTCACCGGCAACTGCATCACACCCTGATTGATCCGCATGACGGGGTACTGAAACCGGCGCACCAGCCCCTCATTATGCGTCGCGATAATAATGGTCGTCCCCAGTTTGTTCAGTTCTTCGAACAGATACATCAGCCGCATGGCGATCTTGTCATCGACATTTCCTGTCGGCTCGTCGGCCAGCAGCAGACGGGGCCGGGAGATCACGGCCCGGGCAATGGCGATACGTTGTTTCTGTCCGCCGGACATGGTTTTCGGGGTCGCATCGAGAAAGTCTTCCAGACCAACCCAGCCCAGCAACTCTTCCACATGACGCTTCACCTCCGAATCCCGTACCCCGGCGATGCGCAGCGGCAAAGCGACATTCTCAAGACCGCTTAACTGATCAAGCAGACGAAAATCCTGAAACACGACACCAATACGCCGGCGAATCGCGGCAATTTCATGACGCCTTATGGTGCTGACATTACGGTCAAACAGGGAAACGATGCCACGGGTGGGACGATTTGCCAGATAAAGCAGTTTCAGCAGCGAAGATTTTCCGGCACCACTCGGCCCCAGCAGGAACCGGAAATCCCCCGGTGCCAGCCGAAAGTTGATATCGCGCAGAATCTCTGGCCCCGAGCCATATCGGAGACCAACATTCTCAAACCTGACGACAGACTGATCTTCAGCCAAAATTAACGCATCTCCCTCAATCTCTGAGACTTAACCGGGGAAAGTCTGAACGTCCAGTGGGCTAGCCCACTTGTCTCGGATTCAGCCCGCAACTATAAACATTGTTTCACATTACGCGGTTACCGAGGCCCATGTTAGTAAGCTGTCCGAATTGCGCGGCGAAATACAACATTCGTGATGAACTCATCGGCTCTGCGGGCCGAAAGGTAAAATGCGCGCGTTGTGAACATTCATGGCATGCGACAGCTGTCGCTGCAGCAGTGGCACCACCGCCTCCGCCGCCGCCACCACCACCTCCTCCACCCCCGCCTCCGCCTCCGCCTCCTCCGCCACCTCCTCCGCCACCTCCTCCGCCACCTCCTCCGGAACCAGAGCCAGAGCCGGAAGAAAGCGAGCCGGAAGATTTTGCGGCAATGGTCACGGATGATCCGGATGAGGATGATTTTCCGATTGCCGATGTCACGGTTGACGATGATCCCGATGATGGCATGCCGACGCTGGAGGTACAGGACGATCCGGAACCGGTCAGCGAAACCGACCGTGGCGGACCGCCACTGGATGATGTGCTGCCGCCTGAACCGGAACCCATTCCGAACGTCTTCAGCCCCGGCATGTCTGCCCCCCAGCGCAAGCGCAAGAGTGGAGGCAAGGGGGCACTGACCTTCTTCATCGTGCTGTTCCTTATTCTCGGCACGGCGGCTGCCCTGTGGTTTTTCCGCTCAACCGTGCAGGACATCCTCCCGTCTTCCCGGGTGCACTACCACAAGCTGATCAACCTGCTCGGTCTGCCACCAGAATATCCGGGGGCCGGTCTTGAACTGGATTGTCCATCCGACAAGCTGTCACGCGACAACGACAGTGCGGGCAATGAATCGATTACAGCCGTCTGCACCGTAAGCAACATCACCGACCGACCAGTGGAATTCCCCCGGGTGCGTATCCGCCTGACCAACATCAACGGAACGATCATCCACAAGGAAGAGATCATCGAACCACCACAAGCCGCCGTAACACCGGGGGAAGTTGTCGTCTTCTCTCCGACGGTCAGCGGGGTCGGTCGCGCACTCCGTATGGATGTTGATTTTGTTGACGGGAAATAACTGACCCGGCCTAGAACGTCTCCAGCAACCGGTCGATGTAATCCAGTTCGGTTTCAGGGCGCGCAGCGTCACCCGACCGGCGACGGAGTTCGTCGAGGATGTCACGGGCGCGCTGAACGTCTCCCTTGGTCGGAATAGCCGTTCTGCCGTCATCGACTTCACCACCCCGGTCCTGTTCGAAACGCCGGCCCAGCGGATCACGACCATCACCCTGCAATTGTTGCTGGTTGCCCCGGCCGCCCCGGCCATTACCTGGCTGACGGCCCATCTGCTGTTGGCGTGCCATCTGCTCGGCCATCTCACGGGCGCCTTCACGCAGGGCATTCATCGCATCACCCTGCGACTGCATGGCATCTTCCGAAGACCCTTCACCCAGCTGCTTTGATGCATCCCGCATTGCCCGCTCTGCGCGACCCAGCGCATCCGGTATCTGGCCGTTCTCACCAAGCTGGCGCATCATTTCACCAAGCTGACGACGCAGTGATTCCTGTTCACCGGCACCGCGCTTCATGTCTTCCTGTGATTGTTCCTGTCCCTGCACGCCGCGCTGTTGCTGTTTCTGGCCATTGCGAAATGTCTCATCCATCAGTTCCTGCTGACGGCGCATCATTTCCTGCATCTGGCCCATGCGCTTCTGCATTTCGCCATTCTGGCCGGGTTGCTGGCGCATACCGGCAAGTGGCATGTTTTTCATCTGCTCCAGCATCTGGCGAAGCTGGCTCAGCATCTGCTTTGCCGCCTCCTTCGCCCCGATTTCATTAAGCTGGCGCATCTGTTCCAGCATGTCCTGCATCTCGCGGGAAGACAGTACCTGAGCATCCGGATCAATCGGCTGATCGCTTGGCCCCATTTCCTGCAGTTTCTGGGCCAGCTCCTTGAAATATTCCTGCATCGCCTGCGCCAGCTCGTTCATAAGCTGCTGCATTTCCGCGTCGGTCACATCATCGCGTTCCATCGCTTCCTGCAGCCGCTTTTCAGCCTCGGCAAGCCGACGTTCAGCCAGCGCCAGCTCACCGTCCTCAATTCGCAGGGCAATGGTCCAGAGCAGTTCCTGAAGCGAAGCAAGGCCTGCCGCATTTTCCGGCGCGTAGCGCAGCCGGGCCGCAGCAGAACGCATCGCCAGAAACACACCGATATCGCTATTGAACAGGCTGGGTCGCGATGAAATGGCGTTCAGAACCTCGAACACGCTCTCCCGATCTGTCGGATGCAGGGTCAGCTGTTTGCGGGCACCCACCACCATCTGGGCCGCCGGCTGGTTGAAACTCCGTTCCGGCAGGTTCAGTTCAACCCATTCAGTCTGACCTGTCTGACCCGTCGCATCCGTAACCGACAATTGTACAGAGACCATCAGCCCGGCCCAGGGATGCGCTGTCAGGTCATTGGCGTGGCGACCTTTCGCCCCTGTTGGCGACAGGCCGGGCAAAGGCAGGGTATAGAAAATCTCGCGCGGGGAGCCTTCAAGTATCTCGGCGCCATCCGGACGGCGGATCGTCGCCATGGCGTCATCCACCCCAAAGTCATCGGCAATTTCATATTCGAGCGCCAGCTGGTTACGCTTATCGGAGGTTGGAGGCTTGAGATAAGATATCGTCGGCGCACTGTCAGCGACAACGGCAACTGGCCATTCAGCCAGCGTTCTGTCGCCATCAGCAAACCGCAGGGTTGTACCGCCTGACAAATCGGTCTCCAGCGTGAAGCTGCTTTCACCGACCGCAGATAAAGCTGTTTGCTGACTTCCGGTATCAAGGGATGGCGCGTCCAGCCTGCCCTGCAGGGAAACCAGCAGACGCGAACCTTCCGGCACGACCACCCTGTCCACCACTGTTGCCGGGCTGGATGCTGCCGTTCCCTCCTGCCCGGAAGCTTCCCGATAGGTCAGGTAAACCGGCGCAAGTCGTGTATAGGCTGGCGGCGTTATCCAGAGTTCAACCTGCAGGGGTGTCTGCGTTCCGAACCGGCTGAAGTCAGGGATCATCGCCGCAGATAACCGGTCTGCCAGACGGCCATCGCCAACCACGCCCCCCACCAGCAACAGAAGACAAACCCCGCCAATGGCTGCATACCGGTCAGACCCCGCCAGCGTTGGCCGCGGTGCAGCACTGTTCAGGCCAGCCAGTCTGGCAGCTTCCCGTTGCTGATGCAGACGCCATAATGCAGTGGTCAGCGGATTCTGATTACCGTCGGCCAGACGGTCCTCAACGGCTTCGATCGGGCGATGGGCAAGGCGGTTTGACTGTTCAACCCGGGCACGGATTTCCGCCCCATTCGGCAATTTCAGCCCCCGCAATCCACGAAACAGGGTCAACCCGGCAGCGCAGGCCAGCAGCACCAGGACAAAAAGATGCAGCCAGACAGACAGGAGAGGGAGAGTGCCGGAAAGGGCCAGACCAGCGGCCAGGAGAAGAACCGCGCACGGAACCCAGAGGCGACTAACCATCCGTTCCCATGTAATCGACATCCCGGTCCGCCAGAGGACACCCGAGACTGACGGGCTGTTGCTGCCGCTGTTTCTGGTATCCCGATGGTCCGTCATGTTGGCGATCCTGTTGCTAGACAGCACCCTTTCGGGGCTGATGAGATCCGATCCATTCTGGTATCTGGTCACGACGCATCATAGCATCAATATCTTCACGTGGCCGAATTATTGAATACCGTCCTTCACTGACCAGAACCTCCGCCGCCGGGGGCCGGGCGTTATAGCTTGATGCCATCACCGCGCCATAGGCTCCCGCACTCATAAAAGCCACGAAATCCCCGTGTTTCACGGCTGGCAGAGCCCTCTGCCGGGCAAAAGTATCCCCTGTTTCACAGACCGGACCAACAATATCAGCAGGTCTGTCACCTGCCCCGGAAGTACTTTCCGTAATGGTCAGAATTTCGTGATAGGCATCATACATGGCCGGGCGAACCAGATCATTCATTGCCGCATCGACAACAACAAAGCGTCTGGCCTCGCCCTCTTTCAGGCGAACCACGGACGAGATCAGCGCGCCCGCCGGGCCGACAATCGATCGACCTGGCTCAAACACCAGTTCGCAGCCAAGGTCGCCAACAGTTTCCCGGACAACCGCAGCGTAATCACTCATCTCCGGGATCGCCTCGCCTTCATAGGAAATTCCGAGACCACCACCCAGATCCAGCCGGGAGACTGTATGACCCGCCGCCCGTAATTCACGGACAAGATCAGCCACGATTCCAAAGGCATCACGATAGGGCTGCAGCGAGGTCAGTTGCGAGCCGATATGGGTCGCAATGCAATCGAGATCGACATGGCTGTAATCACGCGCCCGGTCAAACAGTACCTTTGCCCGTTCAAGGGAGATGCCGAACTTGTTCTCGGCCTTGCCCGTGGTGATTTTGGCATGGGTCTTTGCATCCACATCCGGGTTCACCCGAATGGCTGCCGATGTACGAATCCCCTTCTCCGCTGCGATGCGGGCAAGGCTTTCCATTTCATCTTCGGATTCGACATTCAGCGACAGCAGCCCGGCATCAAGTGCGGCAGCGATTTCCGCATCCGTTTTCCCGACGCCGGAGAACACGATATTTTCCGGCGACACACCAACCGCCAGCGCCTTCCGCAACTCGCCGACAGAGACCACATCCAGCCCCGCGCCTGCATTCGCAAGCAGTTGCAGAACCGCCAGGTTGTCATTCGCCTTCATCGCATAGCAGACCCGTCCGCCAAGCGGCGCCAGCGCATCCCGATAGGCAGCAAACCGTCGCAGAATACCCGCTGCAGAATAGACATAGGTCGGGGTGCCGACATCGCGTGCAATATCGCTTAACCGCACATCTTCGGTTGTCAGTTCACCATCGACATAATCGAAGTCCCAGCGGTTCATTTGTTGGGATACTTCTTTGGATAGTCAGAACCTGTCGGGTGCAGCGGTGCATTCTTTTTACCGCAAGCTGAAAGGCCCGACGCAAGACCGACCGTCAGCAGCGACAGGATAAGAATACGGGTCAGCAATTGCATTTTCATGCCTCCTTCAGAAAGCGTTTCCGCGCCTCGGCCACCGCCGCCCGGACATTCGCCGGGGACGTGCCACCAAAGCTGGTGCGTGACGCGACAGAATTATCAACACCAAGAACATCAAAGATATCCCCGGTTATGCCAGTTTCAACCGACTGCATATCATCCAGAGACAGGTCTTCCAGGCCAATGGAGCGGTCTTCTGCCATCTTGACCAGCGTTCCGGTGACGTGATGCGCGCGCCGGAACGGCATGCCAAGGCTGCGGACCAGCCAGTCGGCAAGGTCTGTTGCGGTAGAGAACCCCTGCCCCGCCGCCTGCCGGAGCACATCCCGGTTTGGCTTCATGTCGCGGACCATGCCCGCTGTCGCGGCAATGCAGAGCGCGATGGTATCTGTCGCCTCGAATGCCGGCTCCTTATCTTCCTGCATATCCTTGGAATAGGTCAGCGACAGGCCTTTCATGACGACCATGAAGCCCTGCAGGCAACCGAACAGCCGGCCGGATTTCGCCCGCACCAGTTCTGCCGCATCCGGATTGCGTTTTTGCGGCATGATTGACGAGCCCGTCGTGAAGGCATCGGTCAGCGTGATGAAGCGGAACTGTGCCGAGCACCAGATCACCGTTTCCTCGGCAAAGCGGGAGAGGTGAATACCAAGAATGGACAATGCCGACAGATATTCCATGGCGAAATCCCGGTCCGAGACGGAATCGAGGGAATTCGCGGTTGGCCGGTCAAAGCCGAGCGCCGCCGCCGTTGCATGGCGGTCAATCGGGAAGGATGTTCCCGCCAGAGCCGCCGCACCAAGCGGCGATTCATTCAGCCGGCGGCGGCAATCCGCCAGCCGTGAACGGTCGCGGCCAATCATCTCGACATAGGCCAGCATGTGGTGACCAAAGGTCACGGGCTGGGCCGTCTGCAAATGTGTAAAGCCGGGCATGACAATATCAGCACCCGCCTCAGCCTGATCGATGAAGGCTGCCTGCAGATCGGCCAGCGACTGGTCGACATTGTCGATGGCATCGCGCACCCACAGACGGAAATCGGTCGCGACCTGATCGTTTCGGGACCGCCCGGTATGCAACCGGCCAGCCGATGCGCCGATCAGATCGGCAAGCCGGGATTCGACATTCATGTGAATGTCTTCCAGCGCCGCGGAAAAAGTGAATTCGCCGCTTTCGATCTCGCCTTCGATCTTTTGCAGACCGCCGATAATGGCATCGCCATCTTCTGCACCAATGATCGATTGTGCGACCAGCATCCGGCAATGCGCGACAGAGGCGCGGATATCCTGTGCATAGAGCCGCCGGTCAAAATCGATCGAGGCGTTTATTCGTTCCATAATTTCGGAGGGACCAGCCGCAAACCGGCCGCCCCACATATCATTCGACTGCGTCATGCGGCAATCCCGGCTGAAAAAGGGTGGTTATTTCGGCGATTGTCCCCATATCTGCCGATGTCTCAAGCCGTTTACGCCGGAGAATTCAGAATGATACCGCTCATCAGGGCCATCGCCATCCTGCTGATCATGACACCTGCACTGGCTGTCGCCGGTCCACCGAAGGACTATGAGCGGCTGGACCCGGAAACCAGCTTGCCGTCTGACAGCTTTACCAACGGGCTGGGCGTCGAGATGCAGCTTGGCGATTTCCGCGGCAAGGTG